>Ga0182739_1000926_pt1 | contig 33132 bp, 29 predicted proteins | sample eDN5th30CBELigBY_FD_128873 | JGI IMG/M metagenome (GOLD analysis project Ga0182739, IMG submission 128873) | Enriched backyard soil microbial communities from Emeryville, California, USA - eDNA 5th pass 30_C BE-Lig BY (version 2) (version 2) | ecosystem: Environmental > Terrestrial > Soil >... | reverse complement strand
TTCTGTCTAAAAAAGACAGAATGGTCCCGTACATTACCCAAAGGCTTGTGTTGTTTGTCCCCTTGCGTTACCCAAAAATGGTAAGCAACAAATAATAAATGCAATAGATATGACTCTATTATAAAAAATCCCAATTCGTAATTCAAGTTAGTAAAAATATTTGCTTACCACTAAGATAAATTGTATAATGAATTTATAATAAATGTAATTATAACATTTTTTAATATATAAATTTCATATAAACAGAAAGTAAGGTGAATTTATCATGAACAATACATTATGGCCAGTGATTAGCGCAAAGCTACAATACGATATGCAAAAAAATACTCGAGGTGCTGGAATCATCGGGCTAGCTGTATTCTTTTTACTCTTCATTCTGTGGGATGATTGGTTATACCCTATCTTTGATGCATTAGGATTTGTACAGATTGCACACAATGCAGGTTTAGTACAAGATACATCCGTTGGTACTTTCTTTGCTGTAGCAGCTGTATTGATTGTCTTACTAGTTAGTACAACAATCATTATGCTATTACTTCGTTTTCCACCAATACAGCTGATTGTGTTTTTACCGTTTATCTTAATCTACATGGCAGTAGAACCACTTATTAAAAAGTACAAAAAGCCAGAATCAATTAATTATTATTCAAAAGAGGATATAACAGAGGAAGAATACTTCGAACACTTAGCAAAAGAGGACCTTCGTAAAAAGTATGAATGTCTAAAAAAGTATCCTCAACAATACTCACAAGGAAAACTATACTTTGAACAATACAATGATTCACGATACGCAAATAAAATGAAACAACTGACTCGTGAAGAAGCATTTGAACGTTTACATGCAGCGGTTAGCACTCTAAATAGTCCACAAAACTACGTTGTGGCGTATTCACCAAAATTTGATGGTACTTGGTATATCCTTGGACCTCAACCATTGCCTGCTTATGTTTCGAAAGTGGTTGATTATCAAAAGGACTTTTCAATGAAAGACGTCCAACAGGCCTTAAATGAATATACAGAGGACGCGGAACTATATGTACCCGCGCAACCAATTCGTTTCTCATGGGATGGCAAAGACAAATTTTATCACTATAAAGTTGAGGTAGATCGCTATTATAATTATCGCGGTCAACTTAACATTCCTAAAGATTCAGACATGATGCCTTTAAGTAATTTTGCAGAATTTTATTTTATGAATGAAGGTCCATTTCCTAGCTTTTATCGTTCCAATACCCTATTATCCGTAGGCGATGCGATTAAACGTTCACACGAATTAGCCTACTTAATTCCGGTGTATTTCGAAAATGAGTGGGTAAAATATGCTACTGGCCAACCTAACTTCATGACTGCTATCGAAAAAACACCTAATTATGAAACATTAGGTTTAGTATACATGTCAGAAGTAGAAAAAAAATTACACGATCTTACGGTAGCTGGCGATATTAAGGCATTAGAAGCTTATCGTCGTATGGAATCTAAACTTCAAAAAGATTAATAATTATGGCGGTGATAAACAAATTATGAATAAAAAAAGTAATGAAACAGTGTTTGAAAAAATACGTCCCTATCGCGAACACTTAGTAACTGCAAAAGAGTGGGACAATTATCGAAAGAAGCACCCGGAACTTAGTTTGCCCCATAGCAGCACGTTAAAGTACCATTTCGGTTCGTGGAAAGTCATTAAGGATAAATTTGGTTTAAGGCACAATTGGTCAACCTATAGCACTGAAAAAATGATTCAACTATTAGAACCGCATGTAGGCGCTTTGCGCGGTACCCCACTACAATGGGATAATTATCGGAAAGAACAACAGTTAGAAGATCAATTACCAGGTTCTTCTTTACTGATTATTTTCTTCGAGTCATGGAATGGAATGAAACAGCAATTCGATTTGGAAGTAAAAGCTCCCTCTCGGCCTCACGAATACACGGTCGAGGAAATAAGAGCGATGATCAAGAAATATCCACCCGATATTTTCAGTCCACGTGCATGGGAGAGATATCGAAAAGAACACCCTGATATGAAATTACCTACCTATCTAACCATTCTTCGTTATGTGACAAAGGACGAATTGAAAGAAGCTAAGCAAAATTGGAAAAATAACGGTATCTAAATTTTGAACATAAAAAAATGATTAATGTACGTTTAAATGAGTCTATTCAAAAGAACCAAATTGCTGAGCAAAGGAGGGAAAATAAAATTGAGTAAAAAAGCGACTTTAGGTGAGTGGGATAATAACATGAATGCCTTTCGGTTTGGTGCTAACAACTGTGAATGGATAGCTTGGAAAGGTTCGCATCAAGTGTTTGTTTATCCTTGTGAAAAGTGCCCTCAACTGCCATCTCAAGTGATTCAACATACTAATCGAATTGAGACTTTAGAGGATTTTTCGGAAGCTATTTACACAGGTGCAGTGTATGAGCCGACATACCAGAAAGTAAAAGTATATTGGCAAGAGTGATGCTCAACAATTCGATGAAAGAACTTAATGATTAATTGTTTAGGTATTGGACTCGCTAGTATAGTTATTGGTTTATGTATGGATTAGAACCATTACCACAGCCTTTAAGCTTAAAGAATATATTGAATCTGCAACCGCTAATACTGGCTACGATTATCAAAGTAACGAATACTATACGGCGAATGGTATTGAGTGGAATGAAGTAGTTAGTTTAAATAACACACCTCAAGGTACCTTCCAGTTAAATCAAAGAACATTTATGAAGGATGATCATGTTTATATTTTCACGTATGCAAGCACTCCTGATAATTACGAACAAAATCTTCAAGACTTCAACAATGTTATAGAATCGGTAATCGTAAATAACTAGTTTCAGCAAAATTTTAATGTGGTTTGGGATAAAGTTTAATTAAAAATCAAATTTCCTTATTAACAGTAAATACAAAAACTCCATTTTGATAAAGGATTGTTCAAAATGGAGTTTTTCATTTTAGCTAAGTATGAGACTTTTCTAAAAAGAATACTTAGGAATTTTATCGTAAAGCAACTAGATTATGATGCGCCCAATCTGGACAGAAAATGCCATTTTTCAGCTTCCCAACTATTTTCCACATGAGGGATTCCCATTCATAGTTTGGCCCACTTCTAGCTGATTTTGCGTAGCTCAAAAAACTAACCTACATCTAAGCCAATTATTTACCATCAAGGTTCAATGGTAAACCATAATCTATCATGATGCCTGTACTATAATCAAAGCATACCCAATAGTTACCACCATTATAAACTTCTCCGGTATCATATACGTAGTTGATTATTTGAACAAATTCAGGAACAGTAATTTTAAATTGATTTGACAATGTTTCTAATATGAAGTCTATTTCACTATCTTCTCTCCAACCCCATAATGCACTTCCACCTATACCATTCACCATAATATCTAACTCACTCACTTTTTCTTTCTGTGCTTGACTAAAGGAATTTCTGTTTTCAACGGTCCACGCTTCTCCGTTTGGTAAACGTATATCATATTGATTCATCATACTCTGAGTTACTAGTCGATCACTAGGATAATCTTCGATGTTTAGGGATGGTTTCAATGGCATTGGTTGTTGTGGTGCTTGGTCGTCATCAATTGGTTCTGGAACAAAATCAACGCTTTTATCAAGATTTAGAGCTTTGTACATAAATACTGTAAAATGAGCTCTTGAGATAGGCTCGTCTGGTCGAAATGTTCCATCTTCATACCCACTCGTTATACCGTTAGAATATAAAGTTTGTATGTATAGTGAATTTTCGTGTTCTTTAGTATCAACAAAATCATAATTTACTCTAGCTTCAAGTTGAAACGCTAGAGTAATAAACTTTGCCATTTCCCCTCTTGTTATAGGCTCTGTTGGATAAACATTACCGTTTTCATCCGGGTAAATTGCTTTAGACATTAACAATTTACGAATAGCTTTAAAATATGGATGCGTAGAATGGACATCATTCATTTTTGTCCCATATTTAGACACACTCGGCGGTTCAACCGTATTTGTTATTAATAGAGCAGCATGTTGAAGGTTAATATTTTCATCAGGTCTGAATGTTCCATCCTCATACCCACTGATAATACTTTGTTCAACCATTTCATTAATTATCTTGTAATAAGGGTGAGATGTTGAGATATCAGTTAATGATTTCGCTTCGGCAGTATCTGCGAATTGTGTTGCAGATAGGAGCAGAAGAGTTGATAACGCAACAAGTCCATTCCTCCATTTTTTCATGTTTATTTCCCCCAAATAGTAATATATATTATATCGATATAACATTACCATATATTACCATATAATACAACTCTTTGTTTTGGCGTTTCTAAAGCAAACAGCCAATTTTTTAAAAAATAACCTCTACAAAAAAAGAAAAAGCACCAGCAGCAATATCATCTACTGCTACTGTGCTTTTTCTTTTATTTTTTTAAAATCTTTTTAACTAAGTTTATCATTGGTTGATATTGTTCATATTGGCGAAGTTGATTCCTTAAATCTTTATTTTCAGATTCAAGTCGTTCTAACTTCTCTTCCAATGATTCTATTTTTTTATCCTTCTGAGTCACTGTTTGATACAACCGTTGTTCTCTTTTCTCATGGTTACGAATCGTACGTTTTTGCTCTTCTATTCTTTCATCTCGTAACAAGATTCCTTGTTTCCAAGAATATTCCTTTTGCTTATATTCTTCTTTCCTCTGAAGTAATTCTTTTTCATGGATGTTTGAAGATTTTAGTGCATCCGCATAACTTAACATAAAGGCTGGAAAAATTAATCCTAAAAAATAAAAATAATCTTTTAGAGAAACTATCCAATTACCATCCTCGCTAACATCTCCACGTACTAAGGCACATATAAGTAATACAATAATTAACCCAGCACCTGAGAACGAGAATACTATACTCTTAACAACTTTCCAGATTTGCCCCTTTATAGTCGGTGGTTTCTGTTTATCAAAGAGTACACCCATTGCATGTCTGGTAATTAAAGATGGGATAATAAAAACACCAATAACCCCTAAAGTACTAAATGCAGTGGGCCAAAAACCTTCTCCATATATACTTAGGAAATATAGTCCGTTGTAGTTATTACTCCACAAACCCAATCCTACATATGCTCCACTCAATACAATTGCAAAAATTGCTGTTACCCAATAATACTTTTTAATATTAGGTTTTTTAATAGATTTCACTTTTTTATCTTTCATATAATTGTTTACACTTCCTCTCTAAATTTAGTTAAATACGGTAAAGTTGCCTGCATAAATAAAGCCATGGCTTCTTTGATCCGTTGACCTTCCTCACCAAATGGGTAAATCGAATCTAGTCCACAGACTAAATAATCATTACGCCAATGATTTTCTTTTAATTTTTCAGAAACGTAATATTCAAATGCACGAGCAGCCAATTCTACATTTGAAGACCAATACTTACCGATTTTTCCACGATCTAATTCAATCGCCACATTATAATAACGTGTTTGATCAGATGTATATGGAATCAACGTGACTAATTCGCCCGTTATTTCGTAGTGGTATTGAGATAAGGCTTCTGCCATTTTACGAATCTCGACACCGCGTTTTTTCTTACGTTTCACTTTAAATTCCTCTTTCTTATTGTACATTTCATAGAATTCAAGATTACGGTTCGTGTAATCATCAAAGCTTTTAATATGGTTGTCCATAAATCGCTTTAAATCACCTTCTACACGCTCGTAATTCATACGAAAACTACTTCTCAAGGTATAAGTTCGTTTTGAACCAGAAACGTCTATAAAGGCTTCTGAACGTCCTTCTTTCAATGTACTAATCAACATTCTCGCAGCATCTTGAACATCTGTAGGAAGTTGATATAAGTTATCTAATTCTGTTACTAATCCACCATCATCTGAATCTTTTAAAATACGATTTAAGAAGCGGTCGTAAGATGTGCAGCATCTCAACCCGTAGGTTGAGGTAGCTACTGCCCATTCCGGGTGCGATAGGTAAAACTTTGATGTTATCTCTGCCTTTTCCCCCGCCTCACACCGTACGTGCGACTTTCGCCGCATACGGCGTTCCATCAACACCTTGAATTATTAGATATCGAATAGATTCATGTTTTGTCGTAGTTTATTCAGCTTGTCCAATTGCTTTTGATTAAGCATGAGTATATTCATCAAATTTTCAATAATATGTGACGTTGTTGCATGTAGGAGACGATGAACTAGTTCATGGACGATAATTAGATTTTTATAGTTATCGTCACCGCCATCTTTTCTACGTGTAACATGGTGGCATCTCACCATTTCTGGACAATATGCCATTTCAATACCTGAGACTTCGCACCTTCCGTTAGTTTGAGCGAAACGACGTAATCGGTTGTCGTTAAACTCAATACTGCGATAAGGAACAAAGTTTCTTTCGAGGTATGCAAAAGCTTGTTTCATATGCAGTGCCTTCTCTTTATGACCATATTTAATTCGACTTTCTCTCGAATAAATTGTATGTCCTTGTGAGAAGTTCATGGCACTAGAATGCGAAATATTTGCCAGTGGTATTGTCTGAATCCCTTCAACACTAAATGTCTTGTATCTGGATTTCTTGTACCCTTTGTTACTACCAGTATCGGTGTGAAATGTCACATTATTTTTCAATCTGTTGTACATAGCCTTATTAGAGTGATAGGCGATTCTATGAAAAGCTTTATTTACCTGAGTGGCCACTTCATAATAATTATGAAGTCCTCGAATGTATGAGTTAAGTTCAGATACTTTGGCTGGAATGGTGTTCATACGAATCATCTTGATTTTTCTCTTAATGTTTACTTGAATATTCTTCATAGTTGTTTTTGGAACATAGCTTTGTGCAACGAATTTATTTTTCTTTGCAACTGCTTTGAACTCTATTCCTAAAAATAAAGTCTTCTTCCTACGAAGATTTGTGATCTTTGATTTAGCATCCGAGATTTCAAGTTTAAGATTCTTTTCAATATAATTTTTGATTGCATGAAACCATCTTTTAGCTGAGTTGTAGCTATCCGTGAAGATTTTAAAATCATCAGCATAGCGAACAATAAAGCCTTGTTTAAGCTTTGTTTTTGTCTTTTGAACTCGGTATCGTGCTCTATTGTCCTCATACGGGTTGTCTGTCGGGAATTTATGCCATTGTGAAGCAACCCAGTGGTCAAGTTCATTAAGGACTACATTAGCCAATAATGGTGATAGTATTCCACCTTGTGGTGTACCTTTCGCGGCAATCCCTTCTCCTTCGATTTCACATTTCAGCATTTTCTTAACGATCATTAGGACTTTGTTGTCTCTGATGCCAATATTCCATAACTGTTTGATCAATTTATTATGATTAATATTGTCAAAGAAACCTTTTATATCAATGTCTACACAGTAATGTAGTTTGTTGATATTAATAAGAAAGTTAGTTCGAGCAATAGCATGGTGTGTAGACCTTAATGGTCTGAATCCATAGCTGTGCTCATAAAACCTAGCTTCAACAATTGGTTCTAATATCTGTTTAAAACTCTGCTGTATAATGCGGTCAATCATTGTCGGTATTCCCAACGGTCTATCTTTTCCATCCGATTTAGGTATAAACACTCTTTTAACGCTATCTGGTTTGAAATTGCTTAGTTTATCTCGTACTAAGTTTATAATTTCACTCTCTGAAAATACTTTATAATCCTTGATTGTTAAACCGTCTGTACCTGGTGTATTACTTCCTTGATTCGACTTGATAGTGCCGAACGCAAGTTTTATATTTCTTTCATCAATGATGAGAGAGTATAAATCGCTGAAACTTTCACCATTTTTCGATTTGGAGTACAGTTCATCTAGTTCCTCTTGGAAATTATAATATTGCGGTTGAATACTACGATTTGGCATTAGTTTGTTCGTTACTCTCCTTTATAAAAGGATTTCACCTATTCACTCTTACTCGATTCCAAACATATCCGTTCTAATAATTATCTCAGTATTGACTTAGGGCTATCCCTCCACTATGTTTCCATAGCTTCAACGGTACTGTGCCCCTGCTCTCATCACACCAATTTGTCTTTCTTCTACAAAAGTAGCTTCCTCGACAATTCCAGAATATCTCGCCTATAACGATTATCATTTCTGTGTGTGACTTTCCACGTTCCGTAAATTCTAGCTGTACATACAGTTTTAGGTTCAACCTCTCCACCTATCACTTTAACAATGCCATATAATTGTTTCCGATTTTCATATCCACGAATTTTACTGGTCGGTAAGTGACCTTGCATACCTAGCAAGAGAATCCATTTCTGAATCTTATGGTTATAGATGGGTACATTCGATTGTTCGTCTATCCGCTTTTACGGAAATACTAACCATGACTGTTTTATAGCCTCCCGCCCTATCCAACACAACGAATACCTCTATTCGTGTTTCCCAACTAAAAGTTAGGGTGTTTTTCAGACGACTTCACCTAGCTTCATACCAATCTAATAATAGGAATTAGAATCGCATGTAGGAGTATCAGAGTAGACGCTTCGAACATTTATTGGCTGTTCTCATTTCATCTATCAAAATTACAGTTATCATAAATCAATCATTAAAATACTATTTTAATTTCGACTTATTCTCGCTTTTTTGTATCTTCAAATACTTATAGCGAAACGTGTCGCACCGTGGAACCATTCGTGTGAAAGGATACCTAAAGCCCCTTTATCACGAGTTAGATTAATAACATTGTAACCTCTCTCGAAGTGACCCAAAGCGCGGCCTTTCCCTCTTGCACCAAATGCCATAGCAAGTTCATTTCCTAAACTCATCGCATCATGTGGTACATTTAGAATTTCGGCAAGATCCACGTATCCTTGAGCACAATTATTCATGTGTTTAAATCCAATGCTGTCGTTTACATAGTTTCCGTATTCTACTGCGCGAAATTTAAAGTATTGACGGAATTCCTCTGGAGTTTTAAACGTGTCTACCTTGTAAGGAGAATTATTTGAAGGGTTTTGAGGTAAAATACGTTCCCAAACGGGCTTATTGCTACGTTTAGGTTTCTCTATTTGCTCAATAGATTCATCAGCATCAGGCGTATTCGATTTTGGTGGGTTGTCTTTAAAATAGGCATCCCAACTACGATACTTATTAATGCTGTTATTGAACGTTTTCAACTTTTTAGAACTACGGATCAATTCATAAAACTTACCAAGTTGGTCCAATTTATAGATGTTTTCGTAGTCTACTAAATACGCATACCCTGTATATTTTTTCAAATCTCCGCGCAATGCTTCTAATATTTTCTCGTCGTCTTCATCGCCAATTCCTTCATTCAGAACATCAATACGTCTTAAAAATCTATCCAGTAATGAAAGATTACACATTTCCATTGTGGCAAAACGCTGATACATCGTGCTAAATTCTTCAAATGTACGAACATTTTTCATTTCAGCAGAAATTAAAGAAAGAGCATTCATATAAGCCTCTCTATCTAAGCCTTTCGCATTTTTAGGGATACGTCTAATCATAAGGTGCATACCGTATGATGCGATAATCGTTACACCTTTCTTATGACAGGCTTCCATTGAAAACCAATTAAAGAATACATCACGCGTAACCAAATCAGCTGCAGCTACTGCATCCTCTTCTTCTACTGCACGTAATGTTTCCAAAGACGGCTTTTCCTCAAATAGTTTTCGAAGCGCAGCCAAATCCTTTCTCGCTCCACCAATTTTAACCCCGACATCATAGGAAACTTTACGATTTGTCTGAGCTTCATAACGAATATCTTCCTCTACTTTTCTTTCTACGACTACCGGTTCTTTTACAAGCAATGTCGGTTTAGCTAAAACATTACTCACCTTACTTTGTTGTTGCTCCATAAACGTTAAATCAAATAAATTTAATTGTGCTTGCATATAAAACGCACCATCCTTCCAAAGTTCTTTTTTGACGTTCGACTTTGTGAAAGCACAAAAAAGAGAGCCCTGGTTCATTTAATTAGCTGTTAGCAAAAAGTGCATAACAGTACCATTAAATGCCCAAAGGCTCTCTAGATGTTCTTCCCCTTACGCTAATCCAAAAATGATTAGGTAACATACAAAAAGGTAACAAAGTCTATTACTATTATATTAAAAAATGTGAAATTAATAAAGTTTTCTTTTAGTTTGCTATATGCAGCGATTTTTTAAGAGTTGGCAAATATAAAAAAATAGGAATATAAGGACTTCTTGGAATTCATGATCTAATATTTGTATTTAGACAGCACCTCAAATTGTACAGCTAGTCCCTAGGCTTCTTTACTTCTTCTATGCTTTTTTGTTTACAATACTCTTTGTATCATCAATTTTTCTATTGGCATACAAGACAACATCTTTTATAACAAGTTTCTGAATAGCAGATATGAATATTTCCATAATTGCGTAATTGGCATGCATGTCTCCTATTGGTAGGGATACTTTGTCTTTTTGGATTTTTTTATTACTTATACTATTACCCCAAGAATATTTATGCTTCAAACTTTTATTAATACAAGTAGCTAAATATAACTGGTTTAACTTGGTTCTTTTTTCTTCATCTTTTAAATACAAAACCAAATTATGGCTGTCATTTGAATAAAACTCTTTTTCTTGATAGGTTACAACAAAAGTTTTACCACCAATAAAAATACAATTTCCTTCATCTAAATATTTTTCGTGATATGAGATGTAAGAACTCACTGCATTGTTCTCTGAGCTCGCGCATAAATAAGGCGTCTCGCCGCTATTTTCAACAATATCTCTTGACAAAATATTTTGCGTATTTTTAACATCAAAAATATCAATAACATTATATTCGTCAAATTTCAAATCTTCAAAGTCGTCTAGTACCTGTTGCTCTGCAGCAGTTAATTCGTAATCATTTAACCCAGTTGCTAATAAATAAGCGTCTAATTTCGATATGTGTTCCGCTTCAAGCTCCGCTATAAAGTCTTCCATAAACTGAAAGTCTATATTACCATTTTTGATAGGTAGTTGGATTTTAAAGTTGAAACTTTGAGAACTTCTTAATTTATTTCCGTATGAAAATTTCCCATCTAGTGCTTTAGCGATTGATATTGTAAAAAATACCATTGTCGCCTCTGAATATGTTTTTTCGTCATTCCAATATACACCTGTGTCATCACCAGCTCCAAAGTCATAACTTCGATAAAAAGTATTACCGAAAATATCTACTGTAATTGAATTCTTAGGAAAACTTGCTACAGGATTTGAAATGTAATTTACAACCCCTGTATTTGTTGTTCCTGCCATGACAAAAGGAATCTTGCCTGGCAATTGATCATCTTTTTTGAGTCTTCTACCTTGTTCTATTCTATTGAACAAATCACACAACTTATATTCGCCCCACATAACGGATTCCAATTTCTCGTTAAGTGGGGCACCTATTTTCCCAGCCTTTCGTCCTCATTGTTTTGCTTTTTTAAGATGTTAGAAACTTCCCAAGCTAAGTAGTCACTTACAGTCTTTTTAAAGTCTTGCAAAGTAGGCTTGGTATCTAATGGTGCTGTCTGGTTCCAATCAGCACCATTCTTGGGATCAATAGTACCTTCGTAATACTCTTTATCGGTAAAAATATTAAGTTTGCTTTTGCCAAAACGCACTAAATTAACCAACTCTTCATAGCGCTCTTTAGCTCTGTCTGTATCTTTTAGGTTATTGCTTGCTTTTTTACGATTGGTGCGGGTGTAGCCATCGTTTGAAAAATCAATAAACTTCACAATATCATCTTTTTTGTGAGCTTCGTTTACTCTAAATACATATATGTTTGTTTGTACACTTGATTTTCCAATGAACAAATCAATAGGCATTTTGATACTTGCCAAAAGAGTATGTTTTTCTAATATTTTTTTGTTATATTCTGTAGCTTTACCAGAACCTGCTGAGTTTTGAATAATAATCGCAGCGTAGCCTTTATTCATCATCCCAAGGGCTTTTTCAACAAAATTCATCCCATTTCCTTTGGCGGAATATGGAGGATTTAGGACAAAAGCATCTGCAGGGAATTTATCTTCAGTTTTACCAAAGCCATAATTTCCGTTAAAATCTTTCAAAGAGTCTTTGTTTAAAATATTTGAGCTTCCATCTCCCATTAAAATCATATTTAGGATTGCCAACATATACACGCTTGAAAGCAACTCTAAACCTAGCAATTGTTTAGCTTTTATTTTAATCTCTTTTTGAGTAAGTTCTTCAGGTGATGTAATATTATCTTTGGCATCATTAAGCATTTCATTCATAGCAGCAACCAACAGTCCAGCAGATCCCGTAGCAAAATCCCACACATATGAGTCTTTATTTACTCGTGCTAATTTAACTAAGAGAGTAGCTATATAAGATGGGGTAAGAACTACATCGTTAAGCTTATCTTGGGAAAAACCAAGCCATCCATACATCTCATTAAAAAGTTTACCTGTGAAATCAGTTGTTAGCCCTATCTTATAGTATATGCCTAAATCATCTACAATTTTAGTGAAAACCCTCTTTAATTGGCTTTCACCATTTTCAACTTTGTTGATATTATCAGTTAAAAGTGTGTTTTGTAAAGTTCTTATGATGAGTTCTTTTTTCTCATTTGGTAGTTCTTTTTCACTTAAAAATGCCCTTATTTTTCTTACTATTATTTCACCGTCTGTATTTCCTTCTTCAGTAGAAGATCTCAAATCCGATTTTTCGAGAGGAGTAACTTTTCCAGGTATTCCAAGTGTTGCAATAATAGAAGCCGCAACGAGATAAACACGGTCATTTTCACCTAAACCTTTTTCATTTTGATAAATATCGTTATTGAGTTTTACTAAACTTGCATCAATCTCTTTTTCTCGTTTTTCTTTTAATTTGTCTATTTCCTCTTGCGACAAATGTAAAGTTTTTACTTTACCGATAAATTTACCTGGAAGTATTTCTTGATATTCAACACTAATTGGGAAATATTAAATACCATTTTTGATAGTATACTCTAGCGTAGGAATATCCCGTGTTATGACGATTTATTTATAATTTAAGCAGTAAAGGATGCTTTAGTATATTCAAAATTATTTTATTTTAAATTTAAATAAAAACGCATCTCCAAGACTAACTCGAAGATGCATTGATTATTTACTATTCATATTGTTATAATACTTCCACTTGTCCCATCATACCATTTTCTTCATGTTCAAGAACGTGACAATGGAACATATAGATTCCTTTATTATTGAATTTTACTGCTAGTTTTACTGTTTGTCCTGCTTCTATTGCAACAGTATCTTTCCATCCTTGCAGACTTACAGGTGGTTCTTTTCCATCAATTGAAACAATTTTAAATTGTGTGCCATGAATATGGAAAGGATGTGTCATACCACCCATCATATCTGGTTTATTATAAATTTCCCAAATTTCTGTTTCCCCTTGTTTTTGTGTGAAATCAATTCTATTCATATCGAATTGTTTATCATTGATATATACCATTTTACCCATACCAAATAATTCAAGTTCTTTCGTTACAGGTAAGCTTTTTTCCTCTTCTGTTACTACATAATCATTTAAAGTTTCTTGAATTTTTATTGAATTTGCTTTTTGTTCATCAATTTTAAATGGCAATAAGATAGTATCATCTTCATTAACTAAGGCTAAATCGCTCGAAGCATCAAGATTAGAAAAATCAACAATGATTTCTGCTCGTTCACCGGGTGTTAATGTAATTTCTGATATCTCAGTTGGTTTATTTAGGAATCCACCATCAGTTGCAATTTGTTGGAATGAATCTCCTGTGTTTAATTTAAATGTATAGTTACGCGCATTTGATCCGTTCAATAAACGTAAGCGTACTTTTTCTTTTCCTACTGTCAGTTTAGGATTAAGAGTTCCGTTTACTAACATTGTATCGCCAATTGTTCCATCTTCATTACTAACCGCTTTGTAATCAAATTGTTTATCCTCATTAAATTGTCTGTCTTGGAATACTAATGGGAAATCATTTGCTCCATATTCATTAGGTAATCCTAGGTTTTTAGAGTTTTCATCTTCCACATAAATTAATCCGGCTAAGCCTTTATACACTTGTTCTGCAGTTGCTCCTTCAGGATGTGGATGGAACCATAAAGTAGACGCTTGTTGATTTACCGTAAATTCCACTTCTTTAGTTTCTCCAGGTTGTAACAATTGATGGGGCCCACCATCTCCTACTCCAGGCACATCTAAACCATGCCAGTGGAATGTAGTTGCTTCTGTTAGATTATTTTTTGTGCGGAATTTAACTGTATCACCTTCATTTATTCGAATAACTGGTCCTAAGAATGAACCATTGTATCCATAGGTTTCAGTTTGAACTCCTTTAAAAATTTCTGTTGTCCCTTTTTGTGCTGCAACATCATAAACAATTCCATTTTCTTTATCTGGTTCAAGTAATGGTGGAAGTGCAATTTCATTTTCTCCTGTGGAATCATTTAAAGCTACCGGATTTGTATGACTTGCATGACCATTTTCCATTTCCATCATTACTTCTTCTGACATATTAGAATGATCCATATTCGCCACTTCTTCTTCAGTCATATTGGAATGGTCCATGGTTTCATTTTTATTGGATTCAGAATTACTAGCACTACATCCTCCAATGATCACAGTGCCAATCAATAACGAAGTAACCCATACTTTCGATTTCATTATTCCATCCTCCTTTTATTTATCACATAAAAATGTAACAAAAAATTATGGAGAAAATATGGAGTTTAAGAATTATTACTTAATCCTACAATAGATAGATTCAAACAATATTAAGAGAAACATAATAGAGTAGAACTAATAATGAAAACTGATTATATAGTCTAATTTTTACTTATCATTAAATATTGGCTAAACCTCCGACATATAGTGTTTCGAGGTGAATAAACTATGCCAAAAAAAATAATATTCTTTTTAGGGTTTATTTCTATGTTATTTCTATCACCAATCATCGTAAGTTCCCTTTCTACTGAATATCAGAATAAAGTACTTGAAGAGCAGCCAGCACCTAACAAGCCGATTAACGCTTCTACGACCAATGCTCAACCTCCTATTGTACAACCTGATTCTAATGAATTAGTCGTTGATGAGAAACTAACATCACAAAAACTTGTGTACAATCCTACAACCAACGATGAATCTACCAATAGTATAGAACAAGCAGAATCTATGGAAGTTTTGATGCTTTTTACACATTCTCACGAAGCTTTTATCCCAATCGTAAAAAGTGAAAAGGGAGAATCTGCTGTGTATCACTCAAGCTCAAATATTACTGAATTTGAAGAGATAATAAAAAAACATTTTAACCTTAATTCCTTAGATACAAAGTTTCTTGGTGTTGATACAATGGATGAATTAAAAAAAACAAATCGTACTTTTTCAGAAGCTTATAATGTTGTTCGCCCTTTCTTATCAACTGAACTTCAAAAAAATAATTATGATCTAGTCGTTGATTTGCACAGAGATTCTGCAAAAAGAGAAATATCAACACTTAATTATAAAAATCAATCGTATGGAAAACTCTACTTTGTAGTAGGAGAAGACCACCGAGATTATTCAAAAAATCAATCTTACGCCCAACAGATCTCAGATCAGTTGAATGAGTTGTTACCCGGAATATCACGTGGTGTAATTGGTAAAAAAGGTGAACATGTCGATGGTATCTATAATCAAGATTTAGCCAATAACATGGTGTTAATAGAACTTGGAGGTATAGAGAATACACAAGAGGAGATTAATCGTACGATATCTGTTCTTGCAAAAGCCATTGCAATGGTTTTAAAAAATTCCTCTACTCAATAGTTGAAACTTATTTAATAAGGGTAATTTAACAAATAAAAAAAAGACTGTCTAACAACCCGAATTTCTTAGAGTTGATTGACAGTCTTAGATGTCCATTTTAAGGTCTTCCCAAATAGAATATTTTATTTAGCTGACAATTCGCCTTCTGTTACCCATTTATGATTTGTTACTTCTTCACCAGTTGTAGAAGTGAAGTCGACCATATATACAGTAGTTTCTTCCGCAGAGTCAATTGTTGCAGTTGCACCTTTCATGCCTTCCATGTGGTCAGCATTTATAGTTACTTCTGTTCCTGGTTCTAATGGTGTTTCACCGGCATCTGCCAATTCCTCATGGATAACCCATTTATGGTTTGTCACTGGAGCCACACCTGTAGTAGGTGTATAAGTGACAGTATATACTGTTGTATCATAAGCACCAACAATCGTAGCTTCTGCTCCTTTCATACCAGGCATATGATCTGAATGAATAATTGCATTACTGCCTACTGGGAATGTTGGATTTTCTGCTACTTTTAAACCTTCGGGCACTTCACCTGATCCAGAGTGGTTCATGCTAGAGTGATCCATACCTTCCATTGCTTCATTATCATTAGTCCCCGAATTATCCATGTTATGATCAGTCATTTCATTTGTCTCTTCTTGAGTAGTTTCATTTTGCTTTGTTTCGTCAGTATTTTCTCCCCCACATGCTGCAAGTGTTAAAGCTGCAGCAAACGAAATAATTCCAAGCATCATTTTATTTGCCATTCTATATTCCTCCTAGATCTGTTTATCATTTAGTTTCTAACCAATCCAAATTATAAACTTTAAATATGCAAAAATTATGGAGTGGTAAACAATTTTTAGTCTCGATTAAATGACTTCTAAGTTATCATAATTAAAAAGTGACCTACTGAAGTAGGTCAAAACTTAAAATTATTTTTCTAACTTTACTCTTTGTAATCTTAATGCATTTAATACTACTGATACGGAGCTAAATGCCATTGCAGCTCCTGCTACCCAAGGTGCAAGGAAACCTGCAGCAGCAATTGGAATACCGAGTGTATTATATGCAAATGCCCAGAATAGGTTTTGTTTAATATTTCGCATTGTTTTATGACTCATAATGATTGCATCTGCAATGCTGTTTAAATCTCCACGAATTAAAGTAATGTCTGCCGCTTCCATTGCAACGTCTGTTCCTGTACCGATTGCCATACCGGTATCTGCGACTGCAAGCGCTGGGGCATCATTTATTCCATCACCTACCATTGCGACTTTCTTTCCAGAAGCTTGTAGTTTCTTAACTTCTTCTGCTTTTCCTTCTGGCAATACTTCTGCAATAACATGGTTAACACCTACTTCAGCACCAATTGCTTTAGCAGTTCGCTCGTTATCCCCTGTCATCATAATCACTTCGATGCCCATATCTTGTAGGCGTTTAATTGCTTTTTTCGAAGTATCTTTAATTGTATCCGCTACGGCTACAAGCCCTGCATAATGGCCGTCAATACTAGCTAACATAGCTGTTTTACCGTTTACCTCTAACTCTTCCATTGTGCTTAATACAAACGAAATATTGATGTTATTTTCAATCATAAGTTTTCGGGTACCGATAAGAATTTCTTTATCTTCTATAATTGCCTTTACACCGTATCCGGGTATAGCTTCAAACTTTTCTACATTTACCAGTTTGATATTTCTCGCTTCAATACCCTGTACAATCGCTTCAGCAAGTGGATGTTCGGATTGTTTTTCACTTGATCCAATCATAGACAGGAATTCTGCTTCATTAATTCCATCTGCTATAATCACATCAGTTAATTCTGGTTTTCCTTTAGTGACAGTACCTGTTTTATCAACAACTACTGTATCAATGTGATGAGTTTGTTCAAGATGTTCTCCACCTTTAAACAAAATACCTAATTCTGCTGCACGACCAGAACCCGCCATAATGGAAGTAGGTGTTGCAAGACCTAGTGCACAAGGACATGCAATTACAAGAACAGCAATCAACGCTTCAAGTGCAGGTGTAAATTCACCAGGTGACACAAATGCAATCCATATAATGAAAGTAACAATCGCAATACCAATAACAATTGGAACAAAGATACCCGAAATTTTATCTGCTAATCTTTGGATTGGTGCTTTAGAACCTTGGGCATCTTCAACTACCTTTATAATTTGTGATAAAGCAGTGTCTCGACCGATTTTCGTTGCTTGCATTTTAATAAATCCATTTTTGTTTATGGTTGATCCGAATAAAGTATCACCTTGCGTTTTATCTACTGGAATACTTTCTCCTGTTAACATTGATTCATCAACTGGAGTTTCACCTTCTATTACTTCACCGTCAACAGGAATTTTTTCACCAGGTTTAACTAAAAGAGTATCCCCAACTACCACATCATCAAGTGAAATTTCTATTTCAACTCCATCACGAATAACTAATGCTGTCTTTGCTTGTAGTCCCATTAATTTCTTAATCGCTTCAGAAGATCTTCCTTTTGCCTTAGCTTCAAAGAGTTTTCCTAAAATTATTAAGGTAATTAAGACTGAGCTCGTTTCGAAGTATAGTTGTGCGTTATGGTGTTCACCCATCGTTATAATAGCTTGATAAAAACTATAGAAATAAGCTGCGGATGTCCCTAAAACAACTAAAACATCCATGTTTGCACTTTTATTTCTTAATGCTTTAAAAGCACTGACATAAAACTGCTTTCCTATAATGAATTGAACTGGCGTTGCTAAAGCCATTTGTACCCATGGGTTCATTAAAATATCTGGCATATAAATGAAGGATGTGAAAGAAAAATGCCCGATCATAGTATATAAAAGTGGTAATGACAATATTGCTGATAGAATGAACTTTTGCTTTTGCTTTTGGATTGCTCTTTCTCTATAGTCCACAGCATCCTTTTCATTTTCTTTTATATGTGCACCGTAACCTAACTTCTCTACTCTTTGAATAATTTCTGTAACAGAAACTTGAGAAGGATTAAATTCAATAGTAGCATTTTCAAGAGCTAAGTTGACGTTAGCAATCGATACGCCTTCCATTTTGCTTAGACCTTTTTCGATTCTTGTTGCACAAGCAGCACAAGTCATTCCCGTAATGGTTAATTCTTTTTTCTCTTTTGCTATACCATAACCAAGATGTTGAATTTTCTTTTCAAAATCTTCTTCTTTTACTTTTTGTGGATCATATTTAATAACAGACTTTTCAAGTGCTAAGTTGACGTTTGCTTGTTCTACACCTTCCATTTTACTTAGCCCTTTTTCGATTCTTGTTGCACAAGCTGCACAAGTCATACCTGTAATCTGTAAACTTGTTTCTTTTAATTCATTACTCATGTTGCTTTCACCTCATGAAATATACCGATTAGGGGTATATATTTTTGAAATATATAGAGTGCTTTGTAAGCACCCTACATCTTTTTACTCAACATCGTATCCTTGATCGTCAATTGTCTCTTTAATTTTTTCAAGAGTTACCTTTTCATCATTGAATTCAACGTTTACCTTACCAGAGCCTAAATCAACTTTTACTTGTTCAACACCATCTAAAGATCCAACGCTACCTTCAATCGATTTTACACAATGACCACATGACATACCTTTTACGTTTAATGTTGCATTTCCCATATTTATTCTCTCCCTTTATTTTTTCATTAATTTTTGAATTGTGACAAGCACTTCATCTAAAACTTCTAAATCCCCTTCTTGAATACGATCAACAACACATTCTTTCATATGTGCTTCAAGAAGGAGTTTTGCTACACTATTTAACGCAGCCTGAGTAGCAGATATTTGTGTGATCACATCATCACAATAAGTATCTTTTTCAATTAAACCCTTTATACCTCGAACTTGCCCTTCTATCCGGTTAAGCCGAGACACAAGATTTTTCTTTACTTTTTCTGAATGATGGCTTTTTCTTGTATTCGAATTAGAGCAAATACTTTCGTCTAATAAGGATTCATTTTTTAATTCGGGTTCCATGTTTTATTCCCCTCCCCAGCTTCAATATAGCATACCCCAGTACCCTATGTAAAGAGGATGAAAAAAGAAACATAAATAATTTATGCCTCTTCATAAAACTAGTATATAGGTTGTGATTTTCTCAGCATAACTATGCAATTAACTATGCATTGTTCAATTATTAGAAAATCGTTTAAACGAGATCTATTGTATGGCCCTATAATTGTTATTTGCATCTAACATTATGGGGCAGTTCATATATCACAAAATTGTGTATATAGGCCATTTCAAAAATCAGACTAGAAACTTTAGCATTACATACATCATACCCGTCAAAAATCCAATTCCAAGAACGGAGAAACTAATCAATTTGAAATCATCTTTTTTTTGTAATTGCTTGTATTCTTTATAACTGATTTCACCTTTGGCAAACCTTAATCCAAATTGATCAGGATTTATAACATAATAGTTCTTATTTTTATCTTCCAGAATTATTTTACTTACCAGCTCTTTGCTATCCCATTGTTCATTTTCTTTTAAACTATTACCGTTTGATACTTCCACTCTAACCACTTCGTACAACGAATTTTTCCTTATCTCCTCACTCATTTGATATGAATGATGTTCAATAAAATTATTATTTATACACATTGTTCTCACCTCAATTCATTATTGATTAATTAACTAATAGCCCTTTTATTATATTTTATGCAGCGAGAGATACTATTGAACTTTTGTACCCAATAAATTGTTACCAATCAAATATAATTTAGTATATTGAATTTAATAAAAATAAAATAATAAATTCGCCTGAAAGGAGCTACAGGCGAATTTTTCTAATTTATTTATGAACTAATCAATCTTTAATAGTTGTGCATTTACGGCACAGATAATCGTACTAAGTGACATGATTGCAGCTCCAATTGCTGGAGTAATAACAATTCCTGCACCCATTAGTACGCCTGCTGCTAATGGAATTGCAATAATATTATAACCCGCAGCCCAAACTAAGTTTTGAATCATTTTAATTTGACTTGCCTTTGAAAGTTTTAAGGTACTTAAAATATCTACTGGATTACTATTTACTAGGACAACATCCGCCGTTTCAATTGCAACGTCTGTTCCCGCTCCAATAGCAATACCTAAATCTGCTTCTGCTAAAGCCGGTGCATCGTTAACTCCATCACCTACCATTGCAACTTTTTTGCCACCTTCTTTTAATGCTTTCACATTATTCGATTTCTCATGTGGCAATACCTCCGCAATCACTTTTGTCATGCCAAGTTTTTCACCTACATAATTGGCTACTCGACTATTATCACCAGTCATCATGACCGTTTCAATACCAAGTTTATTCAATTCTTTTATTACTTTATAAGATGATTCACGAATTATATCTGCTAATGCAATCATTCCCTGAAGTGCATTCTCTTTTAATACGAAAATCACTGTTTTCCCTTGCTGTGCAAGTTTTTCGTAAGTTTCGACGTCAAAGGGAATACTATTTTCTCTTAACACACCTGGACTAACAATGGCAATTTCAGAACCATTTATTTTTGCAACAAGTCCTTTTCCCGTTAGGTTTTGATAATTCGAAACCTCATATAGCTCTAAATCTCGCTTCTTACCTTCTTTAACAATACCTTTTGCTATCGGATGTTCAGATTGCGTTTCTACAGAGTAAGCTAATTTTAATAATTCCTCTTCACTGATACCTTCAGTTGGATGTATATCTGTAACCCCAAAATTACCTTCTGTTAATGTACCAGTTTTATCAAATACAATACGGTTGATTCTAAAAGCACTTTCAAACGAAGTACGATTACGAATTAGTAATCCATTTTTTGCAGCGATAGATGTTGATCTAGATGTTACTAGAGGTGTAGCTAAACCTAACGCATGAGGACAGGCAATAATTAATACGGTAACCATTCGCTCTAAAGCAGTATCGAAGTCACCTGTTGTCCACCAATATGCTAGTGTGATAACCCCTGCAACTATGGCAACATAGAATAACCATTTTGCTGCCGTGTCAGCAAATCCTTGCGCCTTTGATTTCGTTTTTTCTGCATCACTTACTAATTGGATAACTTGAGCAAGATATGTGTCACTGCCTGTTTTACTAACGTTTATTTTTAGAATACCTTCACCATTAATGGCCCCACCAATTGCTTCCATTCCCATAGTTTTTTCTACAGGGACTGATTCCCCAGTTAACATTGATTCATCAACTGTTGAATGGCCTTCAAATATTTTTCCATCAAGTGGAATTTTTTCTCCGGGTTTTACAAGGATTTGATCACCTGGTTTTAAATCCTCTACAGAAACATCTACAATATTTCCAGTTGCATCTAGTTTATGAGCTTCTTTTGGCATTAATTTTATTAACTCTTCTAATGCCTTGGATGCACCCATGATTGATTTCATTTCAATCCAATGTCCAAGAAGCATAATAACAATCAATGTAGCTAATTCGAAATAAAAATCACTACCTTCAATAAAGAATGCTGTTAAAGTGCTATATACATAAGCTGTGACAATCGCTAGTGAAATCAGCAACATCATACCAGGTGCTTTCTCTTTTATTTCACTCCATGCACCGAGTAAAAACGGCTTTCCTCCATAGAAAAAGACTATAGTAGAAAGTAAGAATAATAAGAATGTATCACCTGGAAAGTTGACTTCATATCCAAAAAGCATTTGAATCATCATCGATAGGTATGAAATAGGTATTGTTAGAGCTAAAGAAATCCAAAAACGTTTTCTAAATTCTACTATTGAGTGGCCATGATGTTTGTCGTGCCCGCCTCCATGTTCATGTCCACCGTGGTTATGATGTTGGTGTTCCGAATGTTTACTATGTTCATGTGCATTGTGGTTATGATGTTCATCCCCCGTATGGCCACTGTGGATGTGGTGGTCATGCCCAGTATGGCCACTATGGATGTGATGTTTATATTCATTAGGACTGTTGTTGTGATGTTTATGATTTTGTTTTCCAACTTCTTTATCTTTTTTTTCCAATGCTATCACTCTCCTTTAAACTGATTGAAATAATTAAAAAAGCGAAAAATTCCTTTTCCCTTCCTACACACAACCACAATATACCCCATATGGGTATATTTAAACTCTCATTCTGAAAATTTATTGTTAAAAGTTTAGTAGAGTATTTTACAAGACTGTAAATTATTTGCACAGAAGCATAAGGAACAATTGAATTTGGGATAATTGAACTAATCAATTGTGTTGATTGATTTGATAGTTCTGCGAGTCCTTTTTTCTTCCTCTGAATTGTTCTACTCTCCACAAATTATCACTAATTTCAGGTTCTCAAATAAGTGTATTACAAATATATGCAAAAATTATCAAATAGTACAAAATAGTATTTTTTATTAATTATTAAACCATTAAAAAAAGAATGGGATTAACCATTCTTTTAAATAAAACTCTATTTATATAAAAAATGCCTATTACTTTTTTCAATATTTTCATTCCCCCTTAACAAACAAGCCTTTAAATACCTTTTATAATATGCAAAATGGTTATATATACCAAGTTACTCAAAATGAATTTTAACCTTATCCATTATGGCCCTAAACATAATGGGAAAGCACAATTCTTCCTGTAGAATTACTTCCTTTAATTGAAGATTTCTTCATCTTAATATGCATTAGACCAATGAAAAGATTATACTCCCTCCAATGATTTAAACTGCAATTGGTTATTTTCACCCGAAGTAGAAACTGCTACTTTTACATTTCTTCACTAAGAATACAACCTCTCTTGGCATTCACCACAAAGAGTTAGGATCAAAAATTTCCTTTAAGAGCCCCTTTTATGGAGGAATGCTTGTAAAAAGTGTAGGCTAAAGTACAAAACATATTGATTATTTAACCATATACTAGCTTAGATATTGGATTGGAGGAGATTTTTTTGACTTCTAATATGCAAAATGGTTTTGGTACCAGTCCTATGGGAATGGGGATGAATTTAACTAGTGACGCACATCTAATAGAAGACGTTTCAAAAGCAATTATTTTAGAAGTTCATGCTTATAATTTTTATCAAAGATTAATTCAATTAACTACTAATGAACAGTTCAGACAGATTATTTTAAGAATACAGCACGATGAAATGAGGCATTATCATTGGTTTACAATGATTTTAAGTATGATGGGTGGACAACAACTACAAATTCCTCCTGGGGAATTACCAAGAGATTTTAAAGAAGGTGTCCAAAAAGCAATTCAAAATGAATTAGAAGCTTCTTCTCTTTATCAGGATATTTCGTCAAGAGCAACAACTCATCATGTTCAAACGCACTTCATACATGCCTCGCATGATGAACAACGACATGCGACTTGGTTGCAAAATATATTGATGATGGACAATATGAATATGAATCATTCGAGTCCAAGAGAAGTTCCCAAAGGTTTAAAAGTAGCTGAAAATCCCGCTTTTCCGGTAGGAAGTAAGGCTATTATACTTGCTGACCATATGCCTAATATGAAGGGTGCTGAAGCTACAATTGTAGGTGCTTATGATACAACTGTGTATATGGTAGATTATATTTCTACTGCAGGAGAAAAAGTTAAAAATCATAAGTGGTTAGTAGAAAGTGAATTATCACCAGAATAATTCGGTAATATTCTACTGATTGCGCAGAAGGCTTAATAATTGATAAAAACCCTCCTCAAAAAGAAGGGCCTTAATCAATCATTGAGCCATTTGTCTACACATTTCTGCACATTCACGGCAAATTTTTGCACATTCTTGGCAATGTGGATCTTGAAACTTTTCACAATGCGACGCACATGATTCACAAATTTCTGCACATAGGTTGCAAAATTGCTTTGTCATAGCACTATTACGAGACATTAACGCCACCGCTTGTAAACAAATCTCTGCACAATCATTCAACATTTGAATACAGTGTATTCTCGCCTGAACATCTGGCTCTTGTAAGCAAGCAGTAGTACATTCCTCACAAGCTCTTGCACATTTAATACACAGTTCAATGCAATGGTCCATATTAGTTGGAGAAGATGATAAAACACCCATTAATAAAAAACTCCTTTCTATTTGAAATCACACTTATTATTAACAGGTTTTTTCGAGTACAAACATCACGTCTATATTTAGGGGAATTTATATTTCCTCTTCTCATTTTTATTATAAATATCCAATTATATTAGATGAAGTTACTCCACTATATGGATTGTGGAATAAAAAGAAATCCCGCATATCAAAACAGGATTTTTAATCAAACTTTATTATAAATTTTCTAACTTTATTTTTAAAAATCGAGTTTTGTTTAAAACGAGCAATCTTTTTATAAAACTACATCTTAATATTTTCCAAACATGTTGAGTTAATTACATACATCTTCACATTCATTACCTCGAGTATAAAAAATTCTTGATAACATTTATCATCAATTAACTTCTTTTAATTCTCCTATTCTCTAATAAAAGTAAGCAGATAATTAATATAGATCCAAATAAAATTAAATATTTATTCTCGTTTTGTTTTTTTATTGAATCCTCTTTTGCTTCTTTCATATATTCAACATTTTCTTTTAATTGCGTAACATTAACCAATTGAAAAGACGCTATTAAATCTTGGTTTTGGTTCCTAATTTCTAGAAGTCCATTATCTGTTACATGCTTAGTAATAGTATCATTTTTGGAAATAGTAAAATGTAGAGTTTCATTTGATATAAATAATCTGTTGTTTATTTCATATCTTTGTCCTTCTGGAATATCCTCCGTTGTGAAATAATCAAATCCATAGTCAAGAAGGTCTACTGTATCATGATAAGCTATATCTTCTGTTTGAGCTTTTAATGTAACAGCAATGACTGATAAATCACTTTTTGTAGCAGTGGTAATTAGTGTAAATCCAGACTGATCAACAAATCCCGTTTTTCCGCCAGTTACCCCTTCGTATGGTATTTCCTCTCTTAATAATTTGTGATGAGTATAGAGAGTTGTATCCCATGACTCACCATCCCATTGGAGTTCTTTCGTCCCAAATATTTCACGAAAATCATTATTTTTCATTGCATATTGTGTAATCTTTGCTAAGTCTCGGGCTGTCGTTTTATGGTCTATATGATAGAGACCATGTGGATTAACAAAATTAGTATCTTGAAGTCCTATATTTTGCAAATATTTATTTAAGTTATTTGCAAATTGTTGTTCAGAGCCGTCCAAATACTCCGCGATTGCCACACCAGCATCATTTCCCGAGTTAATAAGCAATCCCTGAACAAGTTTTCTTAATTTAACCCTTTCTCCAGTCTCTAAGTAAACCCTAGTTCCTTCAATTTCTCTTGCATTTTCACTAACTGTTACAACATCTTCTAAGTTTCCTCGTTCAATTGCATAAATTGCTGTCGCTATCTTTGTTAAGCTCGCAGGATTCATCTTTTGATCCGGGTTTTTTTCAAATAATATCTGACCTGATTTTTCATCAATTAATATTGCTGCTTCACTTGCAATAAGAGGCTCTTCATTGGAAACTGCCCCTATCATTTTTGAATTAAAGATAATACAAAGTAAAAAAATGATTAATATTGTAGCAAAAATCTTCTTCATAAAGTTATATTCCATACTTATTAATCTCCCCATAAGAATTCACCTAATGTATCTTAAGATAAAAATATGGAGAAAATATGGAGAACAAACAATGTATCTGAATACTTGTACAGATTTGGTGTAGCCTTTAAATAAGTCTAATTATATTAACTTGAGCAAATAGAAAAAGTGTGTTTTGAAAGAAGATTGATCAAAACACACTTTTTCTATAAATTCAATTGAATCATCCTATTTTAAAGAAGTTTGATAGTTTTTGTGTTCCTTAAGCTATTATATTGCGCCCGATTCATTAATAAATCCATATTTTATTTCCTTTTAAAAGTAGTAGAGATGGGGATTCAGTTAATCTTGTTTTTGAAAATAGAAGTTATTAAAAGTGAATTTGAATCCAGTTGATACTATTACAGTTCCTCACATTTTGTAAACTAAGGTAGTGAACATACCACCTGTTCCATCAGTAAGGTTATTAGACATATGATGTGAAATATGGCAGTGAAAAGGCCATGTACCTGGATTATTGGCTGTAAATATGACATCCCAAGTTTCGCCGGTAGCAACTAGTATTGTATTTTTTAAAATTCTATTATTGTCTGCTATGGGGTTACCATCAGCTTTTTCAACTAAAAATTGATGTCCATGAATATGCATGGGATGATGGTCAATCTGTATGGCTCCTAATCTTAAACGCACTAAATCGCCATATTCTACAGGCATAGGCGTAGTAGATGGAAAACTCTTACCGTTTATCGTAAACATATTAAAGTCCATCGTAAAAGGATTAAGATCATATTGATCAGGTTTTACTTTTTCCCCTTTTTTTAATCCCTTGAGATTCCATTCCTGCATAAGTAGTAGATAATCCTTATTAACATTTTTTTCATATGGATCTAGAATAACAATGCCTCCAAGTAATCCCAGCATATCTTGCTTTGATACATTAACGTGAGAATGATACATATGGGTTCCGGGAGGATTAGTTATTCTAAAGTGATAATCAAAATAATGCCCTGGTTCAATTCTAGGTGAAGGTTCCACATCTGGGACACCATCCATCACGTTAGGAACGTTAAGTCCATGCCAATGAATACTTGTAGCTTCAGGGAGTTGGTTAATTACTCTTATACTGATATAGTCCCCTGGATAAACTTGAATAGTCGGTCCTGGAATACTTCCGTTGTATCCCCAGCCTTTAATAAAAACACCTGGAAGTATTTCTTGATTTACAGGTTCGGCCACTAATTCGAAATATTTAATACCATTTTTGTTAGTATACTTTAGCGTAGGAATATCCGGTGTTATTACCATAAAAACACCTCTTTGAATTATTGATATTTAACAATAATGAACGATACATTATATTCAAAATTATTTTAATTCAACACCAAATAATTTGAAGAAGATTTTCAATTACTTTTAAAGTTTAATTTTTCTGTACCTTCCACATTTAAGCAACTCGCTCCTTTAACATCAATAGGATTTTAAGAGTGAATATATTTCTCCAGTATTTAGGCTTTCTCCACCATTTTCATAACGAAAAGTCATCCAACTTTTGTTAAAGGGCAACTCTTGGTATAAAAAAAGGCAACTCCAAATGTTAGAATCTGTCTTAGCATTTGGGGTGCATTTCATTCATACTAATATAACTTTGTTTCGAATGTTCAATCTTTTTTATAAAACTATATTTTGCGCACATGTTCATTGTTCTCTTCAATTTTTATTGATTGATTTTAATTAAATGCCCCAGTAAGTAATTGTATCAAACACTCCAATGAGAATAAGAATAGCTCCTGCTAACCTTTGTATAATCTGCCCCACCTTCATACTCCTTTTCATAATTAAGCCTTTAACATCAAAGTACCAAATTAGTCCTAATATTATAATTAGTGGTATAGATGTAGCTATACCAAATATAGTGGGTAAAATAAATCCATAAGACGTTGATATAACATTTGGCATTAACCAAACAAAAAAGAGAACAAACATAGTCGGGCAGAAAGCAATGGCAAAACTTGCTCCAAGTAAAAATGAGCCAAACTTTCCCTCTTTTAATACTAACGGGATACGCATTGATATATTATTAATTATTTTTAATTTTATAATTCCAATCAATATTAGTCCTGTAATGATTAATAATGGTCCAATAACTTTACGGAATATAGGAAAATATCCCGTCATTTTTGATTCAAATGATTGTCCAAAAATCCATGCAAACAATCCTATGGCAGTAAAAACTACAACTTTACCAACAATAAAGGAGACGATTTCTCCCCCATTATTATTCATTTGTATTGTCCGATTACCATACAAAGTAATAGCACTAATATTTCCTGTCAACTGACATGGTGCCACTGCTCCAATTAAACCAAGTAGAATGGCAATAATAATTGGTGAATGTTCGTAAGAATTTAAAAACAGTGAAACAGGCTCACTAACAATTTGACTTATTTGAGACAAGAAATTATACATTTAAAACACCCTTCGGAATTCTTATTTCGATGATAATTTTCCGTTTGTAGCAATTTTGTCCCAAGAAAGGCCCTCATCCTTTGTTAGGTAAATATTAAGATTATTTGTCACTAAAGCAATTTCCTTTGGGTTATTAGGATTTGTAACAATATAAATGATTGGGTCTTGCATCATTTCGGATGGAAGTTGAATTTCTTTTTCCTCTTTAGATTCAAACGAGAATGAATTTAAATAAACATTAGCTGCATCAAAATTTGTATAATATCCACCAGATTCATTTAAAGTTACATGTGTTATCATTTCAGCATTGTTAAGTACTTCAAGGTTTTGACCATAATCTTCAGAAATATAAAGGCCATCCTTGCTACCAATTACAAGTAACTCTTCTCTTGATGGATGTGGAGCAAAATTTGATATATTAGTTGAATTAAAACCATTCATTGCGGCTTGAGTCCATGTTTTCCCTTGATCTATTGAATACTGAAGTCCACCGTCTAAATTTTCAGTAGGCGTTTCATTAAATACATAAATAGCATTAGAATCATAACCTACTGCAAGGTAATGAAAATCGATTTCTCCGTAAAAAGCTAGTTGTTCGAAACTGGCTCCTTTATCTGTACTTTTAATGAGTCCAAGTGGATTTTTAAGATTTGAACCTTCTTCAGGATGCCCACTTGAAAAGAAGCCATCTCTAACTGCGGAAAAACCCATATAATCATGTTTTTGGCTATTTGCTTCTTTCCAACCATCAGCAATATGTGAATATAATCCTGTATGTGTTGCAATGACAAGATCGTTTCCACCGTTTATATATCCAACACCGTGTATATGGTCAACTTGTTCGTTTTTAACTTCTTCAAATGAATATTCTTTAGGCTCCCCTGAACTACATGCTGATAAAACTAATACAACAAATAATAAACAACTTAAAACCTTTTTTTTCATGACTTCTACTCCTTTAACTCCATTTATAACCGATTCCCCAAGCAGTCTTTAGAAACTCATTCGTAGGAAATCCAGCCTTACTTAGTTTGTCTCTTAAATTACGTATATGGGAATCTACTGTTCGTATATCTGTATCCGTCTCATACTCCCATGCTACCTGTAATAACTCTTCACGTGTATATGTTTTAGTAGGACGAGAAATTAATGCTTTAAGAATGTAAAACTCTTTTAAAGTAAGTTGTACTGATAAATCTTGATAGTGCAATGAGTATGATTCTTTATCCAAAATAAAATCATTGAAACTAATATTGTTCTCTTCATGCTCAGAATACCGTCGTAATAAAGCATGTACTCTTACAACCAATTCTCTTTCATCAAAAGGTTTTGAAATATAATCATCTGCCCCAGTGTTAAAACCTTTGACTAAATACGCTTTATCTGACCTTGCTGTCAACATTATTATAGGCACATTGGAGAATTCACGGATTGCTTCACAAACTTCCCATCCGTCCATCTCAGGCATCATTACATCTAAAAGGACTAGATCTACATGTTCTTTTCTCATTACTTCTAAAGCTTTTTTTCCACTTGATACTTTGATACATCTATAGCCCTGAGGCAAGAGAAACAGTTCTACTAAATCTAACATTCTTTGCTCATCATCAACTAATAAAATTGTTCGCATCTTACTTTAATATCCTCCTTATTAAATTGATACGGTAAACGTACTTCCCTTACCAAGTATACTTGTTACCTCAATTTGACCACCGTGTGCTTCAACTAATTCCTTTACAACAGCTAAACCAATTCCTGAGCCACCATATGCACGTGACCTAGATTTTTCAACTCGATATAACTTATCAAAGATCAATTCTGTTTCCTCTCGTGGAATTCCAATTCCATGATCAATTACTTTGATTACAGTTTGATCATTATTTTTATAGGCTTCTAATGTAACCTCTGTATTTTCTTTCGAATATTTTAATGCATTATCCAATAGATTAAGAATGATTTGTTCTAAACGTATTGAGTCAGCAAATATTTGAAAATCGAATTTACAAACTAAGTTTAATTTTATTTGTTTCATTTCGTATGACGGCGTTACTAGTTTACAAATACCTTCAAAAAATGGACGTGCGGGGAAAAGTCCTTTCGTTACAGTAAACGAAGTCTCATCCATTCTCGCTAAGTCTAATAAATTTTTGACAAGGTCCTTCATTCTATCTGACTCTTCAGCGATAATTTCAAGATAGTGTTCTCTTTCTTTATCACTCATGCCTTCTCTCATTGCAACTTTGGAATAACCAATTAAATATGTTAAGGGTGTACTTAATTCGTGTGCAATAGATGCAAGAAACTCATTTCGTTCATTTTTTAATCGTTCTAAATCATTGGCCAATGTCTGAATAGAAGAAGATAACTGACCTAGCTCGTCCTGACCCAACTTTGGTAAACTTACATTAAATTTGCCCATACTTAACTTTTCAGTTGCCTCTTTCATCCGTATTAATGGTCTTGTGAGGACCTTTGATAATAGTGTATATACAATAAGTAGTACGATAATACTTGTAACTCCAGCAATTCCAAAGTGCATATTCAAATTGTGTACCATTTCATTAATTGAACCCGTACTTCGGAACATTACTACATATCCAGATTGAATTGTATTTACTTTATATGGGTGAATACTTACTATATAGGGTGAGTTTTCCCAATCCGATACCAGTATTTTATCGTTTTCTCCCCTTTGTTTCCTAACTAATGGAATGGTTTCTTCTACTACCTTTTGACTAATATCTGAGCTGCTAATGATATTCCCCTGTATATCTGTAATGATAACTTCCCGTTCTTTATTCTTTTCCATTAATACGATATGTTTGATCGTAGCATCCGAATAATTCTCAATTAATACGTCTCTATGATTTTCTCCATTTGCTAATAATAGAGATAACTCTTCTTCTACTCTCGTATGTATGATTTTTTGATGAAGGTAAACCATAAGAAATAGCTCCATTACTAGTACTACTAGAAAAAAACAGGTTGCTAATTTTGTAGAGATTTTATACATCTTCAAAAGGCGCCTCTTCTGGTATGTATTAAGGCTGTTCTTCGAAGTATCCCTTTTTCTTCTCTTATTTCATTAAAAGACATTCCCGTTACATAAGATAGGAATGCTTGGTACAATAGTAGTGAGCATGAAGATATAAACGATAGTAACACGGCTCCAAACGCAAGAAATAAATTCGATTGATCTAACAAAGTAACAATTCCTCTCTAGATGAATATTTTTATTATTTTCTATGTGGCGAGTAATACATAAAAAGTATAGACTAAAATTTTGAAAAAATTGTGCAGAAATTAATATGACATATCTTAATTACAAAAATAGATGTTTCTCGTTACAGAGGTTTATATTAGAAATAATAAAGCGTTAATCCAATCCTGGATTAACGCTTTATTCGTTTTGTGTTTTTTATCTAGATTCCTATTCCTTTAAAGCTGAAGTTCAATTTTATGGCCCTTAACATAAATAAAAAGCACAATTCCTACTTCAGAATCGCGCCCTTTAGTTGAACAACAATCATTCAATGACGTCTTATAACTGTTTCCAGTTAGGGTCTTTTATATCTTCTTTATTTGGCTTTCTTACAAATTTAATACATTCTTCTTCACATGCACCAAACTTAATAAAGTTTTTTTGTGCTTGTCTTAAAGAAACTTCATTTGCCCCACCTTCATAATCAGGGTCTTCATATTGGACATAATCATCATGCCAAAAACATATTTTACAGATTTCATCAGTTCCAGGGGGTTCCTCATCCAATGTTTTATAACCACAGCAAGGACAAGTATATTTCATGCAATCACCTCGATAATTTTCGTAAATTTTACCATACTATCTTGTTTACTAAATTACCCTTCGTATTATTAGGTCAGCCAGAGAAAATCTGGTTGACTATTTTTTAATTAGTCTTATAGATTGATAGTAGCCGGGGTAGAACGTTCTGGCCCTTGGGACTAGATCCCGTCATGAAAACTGTTCGCCCTCTACTTGTTAACACATGATTAGGCTGGTTGGGACATGGAGATCCCGTATAACAAGCGAAGATATGAATAACAAGATAGTTAGAGGTTACCGGTCAATCCACTACATAAGGAGGAGATATGAATGAATCCAGTTGTTGGTCTGGATGTCGCAAAAGGTGAAAGTCAGGTTCAAATGTTCTTGGATAAAAAAATGCCCTACAAAAACAGTGTGAAGGTTGAACATACGGTGGAAGGATTAGAAGAGTTACACTCTTATTTACTAGATTTGGAGCGTCATACAGGGATGAAACCACCTGTCGTTTTGGAATCGACGGGTCACTATCATGCCCCAGTTGTTCAG
>Ga0182739_1000925_pt1 | contig 33192 bp, 36 predicted proteins | sample eDN5th30CBELigBY_FD_128873 | JGI IMG/M metagenome (GOLD analysis project Ga0182739, IMG submission 128873) | Enriched backyard soil microbial communities from Emeryville, California, USA - eDNA 5th pass 30_C BE-Lig BY (version 2) (version 2) | ecosystem: Environmental > Terrestrial > Soil >... | reverse complement strand
TTAGGCGTCTTTGACCGATTCCACGGCCGTGAACGGTCGGTCAGGCTCCCATCACCAGGTCTTTTTATCCACATGCTCGAACTTGTGCGTTTCGCCGCCGAGGACGGGGTCGATCTCGACTCACTCCTCTTCCGTCCCGCGCAGCCGACCCGCCGCCTGCTGATGCTGATTCCTGGCCTGAGCGGTCCGGTACTCGGGGCGCGGCACGACTACCGGCCGCTGGCCGAACGTCTGGAGGAACAGGGCATAGCGCTGTTCCTCATCAACATGCGCTCGGCCAACACCTTCTGGCATTCGCGTTTCGAGGATTGCGCGGCCGACATTGCCGGTGCGCTGAGGCACGCGAAGAGCATCGGCTTCGACCAGATCGCCCTGTTCGGCACCAGCCTCGGCGGCCCGCGCGTCGCCTATACGCTTGCGCAGATCGACGAACCTGCGGTCCGGGTCGCCGGCTTCCTCGCCTCGATCAAGTCGCCCTATCTCGAGGCGCAGTTGCGCATGAACGCGGACCTGCGCGCGAAGCTCGACGTGTTCCTGCAGCACTGCCGTGACCTCGTGGCAGCGGGGAGGGGCTATGAGGGCGTGACCTTCCTCGACTGGTTTCCGAACCGGCCGATCACCATGATGGCGCAGAGCTTCATCAGCTATTTCGGTACGCTCGCTGAATCGAACTGCAGCGCGATCAAGTTCGGCGCGCATGTGAAAGTGCCCACGCTGGTGATCCACGGCACCGCCGACGAAATCGCGCTCGGAGAGAATGCCCAGGCGATCTACGACAGCCTCACGGCAGCGCCGCACAAGGACCTGATCTGGGTCGAGGGGGCCGTGCACTACCTGCGCTCCGGCTGGATCGCCGAGACCTATGCGGAGCGGATCGCGGAATGGGTCGGCCGCCGCATGCCGGCGGACTGACGCTAGCCGCGCAGTAGCAGCAGCGCGACGCCAAGCACCGTGAGGCCGACGCCGGCCACCATGTTGCGACTGACGGTCGTACCGAGCATCACCCGGCTCAGCAGCACGGTGGCGAGCGGATAGCAGGCGACCAGCGGCGCCACCACGGTGACCGATCCGCGCGCGAGCGCCGCATACATCAGTAGCACCGCGCTGCCGTTGCAAACGCCCGCGGCGAGAAACCACAGCACGGAAGGCGTAAGCGCTCTGGGCAGAACCTTTTCCGCGCCGTCGCGCACGGCCGTAAGCGCCAGCACCAGCGCCGCGGACACCACGTAGCCGATGGTTGCTGCTGCGACCGGATCGGGCCACGTCTCAAGCCCGAGTTTCACCAGTGGCTGCACCAGGCCGCGCACGGCGGCGGCCGCGATCGGCAAAGCCAGCGCAAACACGGTGACACCGGCCATAAGGCTCTGCGGCCGCCACAGGAGCAGCCCGACGCCTGCGAGGATGATCCCGATCGCGATCGTCTGAACCGCGCCCGGCACTTCGCCCAGCATTACAAAGGCGATAACGAGGGCAAACAGCGGGGTGAAGTTGCCGAGCGCGCCCGTGAGGCTCGGGCCGATGCGCCGGTTGGCCTCGAAGGTCAGCAGCGTGACGAACAGCGGAAACATGCAGCCGACGGCGACGAAGATCAGCACCGCCTGCAGGCTGAACGCAGCGAAGTCGACCAGAAAGGGGGCGAGTGCGAGGCTGCACACGGCCGCGGTCGGGATGCCGATCGCCGCGCCCCTGAGCGGGCTCATGCCGCGCAGGCCAAGATTGCTGAGCACGAGGCCGAGCCCGAAGCAGAACGCTGCGCTCAAGGACAGACCGGCGACAAGTCCCATGCTGCGCTACAGCCCCGGCAGGCGCGGGGTGATCTCCAGCCGCACGCCTTCCATCGCCAGCAGGCGCTCCTTGGTTGCGACGCCACCATGCGCGGAGAAGCCGCCCGGCGCATTGCCGGCCGCGAGCACCCGGTGGCACGGCACGATGACCGGCACCGGATTGCGCGCCATCGCCTGTCCGACCATCTGCGCGGTCGCGGGTGCGCCGACGCGGCGGGCGATCGCGCCATAGGTCGCGGTCGTTCCCCATGGCAGCGATTGCACCGCGCGATAGATCGCGGGGTAGGGCGAGCCATCGACGTTACCGAAATCGACCGGAACCTTCGTGAAGTCCGCTGGCTCGCCGACAAAGTAGCGTCGCAGGTTTTCGATCAGGTTTGCCACCGAGGCGGGCGGCGCCTCGGCCGCCGCCTCGCCGGAAGCCTGCATCCGCTTCGCGGTCGCGTCGCGGTCCGCCTCCGGCAACCGGAAGCGCGTCACCGTATCGCCACGCCATGCGATGCCGCAGGTGCCGAAAGCGGTGTCGAACAGGCAGTAGTGCGAAAGCGTCATCGTCACCTATGGCACGGTCCCGCAATAGGCCTCGAGCCGGTAGCCGTCCGGGTCGATCACGAAGGCTGCATAGTAGTTGGCGCCATAATCGGCGCGCAAGCCGGGCGTGCCGTTGTCCCGCCCGCCCGCTGCGAGCGCCGCGGCGTGAAAGGCATCGACGCTCCTGCGCGTCGGGGCCGCAAAGCAGAAGTGCAGGCCGGACTGCTCGTCCGCCGGCACAGGCCGCCCCGTGGCGCCGATCCACAGCCGCACGGCGGCCGCACCGTAGCCCAGCGAGCCGTCGCCTTCGCTCAGGCAGTTGTAGCCGAGCGGCTTCAACGCGGCGTCATAGAACCGCTTCGTCTTCGCGATGTCGCGTACACCGATCGAAACATGGTCGATCATGCTGGCCTCCTGTCTATGCGTTGGTGGTGCTACGGCGCGGGACGATGCGTCGCGCGAAAAACTCGGCCTGGACGTGCCACGTCTCGCAGGCATCCAGCGAGTGCTCGCCGATCCAGTGAAAGGAGGCCGGCGTGATCGCGGTGAAGCGCCAGCGCAGCGGCGTGCCGGCCGCATCCGCGCCGTCCTGCACGATCTCGTCGCCCTGCGCGCGGCCGGTCTGGCGTGCATAGAACTGCCGCAGCGGATCGCTCCAGACGATGTGCCAGGCATCAAGGCCGGGGTCGTAGATGCGCAGGGTCGTGCCGTAAAACACGCCCGGCAAGCTCCACACGTCCTGGATGGCGCGGCCTTCGAGCACCCAGCCGAAATGGATTTCACCGTGGCCGGTATGCTTCGTCCCGTCGTCAGCGTGGACGATGGCGTCCATCGTCCAGTCGCCGATGAACTGACCGTAGAGTTGCATCTCGGCGGTGCGGTCGGGCGCGGGGCCATGGGCATGCAGCGCGTCTGCAAAACCCGAACCGAGGCGGTGAGCGAAGGCGGTTGTGGACATGGCGTCAGGCTCGTCAAAAGTCGTCATGTGACGCGCTTTAGACCCCGGCGGCATTCTGATGCTTGGGAGAAATTGCTATAGTGAGCGCCGAGCGGATTTTCTTTGCGGACGGCAGTGCGGTGACGGCAGCAGCACATATCCTTGCGTCGGGTCCCGGCTGGCATGTGAGCGACATCGTGTGCCATGCGGGGCCGCACGACCGCCCGTTCGAGGAGCAGCACGAGACCGTCAGCATCGCGGTGGTGACGGAGGGTACGTTTCGCTATCGCTCGACGAGCGGCGCGGCGCTGCTCAGTCCGGGTTCGCTGCTGCTCGGGAACGCGGGAACGTGCTTCGAGTGTGGGCATGAGCACGCTGTCGGGGACCGCTGTCTGGCCTTCCAGTTCGCGCCACACTTTTTCGATGAAGTGCTGGCGGCGGTGCCGCGTGCGCGGCGTGCGAACTTTCCTGCGCCGCGCCTTCCGGCCTTACCGTCCTTAATGCCGCTGGTCGCCGCCGCAGAGGCCGCGCGCGATACGGGCGACGGCGCGGCGCTCGAAGAACTGGCGCTGTCTTGCCGCCGCCGTTGCGGGGACGTTCGCGGGCAGCACGCGTTCCTTGCGGCCGCCGAGCCCGCGCGATCAGCGCCGTATCACCGAGACGCTGCGCCGCATCGAAGCGCAGGCCGACGAGCCGCTATCGCTGGCAACGTTGGCGGGCAGCGTCGCCATGAGCCCGTATCATTTCCTGCGCACGTTTCGGCAGGTGGTCGGCATGACGCCTCACCAATTCGTGCTGCGCACGCGCATGCACCGCGCCGCAGTGCGTCTGCAGCGCACCGACGACGCTGTTTCGAGCATCGCCTTCGCAGCGGGTTTCAACGACCTTTCGACATTCAATCACCGCTTCCGGCGCGTCATGGGCACGAGCCCGAGTGCCTATCGCAATCAGGCCCGGCCCGCTGCCGGTTCCTGAGACGCGCCGACTTCGCCTCAGCTCTTCACAGCCAGCCGCTCGAGCAACTGATCGATGCTGCCGCTGACGGCAGGCCAGGTCTCCAGCCATTCGCGCGGGAAGCGGACGGTCAGTTCGGCCGTACCGATCTGGCGCTCGAGCAGGCACGCACCGGGGGTTGCGGACGTTTCCCGGGTACAGCGGACGATGAAGCGCTCCGGCGCATCGGGATCGAACAGCAGATCCTCGCCCTGATACGGGGTGCCATCGCGGAACGAGACCACGCCCAGACCGCCCGGTCCGAGCACCGCGTTCACCGCCAGGTAGCGCGGATAGATCGTGCGCAGCCGCTCGGCGACAGGGAGCGCGCCCTGCGGGCCGGCGACACTGATAAAGAGCTGGTTCCCGAACTGGGGTTCGGCGGAAAGGGCGGGCTTTGCCGACGTATCCGGGGGCGTGAGCTGCGGCCACTGGAACGCGAGATCGAGCCTTTCCTGCGCGCCCGGCTGGCGCTGCGGCGGGAACCGGATGGCGGCGGGCGGCACGTTGAACAACACGCCGCTGACCGTGATCGGCAGCGTCGGTGCGCCCGGCATCGGCGTCGCCTGCGGCCAGCGTGGCCACAACAGGTAGCTCACGCCGGCAAGCGCCGAGGTGCCGAACAGCGTCACCAGCACGAGCGCGAGCAACGGCCCGGCGCCCTTGCGCCTCCTGGCCGCGTTGCTGGTTCCAGTCTTCGTCCGCTTCATCGCGCGATTTGCCATCACTTTCGGCCAGACAAGCGTCAGAGCGCCCGGCCGATTCGAAAAGATGCGGCGGATGCGTTTACCAAGCATTAACGCTGCGCTGGCGTTCGCCCGCGCCTTTGTTCACAGTAGCCCCGATTGCCGGGGGGTATGATTGTGGCGGATTCAATGCAGTCCCTGTTGGCGCTTGCCATCGGCTTTGGCGTCGCGGCGGTGGTGGCGAGCGGATACCAGGTCTGGGCCGAGCGCCCGTTGAGCTTTCGCCTGATGGTCGCGCGCGAGCGCGCGCAGGCGCTGGCGGCGGTGCCGATGCTGGTGCTGGCCGCGCCCTTCATCATCATGCGCAACACGATACGCGGCAGCCGGTTCGAGCGCCGGCGGGCGAGTTTCGTCGCCATCGCAACCATTATCGCCGGGGTCTGGAGCCTGATGTCGGGCACGGTCGTGGCCGCGGCCTGGGTCGCGCTGGTGGCCCGATTCTAACATTCGCATCCCTTCTCGGCGGGCAATTTTGCGAATGTCAAATCCGCTCCACTAGTGCGCTGGCTCGGGTGAGGACAGGGCGGGCCGCCCCGCCCGGCATAACGATGCTCTTGCGGTTTCGCTCCGAACCCTGTGAAAGAGCGCAGCGCTGAGGCCCGAACCATCAGGAGCAGGAATGCCGATCTACGAACTTGAAGGGCAGGCCCCGGAACTGCCGGCCGCCGACGATTATTTTCTGACCGATACCGCCGTGCTGATCGGCAAGGTGCGGCTCAAGTCCGAGGCCAATATCTGGTTCGGCAGCGTGCTGCGCGGCGACAATGAATGGATCGAGATCGGCGCGCGCACGAACATCCAGGAAAACTGCACGCTCCACACCGATCCGGGCTTTCCGCTCGTGGTCGGCGACCGCTGCACCATCGGCCACAACGTCATCCTGCACGGCTGCATCATCGGCGACGACACGCTGATCGGGATGGGCGCGACCGTGCTCAACGGCGCGCGCATCGGCAAGAACTCGATCGTCGGCGCGGGCGCGCTGGTGACGGAGGGCAAGGAGTTCCCGGACAATTCGCTGATCGTCGGTTCGCCGGCGCGCGTCATCCGGAGCATGGACGACAAACTGATTGCGCTCGCGATGCAGGGCGCCCGGTTCTACGCCGACCGCAGCAAGCGCTACCGCACCGGTCTGAAGCGGATCGGATAGACCCCGAACGGCCGGCTGCTCGTACTGAAAAAGGTGGCGGCCGGCCTTGGGGGGAAAGGCCGGCCGCACACGGACCCGGTCGGGGACGGGTGGGGCAGGGGACGTGACCGGGTCCGCAAACCTGCCGTAACTGTTGGCGCCGATAATCTCAGCGCGATGACGCAGTCGCCTGGGCGGGACGATTGTCCCCCAGCGACACCCACACATTCGGATTGGTCTGGGCCTGCCGCTTCACGAAGCGGTACTCAGTCTGCGACCACAGCAGAATGTCCGGGTTCTGGTTGTCGAGAATGTACTCGCCGCGATCGGTGCGCACCGTCAGCACCGCATGTCCGTCGCCGTTCTGGTCGCGCACCACCGTGACCAGGAGCGACTGCCGCGGCCATCCGGCCTCGAGCAGGAGCTTCTGCTTGAGCAGGACATAGTCCTCGCAGTCACCGTAGCCGCTGTCGGGGAACGTCCACTTCTCGACGACGCCGTACTGGTCCATGTCGGTCATCGGCTTGATCGCCGTATTGACCAGCGTGTTGATGCGCACCAGTTCGCGCCACTTCGGCGTGGTGAGGCGTGCGTCGGAGGGCGAGCGAGGCTCGACATCGCATTCGCGCGCATTCTCAGAGCAGAACTGGGTCCAGCCGATGGGGGCGCGCTCGGTGGCGCCGGTGGCAACGAACAGCGGCCGCACATCCATCGCCTTCGCCGGCGCGCTCGCCAGCATTCCCAAAACAACAGCCCCGATAGAGACAAGTATTCGCGTAGAACTCTTGTACATGTTTGACCCCAGCCCCATTCCCGAGGTCACTTGTCTCATAAACACTTTGCGGTCGCGCTAAGTTCTCCGTGCAAATGTGAGGGCAATGCTCAACGTATATTTTACTAAATTTGTCGCCGCGGCGGACTTTCTTAAAGTTAATGCCTCTTTTATTTACTGGGTAAAATTTCTCGGAATGCGGCAGGGCTTTCGGCCGAACGGCCGGGAGCGCGGCCGATCAGCCACGCGCCGCACGCGCGCGGCGCTGTTCCTCAGTGACCTTGCTCCATTGGGCGAAAATCTCGGCGCTGTGTTTTCTGATCTGGGCCTCGACGAGGCCCGCAAACGATCGCAGCATCCAAGGCAGGTCGACAGTCGCGACGATGTGGTCGTCCGCCACCGCCAGCGCGCTCGGAATGTTCAGTCCGAAGGCGGTGACACGGCTGGACAGGACATCTCCCTCCCAGCGCGCATCTTCCATCTTCGCCAGCTTGCCGAACGATGCCGCGAGGTGGGGCATCTGGGCCTGGATCGCCTTGACGGCTTCCTCCCTTGTGAAGGGATGCTTCACCACCACCCGGAGTCGCTTGGCCATTTCGCGTCGTCCTTTTTGCTTTCCAGCCGTACTTCCGGAGCCGGCCGCCCGATTGGGCAACCTGCTCACGAGTGCGCGCATAGCATCAGGCGTGGCCAGATGTGAGGCCGGGAAGGCGACATTGGGGCGCGGATGTCTTTGCCACCCCGCACAGGGAATGGGCCAAACAACGGTAGCGGATTAAGCCTATCGCAAGCGCACCCGGCATAGGCTCGCTCGCGACGACCGGAGAAATCGGCATGTCACGCGCCCGCTGCCTGATGCTTGCCTGTGCGCTTTTGGCCCTGCTGCCGGCCGGCAGCGCGGCGGCCCAGTCCATGAAGCCGCCGATCCGCGGCCTGATCTCGATGGGCGCCTACAAGTTCGTCGGCAGCGGCGGCCCGCCGGTCAACACCCTCGCGCCGCTCGACGCCAAGCCGGGCATCTTCAGCGGTCTCGTCATCGTCGCGACCTGGGCGCAGCTTCAGCCGACACGGGGCGCCGAGATCGAGGACGGCAACGCCATCGATCAGGCGCTTGCCCTGGTCCGCGCCTACAACCGGCGCAACCCGCAAAAGCCGCTCGCGGTGAAGCTGCGCATCTGGGCCGGGTTCGAGGCGCCGGACTGGGCGAAGTCTCTCGGCGGTCCGCCGATTGACACCGTCCACAACAACAAGCCGCGCACCATGGGCCGCTTCTGGAGCAGGCCCTACCGCAAGGCCTGGGCCGCGCTGCAGGACCAACTCGCGGCGCGCTACGACAACCTGCCGCTGATCCGCGACGTCGCGATCACTTCCTGCATGTCGTTCACAGCCGAGCCGTTCTTCCTGCCGACCACCGAGGCCGAGGAGGCGACGGTGCTGACGCCGCTGCAGCAGGCGGGCTTCACGCCGGCCGCCTACCGCAAGTGTCTGAGCAATGCCGTCAACGACTACGCGGCCTGGAAGCGGACCCGGCTGGTGTTCCCGTTCAATCCGTTCCGGGCGACCGTCAACAAGGGGTCGGGAGCCGGAACAGGGCAGGGCGACCCGCATTTTACGATGCAGGTTATGGGCGCGTGCCGGCAGGCGCTGGGCGCGCGCTGCGTGTTCGACAATCACGACCTCAATGCACCGCTGGGCGGGCCGCTGCGCCCGATCTACAGCTACATGACGCAGCTCGGCGGGCCGATCGAGTTCCAGACGCTGAATGCAACGCCGGCGAATTTTCCGGGCACGATCCGCCTAGGCGTGCGCACCGGCGCGCAGGCGATCGAACTCTATCAGGACTACAAGGGCTTTCCGCTGGTGCCGAACAGCAAGCTCAGGCGCTGGGCGGAGATGATCGAGAACGGCACGCCGTAGGGGTGGTGGTCACATGCGCGCCCGCCGGCTCTTTGGTTCCTGAATCGGCAATCTTCTGCTTCGGCTGACCTAACCTAGTTTCAAGACAGGAGGCCACGGTCGTATTCGAGCAACCGCGGCCCTCCGATGGTGGTGACTTACAGCATCATGCCGCTTCGATGAACCGGCATGATGCTGTAGTTTTTGTTCAGTCGACCACCTGAGCACAGAGATTTCGCCGGCTCAAGGCGCGTCTAGCGGGGATCGACCGGACGACCGCGGAACAGCTCGTCGCAGCCGCCCACCTAACGGGTCCTTATTCGAACGCGATCCGCAACAATGTCGATGTCAGTGTCGCATAACCCGGATGGGTCGCCGCGGCGGATCCGCGGACCGGAAAACATCGCCATGAGCGTTGAGGCCACCACTTTGCACTCCTCGCGCGGCAAACCCTGGGAGTATCGTCCATGAGCGTACGCGAATTCGACGCGATCATCATCGGCGCCGGTCAGGCAGGCCCGTCGCTCGCCGGCAGGCTTAACGATGCCGGCATGAAAGTGGCGATCGTCGAGCGCCACCTCGTTGGCGGAACCTGTGTCAACACTGGTTGCAAGCCGACCAAGACACTGGTCGCGAGCGCCTATGCGGCGCACACCGCGCGGCGCGGCGGAGAGTATGGCTTCTCCTTGAATGGGCCGGTCGAAATCGACATGCCCGCCGTCGCGGCACGCGCCAGAAAAGTGATCCTCGACTCCCGGGCGGGCAATGAGACCTGGCTGGCAGGCATGGCGAATGTCGAGTTGATCCGCGGCCATGCCCGCTTCGTGAGCGCGAACACCGTCATGGTGGATGGCCGGGAGCTGACGGCGCCCCGCATCTTCATCAATGTCGGGGGGCGGGCGGTCGTGCCCGACATGCCAGGGGCGAGCGAAGTGCCCTTGCTGACCAATACCGACATGGTGGCGCTCGATACCCTCCCGCGCCATCTGATTATCATCGGCGGCAGCTATATCGGCCTCGAATTCGCGCAGATGTACCGGCGTTTCGGCGCCGAGGTCACGATCGTCGAACGCATGGATCGCCTGATCGCCCGCGAGGACCCGGATGTCTCCGAGGAGGTTCGCGCCATCCTCGAACGCGAAGGCGTCACGGTCCGCACCGGAGCCGACTGCATCGGCTTCAAGAGCCATGACGGCGGCATCGCCGTATCGATCGATTGCGACGAGGACAGCAAGCCGGTGATCGGCAGCCATGTGCTGATGGCGGTTGGCCGCAGGCCCAACACCGATGATCTCGGGCTGGAGGCGGCCGGCATCGTGACGGACGCCCGCGGCTACATCACCGTCGACGACCGCTTGCAGACCAACCTTCCGGATGTCTACGCGCTCGGGGACTGCAACGGCCGCGGGGCCTTCACCCACACCGCCTATAACGACTTCGAGATCGTCGCCGCCAATCTGCTCGATGGCGAGGATCGTCGCGTCAGCCAGCGGTTGACCGGCTATGCCCTCTACATCGATCCGCCGCTCGGCAGGGTTGGAATGACCGAGGCCGAAGCGGTGAAGACCGGTCGGCGGCTGTTTCATTCCAAGCGCGCCATGGCCCGCGTCGGGCGTGCGGTCGAGAAGGGCGAGAGCCAGGGCTTCATGAAGATCGTGGCCGACGCCGACACGCATCGCATCCTGGGCGCGGCGATCCTCGGGACCGGCGGCGACGAGGCGATCCACGGCATCCTCGACATGATGAATGCCGATCAGTCGATCGACACGCTGCGCTGGGCCGTCCCTGTCCACCCGACCGTGTCGGAGCTCGTTCCCACGCTGCTGCTCGACCTGAAGCCGTTCGGGAGTGCTGAAGATGAGTGACTTCGAGAAACTTGCGCACCGGCACTCGGCCGGCCGGCATTACGAGCGGACCGCTCATGCAGAATCCAGTAGCCTCGACGACAGGCTGCGCGTTGTCGAAGATAAGCTCGCGGGCAATGAGCATCTTCAACCATATCAGTATCAAGGCAAACGACACTGACGCGATGCGTAGATTCTACCAAGCGGCGCTTGCGCCGTTGGGCATCGAGCAGATGGCGGAAGGGGTGGGATTCGAACCCACGAGAGACTTGCGCCCCTGGCGGTTTTCAAGACCGCTGCCTTAAACCACTCGGCCACCCTTCCAACGCAGCCTTCCAGCCCCGACGTTCCCTGGCATTCCGCGGGCCTACGCCCGAGATCGTCGGCTCGCCGCTGAATCGCTGATCCAGTCGGTCCGGCGCGCGCATTTATGGCGGGCGGCAGGTCCGCGTCAACGCTGGCGGCGACGCGCTCCTTGCATTCCAGGCAGTGACCCCTCCGGGTGACCGGGGCGCTGCTTGTCGTCAAAGCGGAGAGAGAGGCGGCATGAGCGGGCCGCCACAGCATCGGGCGGATTCGATGAATCGACACGATGCCGCAGGTTCGCGTTCACGCATCTTGTCCACGCACCGTAATTTCCGGAACCGGCGGCCAGCCCGGACCCAAGTCCGGGACAGATCTTTTCGGAGCGATGCTTTCAATCACCGGCTCACACGCCCAAGCCGGCCGTCCGCGCTTCAACTACGTCAAATGACATGTTGGAACCTTCTCACGCGCCTGCGTGTTTTTCGCTGCACAAACCAATGGAGGCATCGACATGCAGGAACGTGAAACCCACGCGCTGATCGCCAGCGACAAGGTCGAAGGCACCGCCGTCTACGGTGCGGATCGCAGCCGGATCGGCGATCTCGAACGCGTCATGATCGACAAGCAGTCGGGCAAGGTGGCCTATGCCGTCATCGGCTATGGAGGCTTTCTCGGCCTTGGCGAAGATCACTATCCCACGCCTTGGTCGAGCCTGAAATACGACACCGGCCTCGGCGGCTATCTGGTGAATGTCACGCGCGAGCAGATCGACAAGGCGCCGAAATACACCAGCGAGAACGACTGGAACTGGTCGCGGGACAACGACAAGCGCATCTACGACTACTACGGCGCACCGCCGTACTGGTCCTGATCGTCGCGCAGTCAAACATCGAACACCGCGAGAAGTACCATGAAGATCGCAATCCCCGTCATTGCCGCCTTGATGGTGGCGGCATCACCGGCTGCTGCGCAGGTCGGGACACCGGCCAATCCGCCGCCGGCCGGCTTCGTGCTCCAGCAGCCGACCGACCGGTTCGCATCGCGCATCGTCGGGCTCAACATCCAGAATGCCGCCAATGAAACGATCGGCGAAATCTACGACGTGGTGCTCACCGACGCCGGTGCGGTGCGGGCCTACATCGTCAGCGTCGGCGGCTTTCTTGGAATGGGCACGCGCTACGTCGCGATCGCCCCGAACGCGATCACCTTCAATCGCGAGGATGAGCGCAACTGGAAGGCGTCGATGAACACGACGAAGCAGCAGTTGCAGGCCGCCCCGGAGTACAAATGGGAATCCCAGTGGCGCAAGCGGTCATGACCTGACGTAACGCTTCTGGTGGGAGCGGCGGGGGTCGCCCGGTCAGCGGGCGGCCCCTTCGCTTGTCTGCTGTTCGGTGCGCCGGTCAGGCAAGCACCTGTCAGGATCGCGCCGCCATCGGCGCAGGTGACCGCCGGGGCGGTGTGCCTCGCCGCGGGGGGGGCGCGAGCGGCGCCATGGCTTCGGGCGGCGGTGCGTTGCGTCCATCGCTGGTGATACCGCACAGGCCCGACAGCGCTTCCGCACTAGCATTTTCGCCGAGGGCCGCGCGCGCACTCTCGCAACTGACCCAGTCCTTGCGCTTGCCGAGGACGTATTCGACCCGCGCCCAGAACAGCCGGTAGAGCGGCACCGAGGCCATGCGCGCCTCGAACGGGATCGAGGAATAGCCGCCGTGCGACACGCCCGATTCCGAGACATTCAGTACGGCGCGCAGGCCCTCCGGCCCTTCCTCGGTCTGCAGATCCCAGCGCTCTTTGCCGTTTGCCGCCGCGAGCACCGCATAGACCATGTATCGCCGGCTGGCGACGAAACCATAGAGCGAATGGTCGAATTCGAAATCGGCAGGATCGCTCTGGCGCAGCACCCGTTCCGCGGCCTGCAGCACGCGCTCCCGGTTCTCGCCGGGATAGGTGCGGGTCGCCTCCTTGAAGAACGACTGCCGATCGTCAATACGCGCCGTCTGCTGGCACCCCGCCGCAAGCACGGCCAGTGCCATCACCAACACCCAACGCATCCCCCGAAATCCCCCAGAGCGCCCATGCTCCGGCCGCGGTCTCGCAACCCGGCCGTGAGTGAGGCTAATACCGCACCACAAGCCGGAGTCGAGACCGCCAAGCGGCGATCTCGATCACGTTCTATTTATGTTCTTGCGCCTGACGCGTGCGATGCGCGACTAGTGGCCCGATTTCAACACCCGCATCCCTTGCCGGCAGGCTGTTTTGCAGATGTCAGACCCTGTCCACTACCCGCGAATGGCTCTGGCGCCGCCGATCAAGATGCAGGCACCCACGAATCCGGCCACGAGGTATCCGGTCCATCCGCCGAACGACACGCCCAGAAGCCCGAAGATAAAGCTGGCGACGGCGGCGCCGAGAATGCCCAGAAAGATGTTGAGGAATATGCCGGTATTGCTCTTCATGAACATCGAAGCAAACCAGCCGGCGAAACCGCCGATGAAAATGGCTGCGATCCAGCCCACGCCCGCATTCTCCATCCAAGCCTCCTGTTCAAACCTCCTCGCAACGCTGCCCGGTTCACAAAGTTCCCGTCCCCGGCATCGCGGCAGGCGGTCGAAAGGCGACAGGCCCCGCGCCCGGCGCGCGGGGCCCTGCCGGCCTGGGAATTCACCACTGGTAGGTGCCCAGTCCACCGGGCATGGGAGGGATGGACTCCAGCGGCACTTTGGAGGAGGTCGGCGAACGGGTCGACGGTATCTAGTTACGGGCGCAAAGGGGAGAGAGAATGTTGCAATGCGAGCGCGCGCCGCGCGCATAGCCCGCGAGTTTGCCAGCCGCGCTTGCGGGGCAAGTCAGGCGTCACAGGCAGGCATATCGGCGCGCCGTACGGCGTAGCCGCGGCGGCGCGCGAAAACCCCCGAAGGGGCTTCGCGACCTGTAAGCAGCTAAAGGTGTATGCCTCGGGGGCAGGGGTGGGGGCAGGGGCCGTCAGCCCTTCCGCCGCTCCTTCTTTGCCGCCTTGCGGGCGGCATAGCGGGCATCGCGCGCGGCCTTCTGCTCAGCTCGGAGCGCGGCGTCCCGCTCGGCCTGCTCGGCCGCTTCCAGCGCTGCCATCTCGGCCGCCAGGCGCTCGGCCTCGGCCGCTGCCTGGGCGGCAATCTCGGCCTGCCGTGCAAGCTCGGCGTCGCGTTCCTGTTTCTGCCGTTGCCGCTCCGCCATGCGGGCATCGCGCGCGGCCACAACAGCCTCGCGGGCCCGCCGGCGCTCGATCACGGCCGGATCGTCCGGACCGGGGGCGGACTTGAACTTGGCCAGCAAGGCCTGCTTGGCCTGAGCCGAATCGGCCAGGCGGTCATCGAGTTTCCGGTTGTCGTATCTTCTCATAGGCTACGTTGTGTTCCTTGCGTAAGGGAACGGCGCGACTTCGATACCGCGGTCGAGCAGACCGACGCGCCGGCATGGCGTAAACATCCGAATTTTGAATGGTTCAGCGCTTGCGCGAAGCTCTGATTTATATGGCTCCCCGGGCCGGATTCGAACCAGCGACCAACCGGTTAACAGCCGGTTGCTCTACCACTGAGCTACCGGGGACCATCGGCATCTCGCCGCGCGGGGCGTATAACAAACACACCCGCTCTTGCATAGCGCAAATGCACACGTCAGAGCGAACGAACTCGCCGACGAGCGCACTCCGAAGTGGAGGCCACGGCCGGAATTGAACCGGCGTACCCGGTTTTGCAGACCGGTGCGTAACCACTCCGCCACGTGGCCTTCAGCATCGATATGGCGACGTCGGCCTCGCAAACAAAGCGAGGGTCGGCGTCGCGCGACGCCCGCTATAGCGAAAGCCCGCGCTGCGGGCAATGCATCGCGAGGTCCGTTTTTCCGTTCCCTGTGGGCGGCTTGGCCTTTCCGGGCAGCGACCGGCCGGGTGTGGCGCTTCTTTCGCTGTGCCAAGGCCGATTCCCGCGGCCGCGGCGCGCGGGCCAAACTGTTCGCCAAATCCCGCACGCTACGCGTGATTCCCCGCGGCGGCCGGAGGCTCTACAAGGAGGGGCCGCAAGCGCGGCGGAGCGGCCATTGCGCGACGCCCGACACTTGTGACCGGTTGCGCCGCACGGACGGCGCGATCAGGCAAGGCCCGTACCCAGGAGGAATCCATGAGCGAAGCATCGAAAGAACTGCCCAAATATTTCATGTATTTCCCCGGCAACTACCGCTGGTCGTCGGCCTTCGTGAACATGATGGGCTCGGCCGCCTATGGCGCGTCGGACATTTCCGAACTGCACAAGATCGGCCGTCTTCTGCACGGCAAGGGGCCGGCGGATGACGAGGCCTGGTTCGACGCCTGCGTGCGCGTCGCCGACGAGGTGCGCGCCCATGGCGACCGCTTCCGCGCATCCGAGCACCCGGTCTCGGCTGCAGCGTTCTATCTGCGCGCCAGCCACTACTACCAGATGGGCGAGCGCTTCCGCACGCCGAAGGACGACAAGGCGATCGACGCCTTCAAGCAGAGCCTCGAGTGCTTCCATCAGTTCGCCGCGCTCACCGACGTCAAGATCGAGAAGGTCGAGGTGCCGTTCGAGGGCGGCAGCCTGCCGGGCTATTTCGTCCACGCGCAGAACGCCAAGCCGGGCCCGAAACCCTGCGCCGTCTATTTCGACGGTCTCGATGTCACCAAGGAGATCCAGTACGTCCGCGGCGTGCCGGACCTGATCAAGCGCGGCATCTCCTGCCTCATCATGGATGGCCCCGGCACCGGCGAGGCGATCCGCCTGCGCAACATGTATCTGCGCCACGACTACGAGAAGGCGGGATCGGCCTGCATCGACTTCCTGGAGAAGCGCGACGACGTCGATCCCAAGCGCATCGGCATCGTGGCGATCAGCCTCGGCGGCTATTACGCGCCGCGCTGCGCTTCGCTCGAGCCGCGCTTTGCCGCCTGCATCGCCTGGGGCGCGATCTGGGACTATTACGCGACCTGGAAGAAGCGCGTGGATTCCCACTTCACGGCCGCGATGTCGGTGCCCGGCCACCACATCACGTGGATATTGGGGGTGGATACCGTCGAGGAAGCCCTGCGCAAGCTGGAGCCGTTCCGGCTCGACGGCGTGGTGCAGAAGATGCGCTGTCCGTTCCTGATCGTGCATGGCGAGGACGACGAGCAAGTGCCGCTCGCCGATGCCAAGGCGCTCTACGAGGCGTCCGGCTCCCCCGACAAGACGCTGCGGGTGTTCACGGCGGAGGAGGGCGGCGCCCAGCACTGCCAGCGCGATTATCTCTCGCTCGGCGTCGCCACCATGTGGAGCTGGTTCGAGGACAAGCTGGTGCGGAAATGACCTTTCGCTCGGCGCCGTGAAAGCGCGCCAGCGTTCGCCAATGCGTCATCGCGAGCGGAGCGAAGCAATCCAGCCTGTTGAAAACAACTGGATTGCTTCGTCGCTGCGCTCCTCGCAAAGACGGCCACTGGCCACGGACTCGATTGCGCCGGCGGTGCCGGTTCAGCAGCGCACCACGCCACTGCGTTGCGCGCTGCACCGCGCCAAGACAGGCGAGAAGCGGGCATCCGCTCTTTTGGCGGGAGGCGAAACGCATTTTGTGCAGCGCAGTCCCACCATTAATGGTGTCTTAACGGCACTGCAGCGATGGTGGTGCCATGGTCATACGCTCCCGACTTCGCGCCACCCTCGCCACGCTCGGCCTCTATCTCCTGGCCGGGCTGCTCACCGCCTATTTTGGCATGCACGCCTATACCGGCGACCGCGGCCTCAAGGCGAAAGAGGACATCGAGCGGGAGAAGGCGGCGCTGACGCAGGAACTCGCGCAACTGCGCGGGGAGCGTGAAGGCTGGTCGCGCCGCGTCGCGCTGCTGCGCTCCGAAAGCCTCGACCCGGACATGCTGGACGAGCGGGCGCGGGCGATGCTGCATTATGTGCATGAGCGCGATCTCATCCTGCGCGGCCCGCCGCCGGATACCGATGCGCCGGCCGCCATGGCCGCGGCGCGCTGAGCGTCTTAAGCCTTCCCCCGGTCCGCGCGGCGCGACGTTCCGACGCGATTACCGGCTACATTGGATTTGATCGACATTGCAGGCGCTTGTGCGATGCACAGGGCTCCGGCGGCGTGCCTTCCGCCGGGCCTGAATTTGCGTTAAGGGTGGCCAAGCCTGACCGGAAAGTCGAGGAGCCCGATGGCCGCCGCCAAAGCTAAATCCGCCGCCGAAAAACGGATCGCAGAAAATGACGACGGCGCCCCTGAGGGCGCGACTCTGGGCAAGGAGCAGGAGCGCCAAGCCTATCGCGACATGCTGCTGATCCGCCGGTTCGAGGAGAAAGCCGGCCAGATGTACGGCATGGGGCTGATCGGCGGCTTCTGCCACCTCTATATCGGCCAGGAAGCGGTCGTCATCGGCATGCAGATGGCGCTGCGCGAGGGCGATCAGGTCATCACCGGTTACCGCGACCACGGCCACATGCTCGCCTGCGGCATGGACCCGCGCGGCGTGATGGCCGAACTGACCGGCCGCCGCGGGGGCTATTCCAAGGGCAAGGGCGGCTCGATGCACATGTTCTCCGTGGAAAAGAATTTCTACGGCGGCCACGGCATCGTCGCCGCGCAGGTTCCGCTCGGCACCGGGCTCGCCTTCGCCAACCGCTATCGCGGCGACGGGGCGGTTTCGCTGGCCTATTTCGGCGATGGCGCCGCCAATCAGGGCCAGGTCTACGAGAGCTTCAACATGGCGCAGCTCTGGAAGCTGCCGGTGGTCTACGTCATCGAGAACAACCGCTACGCCATGGGCACCTCGGTCGCCCGCGCCTCCTCGCAGCCGGATTTCTCCATGCGCGGCGCCGCGCACGGCATTCCGGGCGAGCAGGTCGACGGCATGGATGTGCGCGCGGTGAAGGCGGCCGCCGACAAGGCCGTGAAATGGTGCCGCGAGGGCAACGGCCCGTATATCCTCGAAATGCAGACCTACCGCTACCGCGGCCACTCGATGTCGGACCCCGCCAAGTACCGCACCCGCGAAGAAGTGCAGAAGGTGCGCAGCGAGCACGATCCGATCGAGCAGGTCCGCAACCGGCTGCTGGAGAACAAGTGGGCCAGCGAGGAGGAGATCAAGAAGATCGACTCCGAAGTGCGCGACATCGTCAACGACGCCGCCGAATTCGCCACCCACGACCCCGAGCCCGATCCATCGGAACTGTACACCGACGTGCTGCGCTGATGCCTGCGTTGCGAACGTCCGCGCCTGTGGGTGAGGCCCCATGATCGGCCCGATAGCGATCACTGTGCTGGCGCTGACCCTGGCGACCGCAGTGGCGAGCTGGGTCGTCGCGGCGGTCTATGGGGTGCGCGCACTCGTCGCACTCGAGGGGCCGGACCAGAAGCCGCTGCGCAAGCTCGCGCTTTATGCGTGGCCGTTCGCCGCACGCCGGATGACCGGGGCGGCAGGTGAATATGCGGCGGTCGTCAACAAGGCGATCGTGGTTTTCATCGTCTGCATCGTCGTCGCGGCGGCGACGGTCTCGCTCGCCACGAATTATAACCGATATACCGCGCCGCGCGCCGACATGGGGTTTGGCGCGGCGGACGTCGATGCGGCCTGAGCGATGGAAAGCTGCGCCGCCTTCGTGGGTGGTCCGGCGGACGGCGTGCATCATCGCGCCGGCGGTATTGTGCCGGCGTGGTACCTGATTTCGGTGGCTGCCGCCTGGCGGCCGCTCGTGCTATGGCAATGGCGGCGGGCGAAGCGAGCCCGCCGCGTGCGCTCGTGAACTCTGCGGAAGGCTCGCTAATGCCGATCGAAGTATTGATGCCCGCGCTGTCTCCCACGATGGAGAAGGGCAATCTCGCCAAATGGATCAAGAAGGAAGGCGAGAAGGTCAAGGCCGGCGACGTGATCGCCGAGATCGAGACCGACAAGGCGACGATGGAAGTGGAGGCCATTGACGAGGGCACGCTCGGGCAGATCCTTGTGCCGGAGGGTACGGAGGACGTCGCCGTCAATACGCCGATTGCGATGATTCTGGCCGAAGGCGAGGACGCAGCAACCCTCAAGAGCGGTAACGGCGCAGCGCGCAAGGCGGATGGCGGCGAGCAGGCGGAGCGCGCTGCCGAGGGGCAGAAGCAGGCCGAATCCGCTCCGCCAGCGGAGACCAAAAAGCCGGCGGAGAAGGCCGAGGCGAAGGCGCCCGCCGCAGCGAAATCCGCCGTCGCCGAGCCGCCGAAGCCGGAAGCGGTCCCCGAGCCCTCGGTGCCGGAGGGCACCGAAATGGTGAACATGACGGTGCGCGAGGCGCTTCGCGACGCGATGGCCGAAGAAATGCGGCGCGACGAAACCGTTTTCGTCATGGGCGAGGAAGTCGCTGAATATCAGGGCGCTTACAAGGTCACGCAGGGGCTGCTGCAGGAGTTCGGCGCGCGCCGCGTGGTCGATACGCCGATCACCGAACACGGCTTTGCCGGCCTTGGCGTCGGCGCGGCGATGGCGGGGCTGCGCCCGATCGTCGAATTCATGACCTTCAACTTCGCCATGCAGGCGATGGACCAGATCATCAACTCGGCGGCCAAGACGCTGTATATGTCCGGCGGCCAGATGCGCTGCCCGATCGTCTTCCGCGGCCCGAACGGCGCGGCCGCGCGCGTCGCCGCCCAGCACAGCCAGGATTTCTCCGCCTGGTACTCCCACATCCCCGGACTGAAGGTGGTCGCGCCTTACACGGCCGCGGACTTCAAGGGGCTGCTGAAGGCCGCCATCCGCGACCCCAACCCGATCATCTTCCTGGAGAACGAGATCCTCTACGGGCATTCGTTCCCGGTGCCCAAGCTCGACGATTTCGTGCTGCCGATCGGCAAGGCCAGGATCGCGCGCCCCGGCAAGGACGTCACCATCGTCTCGTTCTCGATCGGCATGACCTATGCGCTCAAGGCGGCCGAGGAACTGGCCGGGGAGGGCATCGAGGCCGAGGTGATCGACCTGCGCACCCTGCGCCCGATGGACACCGACACCATCATCGAATCGGTCAAGAAGACCGGCCGCGCCGTCACCGTCGAGGAAGGCTGGCCGCAGTCCGGCATCGGCGCCGAGATCGCCGCCTGCATCATGGAACAGGCCTTCGACTGGCTCGACGCGCCGGTGACGCGCGTTTCCGGCAAGGACGTGCCCATGCCCTACGCTGCGAACCTCGAGAAACTGGCGCTGCCGTCGGTCGCCGACGTCGTCGAGGCCGCCAAGGCCGTCTGCTACCGGTGAGGCCGCCATGCCCACTTTCGATGCCCTGAACGCACCGCCCACCGCACTCGAACACGGCGGCACGGAGGTGCTGCGCGCGGCGATCGTGGAGGGCGCCCTGCACGTCTCGCTGCGCCGCGCCTTCAACGATCCGGAAGCCTGGGGGCTGCTGATCGCCGACATAACGCGCCATGTGGCGCGCATCTACGCGACTGAAAACAACATTCCTGAAGAGCAGACGATCGAGCGCGTCCGCAACATGTTTGACGCCGAGATGGACGCGCCGACCGACCTCGGCTCCACCGACGCGATCAGCTAGGCATCGTGATGGCGCGCGGCAGCATCAACCATATCGCGCTGACGGTGAGCGACTTGTCCGCCACCGAGACGGCGTTCTATGGCCCGGTGCTGACCGTGCTCGGCTACGAAAAGGTCGAGGAAGACGCCGGGCGGATGACGCTGTGGTTCAACGCCGATGCGGGCATGGCGATCAATCTCTGGCAGGCGGCGGACGACCTCCGACAGCAGAGGCACGCGCGCTACAGCCCCGGCTTCCATCACTGCGCCTTCTCCGTCGAGAGCCGCGACGAGGTCGAGGAAGTCTACGACGTGCTGCTGGCGCACGGCATCCGCGTGCTCGACGATCCGGCGGAGTATCCGCACTATGCGCCCGGCTACTACGCCGTCTATTTCGAAGATCCCGACGGCCTCAAGTTCGAGGTCGTACACATGCCGGTCATTCCGGACTGAATGGTGAAGCCATGCCGACCAACATCCTGATGCCCGCGCTCTCGCCCACCATGGAAAAGGGCAATCTCGCGCGATGGCTCAAGAAGGAAGGCGACAAGGTCGCGCCCGGCGACGTGATCGCCGAGATCGAGACCGACAAGGCGACGATGGAGGTCGAGGCGATCGACGAAGGCATCCTGGCCAAGATCGTGGTGCCGGAAGGGGCCGAGGACGTGCCGGTCAATGACGTGATCGCGGTGCTGGCAGGCGAGGGCGAAGACCCGAAAGCCGCCGCGGCTGCTGCTGCGGGAGGCGGCGCGCCGAAGAAGGCTGAGGCCGAGGCCCCATCGCCCAAGAAGGAAGACGGGGCAGGCCGTGCAGAGGGGCAAGCGCCCGAACCCACCCAAAAGGATGCGAAGAAAGCCGAGGCGTCGCCCCAGGCTCCCACCTCGCCCCAGCGGGGAGAGGTCGCCGCACGCAGTGCGGCGGGTGAGGGGGCTCGCCCGTCAGCGAACGGCCACGACGGCGACCGCGTGTTCTCCTCGCCGCTGGCGCGCCGGCTCGCGAAGGAGGCCGGTATCGACCTTTCGCAGGTGGAAGGCTCCGGGCCGCATGGCCGCGTGATCGCGCGCGACATCGAGGAAGCCAAATCCGGCAAGGGCCTCAAGGCGCCGGCGGCCGAAAAGGCCGCGCCCGGCACCGCCCGCGCGCCGGCCGCACCGCCGCTCTCCGACGACAAGGTGCGCGCGCTGTTCGCGGAAGGCTCCTACGAGGTCGTGCCGCACGATTCGATGCGCAAGGTGATCGCGCAGCGGCTCACGCAGTCGATGCAGACGATCCCGCATTTCTATCTCACCATCGATTGCATGATCGACCGGCTGATGGACGCGCGCGAGGAGATCAACGCGGCCGCGCCGAAGGACAAGGACGGCAAGCCGGCCTACAAGCTCTCGGTCAACGACTTCGTGCTCAAGGCGCTGGCGCTGGCGCTGCAGCGCGTGCCCGACGCCAATGTGAGCTGGACCGACGGCGGCATGCTCAAGCACAAGCATTCCGATGTCGGCGTCGCGGTCGCGCTGCCGGGCGGCCTCATCACGCCGATCGTGCGCAATGCCGAGCAGAAGTCGCTGTCCACCATCTCCAACGAGATGCGGGACCTTGCGACGCGTGCGCGGGGCAAGAAGCTCAAGCCGGAGGAATATCAGGGCGGCACCACCGCGGTGTCCAACCTCGGCATGTACGGCATCAAGGACTTCACCGCCGTCATCAACCCGCCGCACGCGACCATCCTCGCGGTCGGCACCGGCGAGCAGCGCCCGGTGGTCCGCGACGGCAAGATCGAGATCGCGACCATCATGTCGGTGACGCTCTCCTGCGATCACCGTGCGGTGGACGGCGCGCTCGGCGCAGAACTCATCACGGCCTTCAAGGCGCTGATCGAGAACCCGGTGATGATGGTGGTGTGATCGCGGCGCGCTTCGCGCTATCGGGGGCAGCATGAGCGAGGGGGAAGGTGCAGGCACGCGCGAGAGCCGCATCCGCGCGGCGATCATCGTCTACTTCCCGATGTTCATCGCCACGCTGTCGCTGATCACCGCGATCTTCAACGGCTATCTCAATGCGAAGTTCATCGACATCATCCAGCGCAATGTCGGGCGCGCCGAATATATGCGCACCTGCAAGGACATCATCGACGCTTATTTTCAGGTCAAGGCGAAGGCGAGCCTGATCCACGCCGGCGCATCGGCGATCCGCGTCGAGATCGGCGGCCAGGCAGCACCGTCCGCGGCACAGGCCGATGGCGTCGCTGCGGTCCACCGCTTCGCCGCGCTCGGGACCTATCTCGCGAACCTTCAGGGCGAATCCGTGCGGGCGGAATACACCGAACTTTCCCGCACGCTGGAGACCGCGATCGCGCGCGCGGGCGAGCAGGGGACGGACCTTGCGGCCCTGTTCACGCCCGCCGACCGGTTGTTCGCCAAGCTCAACGACGATTGCATCCGGGCGGCGCAGGCAGCGCCGATGTGATGTTCGGTTCCGGGGAGAAGAAACATGACCGTCATCGACGCCCACACGCATTTCTATCCGAAGGAATGGGTCGCGCTGGTCGAGAAGGAAGGGCCAGCGCATGGCGTGAAGCTCGGCCGCAACGAGAAGGGCGCGCTCACCTTCGCCCATAACGGCCTCTCGGCGACCTTCAGCCCGGTCTATTCCGACCTCGAACACCGCATCGGCTACATGGACGGCGTCGGCGTCGACAAGCATGTGCTGTCGCTGATGACGCCGCTGGTCTACTGGGCGCCGGCCTCGCTCTCGCTCACGCTGTGCCAGGTGTTCAACGACGCCTGCTCGGCAGCGTGCCAGAAGTATCCGGACCGCTTCGTCGGCAAGGCGGTGATCCCGATGCACGATCCAAAGCTGTCGGTCGAGGAACTCGAACGCGCGAGCAGGCTGCCCGGCCTGGCCTCGGTCATCATCGGCACCGACATCAACGGACGTAACCTCGACGAGCCCCAGTTCTTCCCGGTCTATGCCAAGTGCGAGGAACTCGGCTGGCCGATCTTCGTGCATCCGATCAACCCGCTCGGCGCCGACCGCATGAGCCGCCACTACATGCGCAACCTGCTGGGCAATCCGATCGAGATCGGCGTCGCCGGCTATTCGCTCATCCTCGGCGGCGTGCTCGACGCCTTTCCGAAGCTCGAGATCATGCTGCCGCGCGCCGGCGGCAACGTGCCGTGGGGCATCGGCCGCCTGCAGCGCACCGTCGAGCGCTGGCCGCAATTCGCCAAGGCCGAGCGACCGGCCAAAGACTATCTGCGGCAGTTCTATTTCGACTCGATCGTCGAGAGCGACGAGATCCTGCTGGCGCTGATCCGCATGGTCGGCGCGGACCGGGTGATGTTCGGCACCGATTACGCCTCGGCCATGCGCGACGAACGGCCCGTGGAGTTCATCGAGAACCTTGAAGGGCTCACGGCGGACGAGCGCGCGCTCATCCTCGGCGGCAATGCCGCGCGGGCGTTCCGCTGCTGAGCTTTAATTCGACTACCGCGCCAGCACGGCGACATTGATCGCGCGCTCACCATTGGCGGCGCGCACGCCTTCGTAGAACTGGCGCGCGCTTTCCTCCCAGCGAAACTGTTCCGCGAATGCGCGGCAGCGCGCGCGGGAGATTTTCAGCGCGGCAAGCGCGGCCGTGCGCAGGTCCTCGTCAAGAACGCCGCAACCCGAGTCACCGAGCACATCCTGCGGTCCGGTGACCGGAAAGGCCGCAACCGGCAGGCCGGAGGCGAGCGCCTCCAGCAGCACCATGCCGAACGTGTCGGTGCGGCTGGGGAACACGAACACATCCGCCGAGGCATAGGTCCTTGCCAGTTCCTCGCCCGTCTGCGTGCCGAGGAAACGCGCCTGCGGGAACTGCCGCTCAAGCTCGGCGCGTGCGGGGCCATCGCCGACCACGACCTTGCTGCCCGGCAGGTCGAGCGACAGAAAAGCCGGCAGGTTCTTCTCGACCGCCAGCCTGCCGACATAGAGGAACACCGGACGTTTCGCGTCGATGGCGCCTTCCTTGAGCGGGTTGAACAGATTCGCGTCAACGCCACGACTCCACAGGCGGATATTCTCGAAGCCGTTTCGTTCGAGTTCATCCCGCAGCGTGGCGGTCGCGACCATCACCGCGCCCGCGCCATTATGGAATCGCCGCAGCACGCCGTAGATCCACGATGGCGGGATCGGAATGCGGGCCGAAATATATTCCGGGAATCGTGTGTGGTAGCTGGTGGAATACGGGAAGCCGTAGCGGTTGCACACGGCGCGCGTCGCGAAGCCGACCGGCCCCTCGGTCGCGATGTGGATATGCGTCGGCGCGAAAGCAGCGATTCGGCGCGCGATCGCGCGCGGCCGCGCCAGGCCGAGACGCAGTTCGGGATAAGTCGGCAGCGGCAGCGTGCGAAAGTCAAACGGCGTGATAAGCTGCACCATGGTGCCGAACGCTTCGGCATATTGCAGCATATGCTCGATCGACCGCACGACGCCGTTGACCTGAGGACGCCATGTGTCGGTCGCGATCATCACGCGCATTGCGGGCGTGTTTGCAGCAGAGACCGTAGATTGATGCAGGGGCGAATCCAACAAGGTCATGGCGGGGGCTGGCGGCGCAGAGACAAGCGTCATCAACCGCTATCTATCGGACAAATCAAGCCAACGCACCCTGCGACATTGCGACAGTCAGCTTCCAATCGCGTCCGCCGCCATGTTCGTCTACGCTGACATTGCGGGACGTGCTGCGGTGCCGCAAACTCCTGTTGGGGCAGGTTACCATCGTTATGGGCTACCAACTGGCGATTTTCGATTTCGACGGCACGCTGGCGGACACCTTCTCGTGGTTCATCCGTCAGGTAGATGGCGTCGCGGATCGCTTCGGACTGCAACGCGTCGATCTCGACGAGCTTGAGCAGATGCGGGGCCTGAGCGCCCGTCAACTGATCGAGCGGCTGGGGATTCCGGCGTGGAAGATACCGCTGATTGCCCGGCATGTGCGCAAGCTCGCGCGCAGCGAGGACAATCAGATCAACCTGTTCGCCGGCATCGAGCAGGTACTGGCGTGTTTGGCTGACCGCGGCGTGAGGCTGGCGATCGTCAGTTCCAATGCCGAGCAGGTGGTGCGCCGCGCGCTCGGGACTTCCGCGACGAGCCATGTCGACCTATTCGCGTGCGGCGCGTCGCTGTTCGGCAAGTCCGGCATGTTCCGCAAGGTGCTGCGGCGGATCCATGTGCCGCATGAAGAGACGATCTGCATCGGCGACGAGATTCGCGACGCGGAGGCGGCGCGCGCCGCCGGTCTGGCATTCGGCGCCGTCTCCTGGGGGTTCAATCACCCGGACGTGCTCAAGGCGCTCAAGCCGGAAGCGTTCTTCAGTTGCGTCGAGGACATCCCGCAGGTTATCGCACCCTCGCCGAGGCTACGGCCGGCGTTGGGACCCACGAGGGGCGAATCGATGGCGGCGCTGCTCGGCGCGCCCCTGCAACGGCCCTCCCGCTCCGCCGTATAGCGAGCGGGCGCATAGGGGGCGGCCGCTCCCCTGTCCTGCGATACCCGCGCCCGCCTGATCGGTGGTCGCGAAGCGCCTTCCGATAGGCTATGTCTGGCTCCTCCGGCGTCCGCCGACGCAGGGGGGCTTGACGTTTCAGTCTGGCAACACACCTTGCCAGCCCTGCCTTACGCCATCCGCCGATCAGCTCCGAAGCCCGTACTATCCTTCGGCACCAGCAACGACGCCTTTGCAGTGTGAGAGAATGCGATGCCTGACACCAACTTCGACGTCATCGTGATCGGCTCCGGCCCGGGCGGATACATCGCGGCGATCCGCTCGGCGCAACTCGGCTTCAAGACGGCGATCGTCGAGCGGTCGTTCCTGGGCGGCATCTGCTCAAACTGGGGCTGCATCCCGACCAAGGCGCTGCTGCGCTCGGCGGAAATCTATCACTACATGCGGCACGCCAAGGACTATGGCCTCGCGGCGGAAAACGTCGCGGTAGACCCGGCCGCCGTGGTCAAGCGTTCGCGCGCGGTCGCAGGGCGGATGAATTCCGGCGTCGGCTTTCTGATGAAGAAGAACAAGATTTCGGTGATCTGGGGCGAAGCGGAGATCACCGCGCCGGGCAAGATCACCGTCAAGCCGCACGATTCACGTCTGGTCGTGAACCCTCCCAAGGACGCGCTCGGGCCGGGCAGCTACCAGGCCAAGCACATCATCGTGGCGACCGGTGCGCGCCCGCGCGTCCTGCCCGGGCTCGATCCGGACGGCCGGCTGATCTGGACCTATTTCGAAGCCATGGCGGCGCCGAAGATTCCGAAATCGCTGCTGGTGGTCGGCTCCGGCGCGATCGGCGTCGAGTTCGCCTCGTTCTACCGGACGATGGGCGCCGAAGTGACCATCGTGGAGGTCTTGCCGCAGATTCTCCCCGTCGAGGACGCCGAGATCGCCGGTTTTGCGCGCAAGGCGTTCGAGAAGCAGGGCATCAAGATCCATACCGGGACGAAGGTCGCAAAGCTCGACAAGAAGGCCGACTCGGTCGTCGCGACGCTGGAAACCGGCGACGGCAAGACGCAGACACTCGAAGCGGAGCGGGTGATCTCGGCGGTCGGTGTGGTCGGCAATGTCGAGGGACTTGGTCTCGAAAAACTCGGCGTCAAGGTCGAGCGCGGCGTCATTGTGACGGACGGCCTTCTGCGGACCAATGTGCCCGGCATCTACGCCATCGGCGACGTCGCCGGCCCGCCGATGCTGGCCCATAAGGCCGAGCACGAGGCGGTGATCTGCCTCGAAGCCATCAAAGGGCTGAACCCGCACCCGATGGACAAGAACGTCATTCCGGGTTGCACCTACTGCCACCCCCAGATCGCCTCGGTCGGCCTCACAGAGGCCAAGGCCAAGGAGGCGGGCTACGAGGTGCGGGTGGGGCGCTTTCCGTTCATCGGCAACGGCAAGGCAATCGCGCTCGGTGAGGACCAGGGGCTCACCAAGGTGGTGTTCGACAAAAAGACGGGCCGTCTGCTCGGGGCGCATATGGCCGGACCCGAGGTCACGGAACTGATCCAGGGCTATGTGATCGCCATGAACCTCGAGACCACCGAGGAAGAACTCATGCACACGATCTTCCCGCATCCGACCCTTTCGGAGACGATGAAGGAAGCGGTGCTCGACGCCTACGGCCGCGTGCTGAACATGTGAACGGCGGCAGCCTCGCTGCCAAAGCCTGCCGGATGATCCTGCGCCTGTAACAAGCGCCCTGATTCGGCCGCCCGCAACGGTGCGGCCGAGCGATCGAAGTTCGCAATTACGACAAGAAACTCACGACAAACAATTATTTCTGTTGATGAATTTCAAGTTCTGATCACAACAGTCCAGCGCCAGCCATTTCCTTTTCGGCCGTAGCTCGATACCCATCTCCATGGGAATCGTTTGCGCCGCGCCGCATTCCCCATTCCGCGCGCGCGGCAATTGAGGGCACTTGCATGAAAGCCGACGAAGCCGCCGAATCGATGGATCTCGATCGCGAGGAAGATTCCTTCAAGCGCCGCGCCGCGGTCATGATCGCCTTCTTCGCGATGCTGCTGGCCATCACCGGCCTCGGCAGCAACAACGCCATGAAGGAGGCCATCAACAACAATATCGAGGCATCCAACGCCTTCGCATTCTTCCAGGCGAAGAACGTGCGCCAGACCACCCTGAATCTCAGCGCCAACGAGATCGAACTGGGCTGGCTCAACGTCCCCAATCTTTCGGAGGAGGCGCGCAGCAAGCTGGCGGCCAAGCTCGCCGACTACCGCAAGACCGCCGCCCGCTATGAAACGGAGCCGGACACCGGGGAGGGCAAGCGCGAACTCTTGGCCAAGGCCCGTGAGCATTCCGCCAAGCGCGACCATGCGCTCAAGCAGGACCCATATTTCGACTATGCCGAGGTCCTGCTTCAGATCACCATCGTGCTCATCTCCATCTCCATCGTCGCCGACCAGCGCTGGTTGACCGGCGTCGGTGCCGCATTCGGCATCCTCGGCGGACTGCTCACCCTCAACGGCTTCCTGCTTCTGGTGCACATCCCCGGATTCGGGTGACCGGCGGCGGATCGCCGTTTGCGCAATGCGTCCATGCGGCGGCTTCACAAAGCCGCCGCAAACTTCTACCTGAAGGTCCTGTGCCCGCTTGGCGGGCGGCAAGGGCAGGCGTGATGGTGGTCGTCCTCGACAGAGTGAACAAGCCGCGGCACCCGGAAAAGGCGGGCCGGGCGGAAACGCCGGTTCTGCGCAAGCCGGAGTGGATCCGTGTGCGCGCGCCGGGCTCGCCCGCCTTCGCGGAGACCAACAAGATCGTCCGGGCGCACGGGCTGGTCACCGTTTGCGAGGAAGCCGGCTGCCCGAACATCGGCGAATGCTGGGCAAAGAAGCACGCCACCTTCATGATCATGGGTGACACCTGCACCCGCGCCTGCGCTTTCTGCAACGTCAAGACCGGGCTGCCGGGTCCGCTCGACCCCGATGAGCCGGCGCGGGTGGCGGACGCGACCGCCAAGCTCGGGCTGGCGCATGTCGTCATAACATCCGTGGACCGCGACGACCTCGCGGACGGCGGGGCGGCGCATTTTGCCGCTGTCATCGGCGCCATACGGCGTCAGTGCCCCGGTACGACCATCGAGATTCTGACGCCTGACTTCCTGCGCAAGGACGGCGCGCTGGAGGTGGTCGTCGCGGCGCGGCCCGACGTCTTCAACCACAACCTGGAGACGGTGCCCTCCCGCTACCTGACCGTCCGGCCGGGCGCGCGCTACTTCCACTCCATCCGCCTGCTGCAGCGCGTAAAGGAACTCGATCCGCAGATGTTCACCAAGTCCGGCATCATGGTCGGCCTGGGCGAGGAGCGGAACGAGGTGCTTCAACTGATGGACGACCTGCGCACTGCGGACGTCGACTTCCTCACCATCGGCCAGTACCTGCAGCCAACCCGCAAGCACCACAAGGTCGAGCGCTTCGTCCCACCGGACGAGTTCGCCGCCTTTGAGACCATCGCCTATGCGAAAGGCTTCCTGATGGTCTCGGCCTCGCCCCTGACGCGCTCGTCGCACCATGCGGGGGACGACTTCGCTCGGTTGCGGGCGGCGCGGGCAGCGCGCGGCTGAAGCATGCCCCAGTTCAAGACCACCCGGCGCGTGCGCCACGCCGCCACTGACATGTTCGACCTTGTCGCGGACGTCGAGCGCTACCCGGAATTCGTGCCGCTCTGCGAGTCGCTCAAGGTGCGCCGCCGGGCGGCGAGCGGGGAGGGAATTGAGATTCTCACCGCGCGCATGACCGTCGCCTACAAGATGCTGCGCGAGACTTTCACCAGCCAGGTGACGCTCGACCGGCCGCGCCTGCAGATACTTGTCGAGTATCTCGACGGGCCGTTCAGCCATCTCGACAATCGCTGGCACTTCCGGCCGTTGCCGAACGGCGGCAGCGAGGTCGAGTTCTTCATCGCCTATGAGTTCCGCAGCCGCACCCTCGGCTTCGTCATGGGCGCGGTGTTCGACGCCGCCTTCCGCCGCTTCGCCGAAGCCTTCGAGAAGCGCGCGGACGAGGTGTTCGGCCGCGCCGAGCGGGTCTGAGTTCTTTCGCCGGTCGCAGTAAGTCGGACTTAATCTTGTGCGTGTATGCAGGGCCTGCTGAACAGGGCTCGCATATCGTCCATGGCTTCGCTCGACAATGCGGCCGGCGCGCCGCAGCGGATCGACCTCACCGGGCTTTCCCCCGCGCTGCGCGCAGCGCCTGCGCTTTATGGGGCGACCCTGTTCGTTTCCGCGCTGCTGCTGTTCGCCGTGCAGCCGATGTTCACCAAGATGGTGCTGCCGCGCCTCGGCGGCGCTCCGGCCGTGTGGTCGGTGGCGATGGTGTTCTTTCAGGCCGCGCTGCTGGCCGGCTACGCCTACGCCCACCTGCTGGCGCGCTTCCTGTCGCCCGGCCGCGCCGTGATCGGCCATCTCGTGCTGCTCGCAATTGCCGCGGCGATGCTGCCGCTCTCGATTGCCACCGGGTTCGGGCATCCGCCGGCGGACGGCGTGTCGCTGTGGCTGTTCGCGCTGTTCGCCGCCTCGATCGGGCTTCCGTTCATGGCGCTGGCGGCCAGCGCGCCGCTGCTGCAGAGTTGGTTCGCGGCCAGCGGGCACCCGCAGTCCGGCAACCCTTATGTGCTCTACGCGGCCTCGAACCTCGGCTCGTTCACCGCGCTGATCGCCTATCCGCTGGCGATCGAGCCGCTGCTTTCGCTCAAGGCGCAGGCATTCGTCTGGTCGGCCGGCTTTGCCGCGCTGGCGCTGCTCGTCGCCGCGGCGGGCCTCGTGGTCGCGCAGCGCGCGGCGGTCTCGCATGGCGGTTCCGCGAGCGAGGAGGCGGCCGCGCCGTCCTGGGCCGATCGCGTCCGCTGGATCGCACTGGCCGCCGTGCCGTCCGGTCTGGTGATCGCGGTCACCGCGCATCTGACGACCGACATCGCGGCGGCGCCGTTCCTGTGGGTCATTCCGCTGGCGCTGTTTCTGCTGACTTTCGTCGCGGTGTTCCGCGAGCGGCCGTGGATCCCGCACACCGTCGTGGTCTGGCTGGTGCCGTTCGTCGCCGCGCCGCTGGCGGTGAGCGCGATCGGCGGCGACAAGGTGTTCTGGGTCGCCACCATCATTCTCAATCTGTCGGCCTTCACGCTGCTGACGCTGCTCTGCCACGGCGAGCTTTATGCCCGCCGGCCGGCGCCGGCGCGTCTCACCGAGTTCTACCTCTGCGTATCCGTCGGTGGCGTGCTGGGCGGGGCCTTTGCGGGTCTCGTCGCGCCGAACCTCTTCAACAGCACCTATGAATATCCGATCCTGATTGCGGCCGCCCTGCTGGCGCTGCCGGGCACCTTCGATGGCGGATGGCGGCGTTTCTCGACGCAGGCCGCGTTCGTGCTGGCGCTCGCGGCCGTCGTGGTCGCGGCGCGCTTCATGACCGATGCGCGGCTGCCGGATTCGGCCAATGTCTACTTCCAGATCGGACTGGTGCTGCTGGTTGCCTGCATGCTGTTCCAGCGCCACCAGCCGGCGCGCTTCTTCGCGCTGGCGGTGCTCAGCTTCGCGCTGACCGAATGCTGGCGGCCGGGCTTCGCGCCGGTCGAAGTCGTGCGCAGTTTCTTCGGCGTCCACCGCGTCGCCGAGACGGCGGACGGGCGGGCCCGCATCCTGATCCACGGCACCACGCTGCATGGCGCCGAGAGAATCCGGACCGACGACGGCGAGCCGGTCACCGGGACGCCGGAGCCGCTGACCTACTACTACTTCGGCAGCCCGATCTCCGACGGCATCGCTGCCGCGCGCGGCGCGCAAGGGAGCCTGCGCAAGGTCGCCTCTGTCGGGCTCGGCACCGGGAGCCTCGCCTGCCATCGCCGCGAGGGCGAGGCCTGGACGTTCTTCGAGATCGACCCCGAGGTCATCCGCATCGCACGCGATCCGAACCGGTTCCGCTTCCTCTCCAGTTGCGCACCCGACGCGCCGGTGGTGCTCGGCGACGCGCGGCTCACGCTCGAGGCTTCACCGGATCGCTACGACCTCATCATCCTCGATGCCTTCTCATCCGACGCCATCCCGGTGCATCTGCTGACGCGGGAAGCCTTGGCCGGCTACCTCTCGCGGCTGACCGAAAACGGCATGCTGGTGGTGCACATCTCGAACCGGCACCTCGAACTCGCGCCCGTCGTCGCCGCGGTCGGCAAGGCCGAAGGGCTCGTCGCCTACCTCAAGGAGGACAGGGCGGCACGCGGCTTCGGCGTCGACTTCCGCAGCAATTCCCGCGTGGTGGCGCTGGCGCGCAAGGAGGCCGATCTCGGCGATCTGCCGTCACGGTTTGGCTGGCAGCCGCTGACGCCGGAACCCGGCGTCGCCCCGTGGACCGACGACTACTCCAACATCATCGCCACGCTGTGGCGGAAGAAGGCGGCGCACTGACGCACTATCAGGCTCCGGCCTTGGCTGGAGAATCTTCGGCAAGCTGCATCAGCATTTCGAGCGCGATGGCTACCGAGCGGCGGCGCACTTCGCCGCGCCCGATGTCGCCGAAACGTGCTTCGCGCGCGATGAGCCGGCCATCGCGCGCAGCGGCGCCAAAGTGCACGAGACCGACCGGCTTTTCATCACTGCCACCGCCGGGGCCTGCGATGCCGGTAACGGACACCGCAATGTCGGCCTGCGAATGCGCGATAGCGCCGCGCGCCATCGCTGCGGCCGTCTCGGCGCTGACCGCGCCATGCGCTTGCAGAATTTCCACCGGCACGCCGAGCATCGTCTGCTTGGCGGCGTTGGAGTAGGTGACGAAACCGCGCTCGACGACCGCGGACGATCCCGCGATTTCGGTCAGCGCGGCCACGATCATGCCGCCGGTGCAGGACTCGGCGGTCGCCAGCATCAGCCCCTTGGCGCGGCAGGCATCGAGCAGGGCCGCAGCGGGCTCAAGCAGATCATCGGAGATCATCGGCATCGCCCGGCAGACGGATGGTGGCGGTCGCGATCGCGGCGATGCCTTCGCCGCGTCCGGTGAAACCGAGCCGCTCGGTGGTCGTGGCCTTGACGGCGACGCGGCCGATGTCGACGTTCGTGATCTCCGCGATCCGCGTCCTCATCGCATCGCGGTGCGGGCCGATACGCGGTGCTTCGCACATCAGCGTCACGTCGAGCAGCGCAATCACGCCGCCACGGGCGCGCACGCGCTCGATCGCGTAGGCGAGGAACTGGTCGGA
>Ga0182739_1000923_pt1 | contig 33231 bp, 32 predicted proteins | sample eDN5th30CBELigBY_FD_128873 | JGI IMG/M metagenome (GOLD analysis project Ga0182739, IMG submission 128873) | Enriched backyard soil microbial communities from Emeryville, California, USA - eDNA 5th pass 30_C BE-Lig BY (version 2) (version 2) | ecosystem: Environmental > Terrestrial > Soil >... | reverse complement strand
CTTCGAGAACCGGTACCGGACGCTGCGCTCCGAGGTGACCGAGGCCTTCCGCGTCGTCTGCGCCGAGCGCGGCGTCACCGAGCCGCGGACCGTCGCCGATGCCGCCGCCAGCATCCTCGCCGTCATGGACGGACTGCAGGTGCAGTGGCTGCTCGATCCGTCGGCGGTCGATCTGGCCAGGGCATCGGAGTTCGCGATCGAGGCGATCGTGGCGGCCGTGGTGGACCCGCAGCCGTCGCCGCTGACGGACTGAGAGCCCGGCTCGCTGCGCCCGCTCAGTGGCCGGGAGGCGCGAGGGCGGCAGGCACGGTCGCCGACAGGCTGTGGGCGACGTGCCGGCGGGCGAGGCGCTCGGCGCCGTCGGCGTCGCCGTCGCGGATCAGCGCGACCAGGTCGTGGTGCTCGCGCAGGTCGTCGGTGCGCGGCGCGTCACCGCCGGGAAGGGCCAGGCCCAGGCGCCGGTAGCGATCCGACTTGTCCCATACATCGTCGAGCATCCGGATCATGACCTCGTTGTGAGACGCGCGGTACACCGCGGCGTGGAACGCGCGGTGCGCCGCGACCGCCTCTTCGCCGGACTGCCGGTTGACGGGGAGAAGTCGCTCCGCCGCCTCCGAGATGCGGAGGAGGTCCTCGTCGTCCCTGCGCTCGGCGGCCAGTCGCGTCGCCGCCGGCTCGAGCGACAGGCGGGTCTCCAGCAGGTCGCGGGCCTCGTCGGCGCTGACGGCGGAGACCCGGACGTCGCGGTGCGCGACGACGGTGAGCAGTCCCTCGCTCGCGAGGAGCCGGACGGCCTCGCGCAGCGGCGTCACGCTCATCCCGAGCGACTCTGCGAGCTCTTCCTGGGCGAGTCGCGCGTCGGGTGCAAGGTCGCCGTCGAGGATCTGCCGGCGCAGGTGGGCGTAGGCCCAGGCGGCCTTGCTGGAGAAGACGGCTGGCCCGGCCATGACGCTCCCGAGGTTGTGAGGCGGTATCGGTCCACTGTAGGCTCTCCGGTGATCTTATAAGATATAAGACAGCAGAAGGAGGATGTTCAATGAAGATCGTCTCGGCCCACGTCGACACCATCCCGATCAGCTCGTCGATCCGGAACGCGTTCATCGACTTCACGAAGATGGACTGCTCGATCCTCGCGCTGGTGAGTGACGTGATCGTCGACGGCAAGCCCGTCGTCGGCTACGGCTTCAACTCCAACGGCCGGTACAACGCGACGCCGCTCATCCGCGAGCGCTTCCTTCCCAGGCTGCTGGGAGCCGACCCGGAGTCGCTGCTGGCGGAGGACGGCCAGTTCTCGCCGGCGAAGGCGTGGGACCTCATGATGACCAACGAGAAGCCCGGCGGTCACGGCGAACGGTCCGTGGCCGTCGGCGTCATCGACATGGCGATGCACGACCTCGTCGCCAAGATCGCTGGCGTGCCGCTGTACCGGTGGCTCTCGGACGCCTTCGGCGACGGCGAGCCCGACGCGGACGTGTTCGTGTACGCGGCCGGCGGCTACTACGCGCCGGGGAAGACCCTTCGCGATCTGCAGGACGAGATGAAGCGGTTCCTCGACGCGGGCTACGAGGTCGTCAAGATGAAGATCGGCGGCGCCGACCTCGCAGAGGACCTCACGCGCATCGAAGCGGTCATCGACGTGCTCGGCGGCGACGGCTCGCGCCTGGCCGTCGACGTCAACGGCAAGTTCGACCTGGAGACGGCCCTCGCCTACGGGAAGGCGATCGAGCCGTACGGGCTGTTCTGGTACGAGGAGGTCGGCGATCCGCTCGACTACGCGCTGAACGCGACCCTCGCCGAGCACTACGCGCCGCCGATCGCGACGGGGGAGAACCTCTTCTCGGTCCACGACGCGCGCAACCTCCTGCGCTACGGCGGCATGCGGCCGGACCGCGACTACATCCAGGTCGATCCGACGCTCTCGTACGGCCTCACGGAGTACCGGCGCGTGCTGGGCGAGCTCGATCGCCACGGCTGGTCGGCGCGTCGATGCGTCCCGCACGGCGGGCACCAGTTCTCGCTGCACATCGCCGCGGCGCTCGGCCTCGGCGGCAACGAGTCGTACCCGGGCGAGTTCCAGCCGACCGGGGGGTTCGCCGACGACGCCGTGATCGCGGGCAGCCGCATCGCACCGGGCGACCGCCCCGGCATCGGCCTGGAGGGCAAGGCGGAGTTCTTCCGCATCCTGCGGGGCCTTCACTCGTAGCGGCAACCGGCCAACGGTGCGGTACCGGCCGGATGAGTCTGAGCTCTGCTCGCTCATCCGGCCGTAACCGGCGCTATCTCGGCTCAACGGTGCGGTATCGGCCGGATGAGTGTGAGCTCTGCTCGCCCATCCGGCGGTCGATCACGCGGGGTGGACGAGCTCGGCGAGGTTCTCGACCCCGAGTCGCGGGCTGGCGAGCACAGGCACGCCGGTCAGCCCGGCGAGCTCGTCCGCCAGGCGCGCCATGGATGCCTGGGCGAGGACGATCCGGTCCACGCCCTCGTCGACGAGCTTCTGCGCGGCCGCCTTCACCCGCTCGTCGTGGCCGGCGCGATCGCCGCCCATCAGCACGTCGAAGGCGCCCTCCGCGAGCATCTCGACGACGGTGAGCTCCTGAGAGCCGCCGTGCGAGCGGATGAGGTCGGCGGTCGGGCCCAGCGTCGTGGGCACCGTCGCGAGCACGCCGATCTTGCCCCCCGCCGCCGCGGCGTCGCGCGTCATCGCGTCGTCGACCTTCACGATCGGGACGTGCACGTGCTCCTTCGCGACGTCGATCGCGGGACCCAGCGACGAGCATGCGGAGAAGATGACGTCGGCGCCGGCGCGCTCCGCCGCCTGCGCGAGGTGCACCATCCGGTCGGTGCTCGATTCGTTGATGCCGCCGTCGCGGACGACGTCGGCGAGCACCTCCGAGTCGACGAAGTGGATCAGCTCGTCGCCCGGCAGGAGGTCTGCCATCAGATCCTGGATCTGGGTGTCGACGTTGAGGAAGACGAAGCTCGTGTGGAGCATCGCGATCTTTGCCATGAGCGGCCTTTCTGGAATCGGTCGGGGACAGGTGGGTCAGATGGCCTCGCCGGCGCGGAGGTCGGCGATCTCCGCCGCGCTGAAGCCGAACTCGAGCAGCACCTCGTCGGTGTGCTGGCCGTGCAGCGGCGGGGCGGTGCGCACGCTCGCGGGCGTCTTGTCGAGCTTGTAGGGGACGCCGAAGAACTTCATCGGCCCGATGGGGGTCTCCAGATCGACGATCATCTCGTTGTGGAGCGCCTGCGGGTCGGCGAAGGCCTCGGCGAAGGTGTTCACGGGTGCGGCGAACATGTCCTCGGGCTCCATGAGCGCGAGCCACTCGGCCGTCGTCCTGCGCCCCAGCGCCTCCTCGATGATCTCGCTGAACAGCTCGCGGTTGTCGAAGCGCGGCCAGAAGCCCGAGAAGCGGGGGTCCTCGCTGAGGTCGTCGATCTCGAGGATGCGGCACAGCTGCTTGATCTGGCGACCGCTCGACAGCGCGATGTAGCCGTCCGCGGTCTTGTAGAAGCCGTAGGGCGGCGGCGTGTAGGGGCTCGCGTGCGTCGCGGTCGCCCGGCGCGGCTCGCCCTGATCGGTGTTCATGAAGTGCAGGCCCCATTCGGCGAGGGCGGCGAGGGCGCTGTCGAACAGGTTCACGTGCACGTGCTGCCCCTCTCCCGTGAGGGCGCGGTGGTACAGCGCGGCGGCGACCGCGAAGGCCCCGTTCATCGCCCCCAGCGTGTCGGCGATCGCCGTGCCCACCGGCACGGGCCGCCCCGTCGCATCCCCGTTGATCCGGCCCCAGCCGGTCAGCGCCTCCACGAGCACGTCCTGCCCGGGGCGCTTCACGTAGGGCCCGTCGGGTCCGTAGCCGGTGGCGGAGGCGTACACGACGGAGGGGTTCAGCTCCGCGCAGCGCTCGTAGCCGACGCCGAGACGCTCCATGACGCCGGGGCGGAAGTTCTCGTAGACGACGTCCACGGTCGGCAGGAGCCGCTCGACGACCGCCAGCCCGTCGGGCGACTTCAGGTCGATCGTGATGCTGCGCTTGTTGCGGTTGGAGGCGAGGAAGCCCGCCGAGTACGACTTCGAGTCCTCGTGGTTCTTGCCGTACATGTTCCGCTCGCCGTAGCGGTCGTCGGGGCGTCCGTCCGGCGTCAGCGAGACGCGGCGTTCGACCTTGATGACGTCGGCGCCCATGTCGGCGAGCATCTGGGTCGCGTACGGACCCTGCATGCGCTCGGTGAAGTCGAGGATCCGGATGCCGGCGAGCGGGCCTGCGGGAGTGGTCATGGAAGTCGTGCCTTCTTTCTCGTGGCGTCGGGGGGTCGGGAGGTCGGAGGTCAGGGCGTCGTCGTGCGCGAGCCGGAGCCCGGTGGCGGGACGGTTGCGATGCTCTGCGTGGCGGTCGCGTTCGTGAGCGGGGCGTTCTCGCCGCCGGGCACGGCCATGCTCTCGACGTGCAGCTTGCGCCGGCGCCTGGTCGATCCGCCCGCCAGCGCCGCCCGGGGGTCGATCCACGCGTAGGCGAGGTCGATGACGAGGTTGACGAGGATGACCATCGCCGCGATCACGAAGACGCAGGCCAGCACGAGCGGCAGGTCGCGCCGCTCGATCGCCTGGATGAAGAGGCTGCCGACGCCGGGCCAGGCGAAGATCGTCTCGATCACGACCGCGCCGTTGAGGAAGGCGGCCAGCTCGTCGCCGCCGACCGTGATGATCGGGATGAGGCTGTTCTTCAGCGCGTGGCGGCGGACGATCTTGCTCTCCGGCATGCCCTGCGCGCGCAGCGTCGTGATGTACGGCTTCTGCATCTCCTCGACGAGGGTCGACCGGGCGACCTGGGCGAGGCGTCCGAGCGGACGGAAGGCGAGGGCCACCGCCGGCAGGATCGCGTACTCCAGTCCGCCGTACCCGGAGGTGGGAAGCAGCCCCAGCTGGACGCTGAAGACGAGGATCAGCATGAGGCCGAGCCAGAACTCCGCGATCGACACGCCCGCGAGCGAGATCGTCGTGAGGATGCGGTCGAGCAGGCTTCCCGGGTGCAGCGCGGAGAGGATGCCGAGGGCGAGGGCCAGCGGAACCGCGATGGCCATCGTGATGGCTGTCAGGATCAGGGTGGCGGGGAGCCGGCCGAGCACGAGCCCGAGCGCCGGGACCTTCTGCCAGGTGGAGTCGCCGAAGTCACCGACGATCCACCCGGAGAACGAGTCCCAGAACTGGACGAGCACGGGCCGGTTCAGCCCCATCGCCTCGCGGGTGTCCTCGTAGAGCTGCTGGCTCGCGGAGGGCGGAAGGATCAGTCGTGCCGGATCGCCGAGCTGGTTGACGACGATCCAGACGACGACGAGCACCGCCAACAGCACCACGACGGCGTGGATGAGCCTCTTGACGACGTACTTGGCCAGCATGGCAGCTCCTAGAGAAGTCCGGAGTTCGTGGGGCGTTCAGTAGACGGAGGGCGCACCGGCATCCGCGCCGGCTCCGGCCGGCTCGGGCGTGCCGAGCTCGCCGACGGCGGCGACCTGCTGCTGGATGGCCCAGGCGAGCAGTCCCGCGTCGGAGTAGATGGTGGCGAAGTCCAGGCCCTGGTCGAGATAGCGGCGGGCGACATCGCCGGATCCGGTGTGGATCCCCACCGCGACCGAGTGCGCGCGGCAGGCGGCGACGATCTTGTCGATCGCCTCCTGCAGGACGGGGGAGGTCGTGCCCGGCTTCTCGCCGAGGGCGAGGGCGAGGTCGCTGGGGCCGATGTAGACGGCGTCGACCCCGGGGACGGCGACGATCTCGTCGAGCCGCGCGATCGCCTCGGCCGTCTCGATCATGATGATGCAGGCGACCTGGTCGATGACGTAGGGGTCGGTGCTGCCGACGATGTCACGCGCCCGGATCGGCCCGTACGAGCGCTGGCCGTGCGGCGGGAAGCGGCACGCGCGCACGGCGGCGGCGGCGTCCTCCGGGGTCTCGATCATGGGGACGACGACCCCGTACGCACCGGCGTCGAGCGCCGACATGATGGCGGCCGGCTCGTTCCAGCGGGCCCGGACGATCCCGATGCCGCCGCCGGCGGTGATGCCCTGGAGCATGGGGAAGGCGGTCGAGTCGTCGATCATGCCGTGCTGCTGGTCGACGCACACGTAGTCCAGGCCCTGGCGTGCGGCCACCTCTGCGGCGAAGGAGCCGGGGAGGGTGGTCCAGCCGCCGATGGTCTTGCGTCCGTTCTTCCAGGCGTCGAGGAGCGGGTTGGTGAAGGTCATGTCGGTCTCCCTTGAGAGCGAGTGGGAACGGATGGGGACGGAGGGGAAGGGGGTGAGGGGGTTGCCCGGCGCGGACGCCGGGCAACCCCGTGCCTCAGCTGCGGGTCATCTCCTTGAGGAGGATGAACCCGTCCATGCGAGGCGTCCAGTTCAGGTCCTCGGCCAGGCCGAAGTTGAAGCTGGGGGCCCCGATCGGGACGACCGGCACCTGGTCGTAGAGATACTTGGCGATCTCCTGGAACTTCTCGTCGCGCTCGTCCCCGGAGGTGGGGAGGGCGGCCTTGTACATCTCCTCGAGCTTCGGGTCGCAGTACGCGCTCGTCGCCCCATCGCAGGAGTAGTACCCGGCGACGCTCTGCGCGAAGTCCATCAGCTCGTTGCCGTGCTGCTGGAGACCGAGCAGACCGCGCTCGGCCGGGATGTTCTGGTAGCCCATCGTCCACTGCTCCTCGAAGGCGGCCGTCTCGTACATGCCCGAGGTGGCGCCGGTGAGGCCGATCGCCTTGAGCTGGTCCGCGATGTACTGGATCTGCTCGTCGGCGCGGAAGATGTAGCCCTCACGGGCGTTCACCTGCAGCGGGACCGTGACGTCGACGCCGTCGGCGGCGGCTTCGGCGACCAGCGCCTTCGCCTTCTCCGGGTCGTACGGGTACGGCGGCAGGTCGGCGTAGCCGACCGCGGCGGGTCCGACGATCTGCCCGAAGGTGTCGCCACCGCCGCCCAGGTCGTTCATCACGACGTCCTTGTCGAACGCGAGCGAGATCGCCTCGCGGATGCGCAGGTCACCGAGTGTCGGGTTGGGCGTGTCGAGTCGGAGCACGACCATCTCGACGGTGGGCGTCGACTCGCACTGCGGCGTTCCGGCGCACTCCTCGGCGGAGATGCGGTTGACGAGGTCCGCCTCGCCCTGGCCGACCATCGCGGCGCGAACCGCGGTCTCGGGGCGGAAGACGTACGTCGCCTTCTTGATCTCCTGCGTGCCGTGCGCGTCGGCAGTGTCGGTCAGACCCCACCAGTCGGGGTTGGCCTCCAGCTCGATGCTCTGACCGCGCGTCCACGAGACGAACTTGTACGGGCCCGTTCCGATCGGCGTGGTCTCGTACGCAGCCGGGTCGTCCTTGATCTGCGTCGGCGACGGGATCGTGACGAAGTACAGGCGCGTCGGCAGGATCGGGTCGGCGATCTCGGTCTTGGCGTCGAGCGTGTACTCGCCCGCCGCGCTGAAGGTCACGTCAGGGCCGAGGAACGTGCGCATCGGGAACGCGTTGTCCTTGTCGAGGACGTAGTTGAGCGCGTCCGCGGCGGCCTGAGCGTTGAAGTCGGTCCCGTCGTGGAACTTGACCCCCTCGCGCAGGGTGAACGTCCAGGTCAGGTCGTCCTTCTGCGTCCACTCCGTCGCCAGCTCGGGCACGAGCTCCGACGTGTCGGGATCGCGGTTCAGCAGGGCTTCGCCGACGTTGCGCAGGATCGGGTGTCCGTCGTTGGAGTAGGCGTTCCAGCTGGCCAGCGAGCGGGGCTCTTCCGCGACGGCGATCGTGATCGACTCGTCATCGCCTCCCGCGTTGCCGTTGCCGTTGCCCCCGCTGCTGCAGGCGCCGAGCACCATGACAGCGGCGGCCACTGCGGCCAGCGTGCCGATCCGTGCCCGACGGAATCCGGAACGTGGCTTCGTTGCCATTCTTCGATTCATCACCTTGCTCTTTCTCTTGGTGTGGTCCGGCCGGATGGCCGGGTCACTGTTGGGGACTGACCGTCGCGGGGACGGCAGCTTCTGAGAACCTTCGCGTCGCGGACGAGTACGACGGCTGCGAGTGGGTCGCATCGCCGGCGAGCATCTGGAACGCCGCGACGAGACCGCGATCGGCGAGGGGCTCGGGGGTGAGCGCGACCTTCGCGAGCCGCAGCGCGAGGGGGCTCTTGGCCGCCAGCTCCGAGGCCAGCTCGCGCGCCGCCTCCTGCAGCCGGTCGGGTTCGACGAGCCGGTTGACGAGCCCGCGCAGGTGGGCCTCCTCGGCGGGGACGCGGCGGCCGGTGAGGATCCACTCCTTCGCGATGCCGACGCCGACGACCTGGGGCAGCCGCTGGAGCCCGCCCGAGCCGGGGAGGCTCCCCAGGCTCACCTCGGGCATCGAGAAGATCGCGTCGGTCGCGGCGACCCGCAGGTCGCATGCGAGGGCGAGCTCCAGCCCGCCGCCGACGCAGTAGCCCTGGATCGCGGCGACGACCGGCTTGGGACACGTCGCGATCCTGTTCTTCGTGCGGAAGTCGAGCTCGACGTACTCCTGCTCGGCGCGGCCGGCGAGCTGCCCGATCTCGCGCAGATCGGAGCCGGAGCAGAACGCGCGGCCCTCCGCGGCGATCACGATGGCGCCGACCCGCTCGTCGTGCTCCAGTTCCTCGAACGCGGCCGCGATGGCGCGGTGCGTGTGCGAGTCGAGGGCGTTGAGCACGCGGGGCCTGCGGAGCGTGAGGGTCGCGACGCCGTCCGCGACGTCGACGGAGATCGTGTCGGTCATCGTGCCACCGCCTCGGGCTGGTTGGTCCCGGGTGCGGGGGCGCCCGCAGCCAGGGCGGCGGCGGTCGCGGCGCGGCGGGCGGTGAGCTTGCGTCGCTCCTCGCGCGGATCCGGCTCGGGCACCGCGGCGATGAGCGCCTGCGTGTACGGATGCTGCGGGTTCGTGTACAGCTGCTCGCGCGTGCCGATCTCGCGGATCGCGCCCTGCTCCATGACCGCGACGCGATCGCACAGGTGGCGGACGGTCGCGAGGTCGTGCGCGATGTAGAGCAGCGTCAGCCCGAGGCGCGACTTCAGGTCCTGGAAGAGGTTCAGGATCTGCGCCTGGATCGACACGTCCAGGGACGCCACCGGCTCGTCGCAGACCAGGAGCTGCGGCTTGACCGCGAGCGCCCTCGCGATGCCGATGCGCTGGCGCTCGCCGCCCGAGAAGGCCAGCGGCTTGCGGTCGAGGTGATCGGGACGGAGCCCCACGATGTCGAGGAGCTCGGCGACCTCGTCGCGGACGACCGACTCCTTCTCCCGCGGCCGGTGGATGCGGATGCCCTCCGCGATGATCTCGCTGACCTTCATCCGCGGATCCAGCGACGAGTACGGGTCCTGGAAGACGAGCTGCGCATTGGCGCGGAAGCGGCGCAGCTCCCTTCCTCGCAGGCGGGTGACGTCCTGGTCGTTCATGCGCACCGTGCCGCTCGTGGGCTCGATGAGCCGCAGCACGCACCGCGCCGTCGTCGACTTGCCGGAGCCGGATTCGCCGACCAGGCCCAGCGCCTCGCCCCGCGCCACCGTGAACGACACGTCGTCGACGGCGACGACGGTCTGCCCGTGGGAGACGAACTCCCTCGTGAGGTTCTCGACCTCGAGGATGTTGTCGGTCATCGCAGCACTCCCGGTTCCTCGGCGAGCCATTCGGAGAAGTGACACGCGCTGGGGTGGGTGCCGTTCGGCGGGGTCTCCAGCGGCGGCGCCACCTCGCGGCAGATGTCCTGCACGTACCGGCAGCGGGCGCTGAAGGGGCAGCCGCTGGGGAGGTTCGAGGGGGAGGGCGGCCGCCCGCCGATCGTCGTCAGCTTCTCGGGGATCGGGCCGTCGATCCGCGGCAGCGACTCCAGCAGCCCCAGTGTGTACGGGTGGATGGAGCGGTAGTAGAGCTCCTCGGTGGAGGCCTTCTCCATGACCCGTCCCGCGTACATGACCATCATCCGGTCGGCGAAGCCGGCGAGGATCCCGAGGTCGTGGGTGATGAAGACGACGGCGGCGCCCTGCTCCTCCGTGAGCGTGTACAGCAGGTCGATGATCTTCGCCTGCACGCGCACGTCGAGGGCGGTCGTCGGCTCGTCGGCGATGACCAGCTGCGGTTCGCCGATCAGGGCGATCGCGATCATGACGCGCTGGCGCATGCCGCCGGAGAACTGGTGCGGGTAGTCGCCGTAGCGCTTATCGGGCTCGCGGATGCCGACCTTCGCGAGCATGTCGACGGCGCGCGCCCGCGCCTCCTTGCGCGGCACGCCGCGCAGGCGCAGCGGCTGGCTCACCTGGTCGCCGATCGTGCGGACGGGGTCGAGGGCGGACAGCGGGTCCTGGAAGACGTACGACATGTCCCAGCCGCGCAGCGCGCGCAGCTGCGCCGGCGGCATCGTGAGGATGTTCTGCCCCTTGAAGAGGATCTCACCCTCGACCTTGGCGCCCTGAAGGAGCCCGAGCAGGCTCTGCGCCGTGACCGACTTGCCCGAGCCGGACTCGCCGACGATGCCGACCCGCTCTTTCTCGGCCACGGTGAAGTTCATGCCGTTGACGGCACGGACGAGGCCGTGGTCCGCCTGGAACGAGATGTTGAGGTTGCGCACCTCGAGCAGGGGCGGCCGGTCGCCCGTCGACACGACGTGCGGGGCGGCGGCGGGGGCGTGCCGCGGGTTGCTCTTCAGACTGTTCACGCGTGCGCTCCTTCGTGCGAGGGAGTCGAGAGGAGGTCGGCGGGGAGGCCGAGCTCGACGAGGATCTCCGCGGTCGACCCGCCGTGGAGCGGCGGGGGCGAGGCGGGCTTGGGCACCGAGCGCGAGAAGCGCATCGGCGAGGAGACGAGGGTGAGGTCGCCGTCGGGTCCCTCCAGCGTCTGCAGACGCTGGGTGTGGACGATCTGCGGGTCGGCGAGGGCCTCTTCGAGCGAGTTGACCCTCGCGACGAAGATGTCAGCTGGCTCGAGGATCGACAGCCAGTGGTCGGTCGTCCCCTCCGACAGCCTCTCCTCGATCAGCAGCTCCATGTCGGCGCGGTTCGCGTTGCGCTTGTCGAAGGTGTCGAACCTCGGGTCGGCGCTCAGGTCGGGGAGCCCGATCAGCGCGCAGATCTCCGGGATCTGACGTCCGCTGGACAGCGCGATGTAGCCGTCTTGCGTCCGGTAGAAGCCGTAGGGCGGCGGGATGTAGCCGTGTCCGTGCATCGGCGTCTCCCGCACAGGCTCTCCCGGGTGGTTGTTCGCGAAGTGCACGATGTGCTCGCTCATGGCGGCCAGGGTCGCCCCCAGCAAGTCGACGTGGACCTGCTGCCCCTCGCCGGTGCGGTCGCGGTGGACGAGGGCGGCGAGCGCGGCGGCGGCGCCGTTGACCCCGCCGAGCACGTCGCTGATGGACATGCCCACGGGTGTCGGCCGGCCGTCGGCGGCCTCGTTGACCACCCCGAGACCCGACACGGCCTGGATGAGGACGTCCTGCCCCGGCTTGTCCACGTAAGGCCCGTCGTGGCCGTAGCCGCTCGCGGAGACGTAGATGACGTCGGGCTTGATGCGGGCGCAGTCCTCGTACGCGAGACCCAGCCGCGCCATCGCACCGGGGCGGAAGTTCTCGTAGACGATGTCGGCCTTCGCGACGAGCGCGTGCGCGATCCTCCTGCCGGCGTCGGTCTTCAGATCCAGTGCGATCGAGCGCTTGTTGCGGTTGTTCGCGAGGAACGTCGCGCGGTAGAGGGAGGTCGGCCTCGCGCCTCCGCCGGTCGCGTAGCGCTCGTCGGCGCGGCCGTCGGGAGTGAGGGCGATCCGCCGCTCGACCTTGATGACGTCGGCGCCGAGGTCGCCGAGCATCTGGGTCGCGTAAGGTCCCTGCACCCGCTCCGTGAAGTCGAGCACGGTGACGCCGTCGAGAGGGCCGGTCATGCTGTCCTCACCGTCGTCGTCTTGGGGAACGGGGGAGTGGCGGCGTCCTTCTCCTCGGCGGGGCTGCGGTCGGGCGCCTTCCGCGAGGAGCGGGCGCGGAACCAGGTCGCGATGATGTTGACGCTCAGGGTCGTCAGCAGGATGGCGAAGCCGGGCACCGCCACGAGCCACGGCGCGGTCGTCAGGTACTCGCGGCCTCCCGCGAGCATGAGCCCCCACGACGACTCCGGCGGCTGGATGCCCAGGCCCAGGAAGCTGAGCGAGGCCTCGGTCAGCAGCATGACCGCCAGCTCCAGCGTCGCCAGGACGAGTACGGGTGCGAGCAGGTTCGGCAGCAGATGGCGCGAGAGGATGCGGAAGTTGGATGCCCCGAGCGATCGCGACGCCTCGATGAACAGCTCGTCGCGCAGGGCGAGGGTGAGACCGCGAGCGACGCGGGCGTAGACCATCCACCGGGTGATCGCCAGCACGAGCACGATGTTCACGAAGCTCGGACCGAGGATGTAGAGCACGAGCAGGGCGATCAGCAGCGACGGCACGCTCATCTGCAGGTCGACCAGTCGCATCACGAGGTCGTCGAACCAGCCGCGGAAGTACCCCGCGAGGATGCCGACGACGGTTCCGAAGACACCGGAGACGATGACGCTCGCGATGCCGACCGACATCGAGATCTGCGAGCCGAGCATGAGGCGGGACAGGACGTCGCGGCCCAGCGGGTCCGTCCCCAGCAGGTGCACGCCGCCCGCGGGATCGGGGGTGCCGGGAGGCTGGTTGCGCAGCGCGATGTTCTGGAGGTACGGATCGAACGGCGCGATGACGTGGACGAAGAGGGCGCTCACGACGACGGCGACGAGGATGATGATGCTGAGCGTCACCATCTTCTCCCGCCAGACGAAGCGGCCGATGCCCTTGATGATCTTCACGAGAGCTCCTCAGACGAGCATGGAGACGCCGCCGTCGACGTAGACGGCCGTTCCGGTGATGAAGGATGCGTCGGGCGAGAGCAGGAACTCCGCGGCGGCCGCCTGCTCCTGCGCCGTGGCCAGTCGCTGGAGGGGGATGCCGGGGCGGAACGCCTCGAGCGAGCCCCCGACCTTCTCCTTGAGGAGGTTCGGGCCGTCGGTGCGGATCGCCTGCTCGATCATGGGCGTCGCGGTCACGCCCGGACACAGCGCGTTGACCCGGACCCCGTGAGCGGACAGCTCCAGCGCGATCTGCTTCGTGAGGTTGAGGACCGCGGCCTTGCTGGAGCAGTAGGCGGACTGGTTCATGCGGGCGCCGTCGGCGGTCACCGACGACACCGTCACGACGGATCCCCTGCTCTCGATGAGCGCCTCGGCCGCCGCGCGGATGGCGATGAAGGTGCCGGTGACGTTGACCTCGTAGATCTTCGACCACGTCGCCAGGTCGAGGTCGCGGAACCCCGCGGCCGTCTGGCGGATGCCGGCGGCGGTGACCAGCCCGTGCAGAGAGCCGTATCGGCCGACGACGGTGGCGACGGCGTCCGCCATGGACTGCTCGTCTGTCGTGTCGGCGGCGACGCCGATCACCTCGACGCCCTCGCCCGCCAGTTCGTCGACGAGCCGGTCGACGGCATCCTGCGACAGGTCGCACAGGGCGACCCGCGCGCCCGAGGCCGTGAAGCGGCGGGCCATCGCGGCGCCCATGCCGCCGGACCCTCCCGTGATGAGGATAGATTCTCCGTTGAATGCCATCTGCCGATCCTTCTGTCGTTCGTGCTGGTGCGTCGTCAGGGGAGCCGCGCGATCACGGGGCGCTCGCCCGCAGGCGGTCGATGATCGCCGCCGCGACCTCCGCCGTCGAGGCGGTGCCGCCGAGATCGCGTGTCTTCACGCCGCCGACGAGGACCTCCTCGACGGCGCGCATGAGGTGCTGCGAGGCCGTGTCCTCGCCGAGGTGGTCGAGCATCATGGCGCCCGACCAGATCTGCCCCAGGGGGTTCGCGATGCCCTTGCCCGCGATGTCGGGCGCCGAGCCGTGCACCGGCTCGAACATCGAGGGGTGCTCCCGCTCGGGGTTGATGTTCGCCGACGGCGCGATCCCGATGCTGCCCGCGACCGCCGCACCGAGGTCGGTGAGGATGTCGCCGAACAGGTTGGAGGCGACCACGACGTCGAAGCGCCCCGGGTCGAGGACGAAGAGGGCCGCGAGCGCGTCGATGTGGTACTGCTGCGTCGCCGTGCCGGGGTGGGCTGCGGTCCGCTCGGCGAAGATCTCGTCCCAGAACGGCATCGTGTAGACGATTCCGTTGCTCTTGGTCGCCGAGGTCACGTTCCCGCGGCGGCGGGAGGCGAGCTCGAATGCGTAGTTCATGACGCGCTCGACGCCGCGGCGCGTGAACACGGACTCCTGCACCACGAGCTCGCTCGGCGTCCCCGCGTAGAGGCGGCCGCCGATGCGGGAGTACTCGCCCTCGACGTTCTCGCGGATGACGGCCATGTCGAGGTCTCCCGGGCCGACGCCCGCCAGCGGCGTGGGGACGCCGGGAAGGAGGCGTGCCGGACGCAGATTGACGTACTGGTCGAACTCGCGGCGGATCGGGATGAGCATGCCCCACAGCGACTCGTGGTCGGGGACGCCCGGCGCGCCGACCGCTCCCAGGAAGATCGCGTCGTCGTCGGCGATCTGCGAGAGGGCGTCCTCGGGCATCATGCGTCCCGTGCGCAGGAAGTACTCGCAGCCCCACTCCTGGATCCGCCAGTCGAAGCGGATGCCGTGCAGCTCGCCGAGGACGTCCAGCACGTCGATGGCCGCGGGAACGACCTCGTTGCCGATGCCGTCGCCGGGGAGGGTCGCGATGCGGAACGTGCGCTCGGCCCCGGGCTGGGCGCCGGCGCCTGCGGCAGAGTGTGCGTCAGTCATTCAGGTGGTCCTCATCCGTGAGTTGGAGCAGTCCGGTGGCGGTGGTCGTGCGACGGCCGTCCGCGTTCTCGGTCCACAGTTCGAGCGAGACGCGGCGGCTGCCTGCGTCCACCTCGACGACGCGACCGCGGCAGGTGATGGGGGCGCCGACGAGGTCGACGCCCTGGTACCGGGCGGCGTAGTCGACGAGCCAGCTTCCCGCACCGCCCCAGCGGCAGGCCAGGTCCGAGAGGAAGGCCGCCTTGAGGAACCCGTGCACGATGACGTCGGCGAACCCGCGCTCCTGCGCGTACGCGCTGTCGTAGTGGATGCCCGAGTAGTCGTTGGCCGCGCCCGCGTAGCGGACGAGCTGGGCGGTCGTGGTGAACCGGACCTCGGTGGGCAGGTCGGTGCCCGCCTCGATGCGGGAGCCGTCGGCGGCGATCATCGCCCGACCTCCGTCCGGGAATCGATATCGAACGAGAGGACGTGCCCGCAGCGGGTGGTGCAGACCAGCTCGCCCGCGGCGTCGGTCAGCTCGTTCTCGCGGACCCGGAACAGCAGGGTGCCCCTGCTGCCCTTCTTCTCGTAGACCTCGGTGTAGCGCGTCGTCACGGTGATGACGTCGCCGGCCCGGATGGGGCGGACGTACGTGACCTCGTTGAAGGCGTTGCCGCCGCCGGTCTTGCGGAACGGCAGGTCCTGCAGGAAGCCGTCGAGGTCGAGGTCGCGCCGCTCGACCGGGTCGAGGGCGGCATAGAACGTGGCGGGGGCGGCGTCGACGCTGTCGCGATCGACGCGTTCGCCCGTCACGGCGTGGACGAACCGGGCGATGTCGTCGGCGCTGACGGGGTACGTGAACACGCCTGCCACCTCGCCGAGGCGCACGGCGGCGCGCAGCCGTTCCAGGGGAAGCTCGTCGAGCTGCTCGGGCACCAGCGCGACGCACTGTGCGCGGACGGAGCGGCTTCCGTCCTCGCGCGCGACCCAGAGGTCGCAGGTCACCTCGAGCCCTCCGTCGCCGGCCCGATCGACCGACGTCACCTCGCCGCCGAAGGTCAGCGGCTCGCCGAGGAGGTCCGGTTGCAGGTACTGCGCCGAGAACGATCTCAGCTCGGCGTCGCCGAGGCGGTGGCGCGCGAACCCGCGCAGGACGGCGGCCTTCCACGGTCCGTGGACGACAGGTCCGTCGAAGCCGCGGTCGGCGGCTGCCTGCGGGTCGAAGTGGAAGGCGGTGAAGTCGCCGCTGGCGGCGGCCCACCGGACGCTGTCCTCGTACGACACGGTGATCGGCCCCCACGCGGGGAGCGCGTCGCCGACCCGGAGGGCGGGCGGGGTCTGCGCGGTCGTCGCATCGCTCATGACGCGCCTCCGTCCGCCGGCGTCGCGCCCTCGACGTCGAGGCCGAATCCGCGGGTCGTGCCCACGTGCGCCCCCCGCCCGTCGTGGAACGTGGTCTCGTAGCAGGTGCGGCTCATGCGCCGCCCCGAGGAGCTCGTGCGCTCGACGACCTCGGTGATGCGCGAGACGGCGGTCAGGACGCCGGGGGACAGGGGCGCCAGCTGCTCCCACTCGCTCCCGCCGTCGACGATGTGGCCGAGCCGCGCCGAGCGGGGCAGCCCCGAGTCCAGGGCGAGCACGAGGGGATCGGGGCAGAAGTCGGCGAGCGTCGTCGTCTCGTCGTAGAACTCCTCGCCCACCGTCCGGCGCAGCGTGGTGCGGCGCTCCTCGCTCAGCTCGACGCGCTGCACGCGGCCGGTCAGGCCGACGACGGCGCGGAGCTCGGGGGAGGCCGAGGGGGTCCAGTCCTGGCTCATCGGCTCGACCGCCCGTCGATGGGCGAGACGGGCGCGGGCGCGGACATCCGCGCGGAAATCGTTTTCGGAGTGCCGGAAGCGACGTGATCGCGAACGACGGCCACACGCCCCGCGGGGGAGGCGGGCACCGGAGCGACCGACAGCGACCGACGCGTCGCCGCGCCACGCATCGACGCCGACGGGCGCCGGTCGAGGCGGGGGAGTTCAAGCATCTTTGCTTCCTTCGGTACCGTTTTCAGAGTGTATTTCTCAACACGCTTCGGGTGAAGTGATCCCACGCTAGGCGAAATGCGCAGACAGCGCAACACCTTTCCGGAAGTGGCCCCCGATCCCGGGCGAGACCCCGCGGATCAGGCCTGTCGGGGGGAGCGGAGCTCGGCGGGCAGCACCCAGTCGGTGGACTCGCGGATGACCAGACGCGTCGGAAGGACGACCGTGTGCGCGCGGGACGAACCGGTCGTGAGCTGGTTGAGCAGCACCGCGGCGGCGCGCCTGCCGACGGCGACCGTGTCGCGCTCGACCGCTGTGATCGCCGGCGTGAACAGGCCGGCGAGAGAGCTCTGCTCGCCCGCGGCCACCGCGAACTGCTCGCCGATGCGGATGTTGCGCCGGCGCAGCTCGTGCAGCGCCCCCGCCAGTGCCGACATGTTGCCGTTGCCGATGATGGCCGCCGTCGGCGGATCGGGGAGCTCGAGCATCGAGCCGAGGGCCTCGGCGGCGTAGCGCTCCGTGCCGCGACCGGAGATCAGCAGTTCGGGGCGCAGCGGGATGCCCCGCTCGGCGAGGATGCCCTTCAGCGCCCGCGTGCGCTCCCGGCTCGGATAGCCGTTGGGCTGCCCCGTGAACAGCGCGATGTGCCGGTGGCCGTTGTCGAGCAGGTGGGAGATGAGCGCCCGCGTCGCGTACTCGTGGTCGCTCACGACCGCGCTCAGGTTGTCGAGGTTCATCTGCCGGTCCAGCAGCACGACGGGGGTCTTCATCGCCGCCATGAGCGAGACCAGCTCCTCGTTCTGGTCGTCCGCGAAGGAGGCGATGAGCCCGTCGACGCGCCGCTGGTTGAGCAGGCGCAGGTTCGCGATGTCGTTGTCGCGGTCTCCCCGCGAGTGCGCCAGGACCACGCCGTAGCCGGCCGCGCGGAGATCCTCCTCGATCACGTCCACCCACTTGGCCACGACGGGGTTGAGGATGTCGTTGATCATCACGCCGACCGTGTTCGTGTAGCCGCGGCGCAGCCCCGCGGCGACCAGGTCCGGCTGGTATCCGACCTCTTCGACAGCCGCCATGACGCGTTCGCGCAGGTCGTCGCTCACGTTCGGGTACCCGCTCAGGACACGCGTCACGGAGGCAGGCGCGACGCCGGCACGCTTGGCCACATCACGGATCGTCGCCACTGCTGTCTCACTTTCCCCCGCGTCACCGCATCGTCGCGGAACGACTTTCGGGAAACGATATCGCTACGCGATCGCAGAACACAGCAGGAGCGTCGGCCAGGCCAGGGCGAGCACGAGCGCGAAGTACAGCAGGTTGGTGCGCGCGAGTGCGAAGTTGTCGGTCCGGTACCGGCCGCTCAGATAGATGTTCAGGCCGGAGATCGGCCCCGCCGCCGCAGAGGCGCCCCACGCGATCATGCCGGACATCGCATAGAGCGTCGGGTCGGGGTTCAGCGGCACGAGGACCGCGGCCACGGCAGCGATCGAGATGACCGGATGGACCCCGATGAGCGACAGCGCGGCCATGACGACCGTCGCCGTCCAGGCGACGGGGACCGTGAACTCCGTCACCGGCAGATCGAGGTCGAGCGCCGCGAAGAGCGAGCCCAGTCCGATCGCGAGGACTCCCGCCGCGGCGAACAGCGTCAGCTCACCCGCCATCGCGGGCAGCCGCGTCCCGATGTGGTGCGAGAGGCGTCGCCCCGCCGATCGGGGGTCGCGCACGAGGAGCGTCAGGACCGTGATCGTGAGCGAGCCGACCAGGACGAGTCGTGTGATGGGGGTGTCGGGGATGATCAGGTGCGACACGAGCACGATCGCCACGAGCGCCAGGGGCACCTGCAGGGTCCGCCCCGTCAGCGCGTAGCCGTGGTAGTCGGCGACCTCTGTGCGGAACCTCCTGATGGTGGCCGTGATGCTGTACAGGAGCGCGAGGACGGCGAGACAGAGTCCGCACACCATGAGGACGTTGGCCTTGGCGCCCGGCGCGTAGGCGATCGCCGCCGCGTTGGCGCCCCAGAACGGAGACCAGAACGCTCCCGCAGAGAACGACCGCGACAGGATCAGCTCGTTGAGCCTGCTCAGCCGCCCCTTCCGGCTGAGGCGGTCGCCGACGATGTTGAGTGCGCTGATGTTGATGACCGACCCGAGCAGGTGCAGCGCCCCCGCCGTCCGCCACACGGCGCCCGCCCCCGCCAGGCGCGGCTTCGCCGTCTCCGGCGTGCCCGCGATCAGCTGGATGAACGAGACGGCCACCAGCATCCCGATCAGATCCTGATTGACGGTGAGGGCGGACTGGACGCTCGGCGCGTGCCCGAGCAGGAGTCCTGCCGTCAGCGCCGCGAGCCCGCAGCCGATCAGGACGAGGGAGATGACCAGCGGGATGCCTCTGACGACCAGCAGTCCCACGCACGCGGCGGCGAGGGTGAGGGCGCCGGCGACGAGGGTCGCCTGCGGGATCACGATGGAGATGCCCACCGTGATCACCAGCAGGCTGAGGATCACCGCCAGAACGGCGTTCAACGCTCTCGTCTCGATGTCCCCTCCCTCGCGCAGCTGCTGCTGCGCGGCGCGCGTCAGCGGGCCAGGCTGACCCCGGCGGCCTCCAGCGTGGCACGGATGCCCTCGGCGGCGCCGTCTTCCAGCGGCATGAGCGGCGAGCGCACGGTCGCCGTGCGGATGATGCCGCGCGCGACGAGCCCGAGCTTCATGGCGGTCGTGGACTCGATGTGGGACTTCCGGTGGTAGACGGCGCGGGTGATCGGCTGCATGCGGTCGTAGGTCGCCTTCGCCGCGTCGTAGTCGTGCGCCTTGGCGTTCTCGAGGAGCTCGACCATCATCTCCGGGATGAGCGCCGCGTAGCCGACGAGGGCGCCGTCGGACTCCCACATCGTGTGCAGGAGGAACTCGTCCTGGCACGTGAGCATCTGGATGTCGGGGAAGTGCTTCCGGATGATGGGCGTCTCGACGTCCCAGCGGATCATGTCGCGGGCGCCGTCCTTGATCGCGAAGACGCCGTCGAGCGCGCACAGCTCCAGCAGGAGCTCGAGCGGGTACGTCGCGAGGGAGACGTTCGGGAAGTTGAACACCGTGATCGGCAGGGAGGCCGCGTTCCACACGGCGCGGTACCTGTCCTGGGTCGCGCCCTCCTGGTATCCGAAGCGCAGCGACGCGAGCGGCGGGAAGACCAGCAGCGAGTCGGCTCCCGCCTCCGCCGCGCGCTCGGACTCGCGCGCGACGACGCGTGTTCCCTCGCCCCCGACGCCGGCGACGATGTGCAGGTCGGGCACCTCCGCCTTGATCGCGCGGATGATGTCGGTGCGCTCCGTGTCGCTGAGGGACGTGCCCTCGCCGGCGTGCGCGTTCGTGACGATGCCCGTGACGCCGGGAATCGTTTTCAACCATGCCGCGTAGGACACGAGGCTCTCGTAGTCGACTTCGCCGTCCTCATCGAAAGGCGTGACGATGGCGGGAGTGACCCCCCGCAGGTCGGGTGCAGGCATCTTTGCCCCTTCGCTCTGGCCCGAAGGCATTCCTGCCGCACATTGAACTCCTAGACGAGGTCGATTGCAACCGTTTTCTGAATCTGGAACGAGAAACCTGTCGTCGGGAGATGAGCACTTTCCTCGTGATTCCGCGGAGATTTCGCTGGACAGCGAGCAGAGGAGTGGTCTACGTTGAAATCGGTATCGAAAGAATGGATCAACGATGAGCCCTTCTCCCCGAGTCTTCGACGTCGTCGTCATCGGCGGCGGCGGATCCGGCCTCGCGACCGCCGTGGCCGCCGCAGAGGGCGGCGCGCGCGTCGCGCTGCTCGAGCGTCGCGCCGCCGTGGGAGGCACGACCGAGCTCTCGATCGGGTCCCTCACCGCGGCGGACACCCCCTTCCAGCGCCGCCGCGGCATCCACGACGACGCGGCGGATCTCGTCGAGGACATGTGGAAGTTCGACGAGGAGCTCCTCACCGGCGACGCTCCCGCCCTGCGGCGGCTCTACGCGCAGGAGTCGGCGCACACCCTGGAGTGGCTGATCGCGCACGGCGTCGCCTTCGCCGGACCGTTCCCCGAGCCGCCGCACCGCGTCCCGCGGATGCACAACGTCATCCCCAACTCCCGCAGCTACATCGCCCGCCTGCACGAGGCGGCCCGCCGTGCAGGGGTCACGATCGTCACGGATGCCGAGGCGGAACAGCTCGTCGTGGAGGACGGCGCCGTCACGGGCGTGCGCGCGAGCGTCGCAGGCGCCGCGACGGAGTTCCGCGCCGAGCGCGGCGTCGTCCTCGCCAGCGGCGACTTCAGCGGCAGCACCGCGATGCGGCAGGAGAACCTCTCCGCCAGCGCGGCGGCGGCCGTGCCGATCAACCCCGATGCGCTGGGCATCGGGCACCGGCTCGCGGCCGAGGCCGGCGCCCGTCTCGTGCGCATGGACCAGCTGTTCGGGCCCCAGCTGCGCTTCCCGTCCTCTCCCCGGCCGGGGCTGCTCGACCGGCTTCCGCTGTGGCGCTGGCTCTGCCGGGCCGAGGCGCTGGTCGCCAACAACGTCCCTCCCGCGGTGCTGCGCCCCGTCGTGAAGTCGCTGCTGGTCTCGCACATGTCGCCGACCGACACGATGTTCCGCCGCGGCGCCATCCTCGTCAACGCCGCGGGCGAGCGGTTCGGGACGGAGGAGCGGCCTGCCGACGAGCTCGCGCTGCAGCCGGAGGGCCGCGGGTTCCTCGTCTTCGACGCGCGGATCGCGGCGGAGTTCGACACGCCGCCGCAGCACATCTCGACGGCTCCCGGAATCGCCTTCGCCTACTTCAGCGACTACCGGAAGGGCCGCCCCGACCTCATCACGAGGGCCGCGACCGCGGCAGAGCTCGCCGCGAAGCTCCGGGTCGACCCGCAGGCGCTGTCGGCGGCCGTCGCCTCCAGCGGGCTGAGCGGAGAGCTCATCGCGATGGGCCCCGTCTTCAGCATGCTGACCGTCACCGAGGGCGCCGTCGCGATCGACGACCGCCTGCGCGTGCTCCGCGAGGACGGCTCGCCGATCCCCGGCCTGCTCGCCGTGGGCGGCGTGGGCCAGGGCGGCATGCTCCTGAAGGGCCACGGGCACCACATCGGCTGGGCGATGACGTCCGGCCGCCTCGCCGGCACCGCGCTCGCGGACGCGCGGCCCGAGCGCGTGCCTGCCTAGCGCGCCGCGATCCGAGACATCCCCGACATCCTGAGACATCCCGAGAAGAGAGCGATCATGACCCACTCACGTCCCCTCACCGACAGCGAGATCGGCTTCCTCGCCGGCGTCGACAGCCCGACGATCGCGAACGCGATCGAGCGGTTCGCCATCCGCGACCGGACGGAGGGGTTCATCGGCGGCAACGTCCAGTGCGTCTACCCGGAGTTCGCGCCGATGGTGGGCAGGGCGCTCACCGTGACGATGTCCAACGCCCCCGGAGAGCCGGCGCAGCGCGAGGGGTACTGGCGGATGTGGGAGGCGCTGGAGCGCATGGAGGGTCCCGTCGTCATCGTCATCGCCGACGCGAGCGGGGCTCCCGAGCGCGTCGCGTATGCGGGCGAGATCATGTCGCGGCTGGCGCAGCGACTCGGGGCGGTCGGCATGGTGACCGACGGCGCCCTCCGCGACGTCGACGAGGTTCGCGAGGCCGGCTTCCACTACTTCATGCGGTACCCGGTCGTCTCGCACGGCAACTACGAGATCCTCTCGGTGGGGGAGCCCGTCAACATCGACGGGCAGCGCGTCGTGACCGGCGATCTGCTGCACGGCGACCGCAACGGCGTCGTCGTCGTGCCGTGGGAGACGCTCGACCGTCTCCCCGCAGAGGTCGACACGGTCCGCCGCGTCGAGCGCGCCGACATGGACATCATCGCCGGCGACGACTTCACCCTCGAGAAGTACAAGGCCCACCGCGGCTACGGCTCCTGACCCGCCCCGCCCGTCCCGCCCCATCCGTCTGGTTCCGCACGGATGGGGCGGGATAGGGCGGGTTGCGGCCGGATGAGCGCGCGCACGGCGGGGTTCATCCGTCCGGATCCGCACGGACGAGGCGGGATGCACCCAGTTCCGGCCGGATGAGCGTGCGACCGGCGCGGGTCAGCGAGATCGGACGTCGGCGAGGATGCGGTCCATCGCCTCCGCGGTGGCCAGCGCCGTCCGTCCCGTGCTGGGGCAGGATCCGCGGCCGGCGAGCTCGTCGACGATCGTCTGCACGAGCGGCTGGTGCACGTGCGGGGGATCCTCGATCCAGAACTCCCGCTCCTGCCGTCCGCGCACGACGCGGATGGCATCATGCGCAGAGACCGAGAAGCTCACGACTCCCGCCGAGCCGATGATCGTCGTCACGTCCTCGTCGGCGGCCGAGTCGAAGCACCACGTGCCGCTGCCGACGACGCCGTCGGCGAACCGGTACGAGGCCGCCACCGTGTCCTCCAGCGGGCCGATGCCGCCATGGGAGGATGCCAGGCCGTGCACGTCCTGCATCGGACCGAAGAGGAACTGCAGGAAGTCCAGGGTGTGGCACGCCGCATCGAAGAAGTACCCGCCCCCCGAATGCCCGGCGGTGTTCTGCCAGGCGTCGGGCCGGACGCGCTGGAACCGGCGGGATGTGACGGCGCGGACCTCGCCGACGGTGCCGTCCTCGACGAGCTCCTTCACCTTGAGGAACCGGGGGAGCGCGCGCCGATAGTACGCGACCCACAGCGGCACCCCTGCGCGGTCGCACGCCGCCTGCATGAGTCGGCACTCCTCGGCCGAGCGGGCCACGGGCTTCTCGACCAGCACGGCCTTGCCCGCCTCCGCGGCGCGCGCCGTGTAGTCCAGGTGGGTGTCGGGGTGGGTCGCGATGTAGACGGCGTCGATGTCGTCCGCCCGGAGGATGTCGTCGGCGTCCTCGTACCAGCGTGCGACGCCGTGCCGGCGCGCGTAGTCCTCCGCGAGCCCCGGCGTGCGCCGCATGACGGCGACCAGCTCCGATCCGGTCGCGCGCTGCAGCGCCGGACCGCTCTTGACCTCGGTGACGTCACCGCATCCGATGAGTCCCCATCTCACGTTCGCCATCATGACTTCCCCTCGCTGTGCGGCCTCACACCGGAAGGCCGATGTACTTCTCCTCCATGAACTCCAGGATTCCCTCCGAGCTGCCCTCGCGTCCGAGGCCGCTCTGCTTCATCCCGCCGAACGGGGCCGCGGGATCGCTCAGCACGCCGCGGTTGACGCCGACCATGCCGGCCTCCAGCCGGTGGGCGACGCGCATCGCCTCGCCCTCCTCGCCGAAGACGTACGCGATGAGGCCGTACTCCGTGTCGTTGGCCATGCGGACGGCGTCGTCCACGTCGTCGAACGGGACGACGGCCGCGACAGGTCCGAAGATCTCGGTGCGGTTGATCTCGCTGCCGTGGGCGACGTCGACGAGCACCGTCGGCGGATAGAACGCGCCCTCCTCACCGGGGGCGCCGCCGCTGACGACGCTCGCCCCGTCGGTCCTCGCGCGCTCGACGAGGTCCGCGACCTTGTCGCGCTCGCCGCGCGACACGAGGGCACCGAGGCCGTTCTCGCGATCGATTCCGGGGCCGACCCGGAACCCGCCCATCGCCGCACTCAGCCGCTCGACGAACTCGTCGTGCAGCGACCGGTGCACGTAGAAGCGGTTGGCCGCGGTGCACGCGGAGCCGCCGTTGCGCATCTTCGCCGCGAGCGCGCCCTCGACCGCGACGTCGAGATCGGCGCCGGGGAGGACCACGAGCGGGGCGTTGCCCCCGAGCTCCATCGACGAACTGACGACCGTGTCGGCCGCCTCGTGCAGCAGGAGCCTGCCGACCTCGGTCGACCCCGTGAAGGAGAGCTTGCGCACGGCGGGCAGCTGCAGCATCCTGCTGACCGCGGGACCCGTCGGCACGGGGGTCACGAGGTTGACGACGCCGCGGGGAACGCCGACGCGCGCGAGGGCGTCGACGATGTGCGCCGCCGTGAGGGGCGTCTCGCGTGCGGGCTTGAGGATGACGGTGCATCCCGCCGCCAGCGCAGGGGCGATCTTGCGGGCCGCCATCGCGGCGGGGAAGTTCCACGGCGTGATGAGCAGGGAGACGCCGATGGGCTCCCTCGACACGATGATGCGCTTGTCGCCGCGGGGGGAGAGGCGGTAGTCGCCAGAGACCCGCACCGCCTCCTCGGAGAACCAGCGGAAGAACTCGTTCGCGTAGTCGACCTCCGTGATCGCGTCGGCGTACGCCTTGCCGTTCTCGCGGACGATCGTCTCGGCGATCTGCTCCCGCTCCTCGCGCAGGAGCTCGAAGGCGGCGCGCAGGAATTCGCTGCGCTCCCGCGGGGCGAGGCGCGACCAGTCTCCGAGGGCGCGCTCGGCCGCATCCACCGCCGCGAGGCAGTCGTCCTCGGTGGCGATCGCGAAGCGCGCCAGCACGGAGTAGTCGGAGGGGTCGACGACGTCGAAGCGCTCGCCGCCTCCTCCGTCGCGCCACTGGCCGTCGATGAACAGCTGGGAGACGTAGTCCGTGGGCATGTCCGGTCCTTCCTGTCGAAACGGGGTGCTCAGTCGAAGCGGCGGTCCGCGAAGGACCTGATCGCGTCGGCGAGGTGGGCGCCGGTCAGGCGGAAGGCCTCGAGCACTTCGAGGGGGCTCCCGCTCTCGCCGTACCGGTCGTCGACGCCCAGCCGCAGCAGCGGCCGGGGGAGCCGCGCCCCCAGGAGCTCTGCCACCGCGCCACCCAGGCCGCCCGCGATCTGCGCCTCCTCGGCGGTCGCGATCCGCCCCGTCTTGCGGACGCTCGCGAGGATCGTCTCCTCGTCGAGCGGCTTGATGGTGGGCACGTGCAGGACCTCGGCGTCGACGCCGTGCTGCTCCAGGGCGCGCGCGGCGATCAGCAGCTCGTACGTCATGGTCCCCGTGCCGGCGAGGGTCACGTCGGCGCCCTCGCGCAGCACGTACGCGCGTCCGATCTCGAACGGCGAGTCGGCGGTGCTGAAGACCGGCGTCTTGTCGCGGGCCAGGCGCAGATAGGTCGGCAGGCCGTTCGCGGCGAGCGCGATCGTCGCCTTCTCCGCCTCGATGCTGTCGCCCGGGGCGATGACGACCATGTGGGGCATGACGCGCATGAGGGCGATGTCCTCCAGCATCTGGTGCGTCGCGCCGTCGGGTCCGACGTTGAGGCCCGCGTGCGAGCCGATCACCTTGACCGGCTGGTCGTTGAGGGCTGCCGTCGTCTTGATCTGCTCCCAGTTGCGCCCCGGGCTGAACGCCGCGTAGCTGCTCGTGAAGGGGATCTTGCCGGCGAGGGCCATGCCGCTGGCGACCGTGACGAGGTTCTGCTCCGCGACCCCGACCTCGATGAAGCGCTCGGGGAACTCGTCGTGGAAGAGGCTCATCTGGGTGCTCTCGGTGAGGTCGGCGCACAGCGCGACGATGCGTTCGTCGCGTCGGCCGGCCTCGACGAGTCCGCGGCCGAACCCGGCGCGGATCGGCTCCCGCTCGACCGAGTCGGAGTACAGGGAGGAGCTCAGCGGATACGCGCTCATGCGTGCGCCCCCTGCTCTGCGCGCGAGCCGGCCAGCGTGAGCCCGGCGAGGGCGACCTCGGCCTGGGCGCTGTCGGGGGCCTTGCCGTGCCAGCGGTGGTCGTACTCCATGAATCGGACTCCCTTGCCGGGGATCGTGTGGGCGATGATGACCGTGGGCTTGTAGGTGACGGCCTTGGCCGTGCTGACGGCATCCAGGATCGCCTGCATGCTGTGGCCGTCGATCTCCAGGACGTGCCAGCCGAACGACTCCCACTTGCCGCGGAGGTCTTCGAGCGGCATGACGTCCTCGGTGGCGCCGTCGATCTGGATGTTGTTGCGGTCGACGAATCCGATCAGCTGCGAGAGGCGGTACTTGCCGGCGAACATGGCGGCTTCCCAGATGTTGCCCTCGTTGAGCTCGCCGTCGCCCATCATGACGTAGACGAACCGGTGCGGGTCGCGGTCGAGGTGCTGCAGCACGTATGCGACGCCTGCGCCCTGCGACAGGCCGCTGCCGAGAGGGCCGCTCGTGTTCTCCAGGCCGGGAAGGGTATGGCGTTCGGGGTGGCCCTGCAGGCGGGACCCGTACTGGCGGAGCGTGTCGAGCTCTTCGACGGGGAAGTAGCCGGAGTGGGCCATCGCCGCGTAGAGGACGGGCGCGGTGTGCCCGTTGCTGAGCATGAAGACGTCGCGCTCGTCCCAGTCGGGGCGGGCGGGGTCGTGCCGCAGGATGCGGAAGTAGAGCGCGGCGAGGATGTCGGCCATGCCGAGGGGCCCGGCGCTGTGGCCGCTGCCTGCCTTCTCCAGCATGCGGACGATCGATCGCCGCAGCGTGACCGCGACCTGGTCGAGCTCGGACGTGCTGAGCGGTGGGGTGGGGGCGGCCTGGTCCACGCGGGTCCTTCCGGCGTCGGTGACGGAGACAAGAGTTTCACATAGTGCAATTGACTTGCGTATAGTGAATTCTAGCCGATGCCGGGAAAGGTCACAACGGATGCCGGATGATGGACCCATGACGCAGGAGCAGGCGGCCCCCCGATACGAGCTGGGCAGCGTCGACCGGGCGCTGGGCGTCCTGTCGCTGCTCGCGGTGCACCCCCGGATCCGTCTCGGGGAGCTCAGCGAGCTCATGGGGGCCAACCCCAGCACGGTGCTGCGCACCCTGCGCGTCCTGGAGCGGCACGGCCTGGTGCGTCGCGCCCACGGCGACGTGGAGTACGTGCTGGGAACGCGCCTCGTCGAGCTCGGCCACGCCGCCGTCGCGGCGATCGACATCGTGCCGTCCCTGCGCCCCCTCGTCGCCCCGCTCGTCCGCGAGTTCCGCGTCACGGCGCACCTGGGGATGTGGCGCATGGGAATGGTCACGATCCTCGACAAGGTCGACCCGCCGGCTCCGACCGTCGGGTACTCCGCCGTGGGAACGCGCATGCCGCTGCACGCCACGGCCGGCGGCAAGGCGGCGGCGGCGCTCGCCGGGGCACCGGCGATCGAGGGGCTGAGCGACGGCGATCTGGAGGCGTGCACGCCGTTGTCGATCCGCAGCGTCGACGCGCTCGCGGCCGACCTCGCGCAGACCCGCGCGCGTCGCTTCAGCATCGAGCGGGAGGAGTACCACCTCGGCTTCGGGTGCGTCGGGTCCGCGGTGTCGGTCGACGGCGACATCTACACCGTCAGCCTCTCGGGCTCGCTCCTGGACCCCGCCGTGATGCAGGCGTGCGGGGAGAGCCTCCGCGACGCGATGGACGGCTTCCTCGCGCAGCACGCGGGCGCCGTGACGGGGCTCTGAGGAGCGTCCTCGGTCCGGGCGCCGGCGGCGGCCGCCATCACACGGCCTGCGCCGCCAGCGTCTCGGCGAGCACCCGGAAGTTGCCGCGGATGACTTCGAGCCAGTCTTCGGGGGCGGTCGCCGGCGGCGCCTTCACCTTGACACCGAGGTACTGCAGGTCCGCGGCGCCGAGCGCGAGCCCGACGCACCGCTCGACCTCGCGGCGGGTCAGGAGGCCGGCCTCACCGGCATCCGACAGCGGTCCGGATCCCCAGTCCCGGACGGGCAGGTGCCGATCGGCCCACGCCGCGCCGTAGGGGCCCTCGACCGGTGCGCAGCCCGAGAACACGAGCCCCGTCAGCACGCCCGCCTCGACAGCGGCGGCGATGTGCTCGGCGGGACCGTCGGCGCTCCGGGTCTCGATGGCCGAGCGTCCCCAGTTCAGAGACACGCCGATGCCGCGTGCGGCGGCCAGGGCGAGCTCCTGATCCAGTCCGAGGAAGCCCTTGTCCGGCGCGTGCGAGGGGACGAGCGCGTCGCAGTGCTCGACGGCCAGGGATGCCCCCGCCCAGTCCCACGCCGCGATCTCGTCGAGGGAGCGGGCGAACGCCTCCGGCGTCGAGCGCCCGCGGCCCGGCGCGCTGTGCAGGAGCACCGTGCCGAAGGTCGCTCCTGCACCCGCGTTGACGTCGGCGACGAAGGCCCGGGCGTCCGCGATCAGCTGCACCGCGGCCGCGCGCGCGTCGTCGTCGTCCGAGGCGAGGCCGAAGGCCGGGTCGCGCTCGATGCCCGACATCATCGACGGGACGGTCGTCAGGACGTGGCGTCCCCCGCCCATCCGCAGGTGCGTCGCATCCTGCCAGGGGGAGCCCGCGCCGAGATAGGGCACTTCGAGGCCGTCGACGCCTCCCAGGGCGAGCACGCCCGCGCTCATCAGCTCGAACTCCGAGCGGGTCTGGAGCGGGCGGGGCGGCGTTGCATACGATCCGATCACGAGCTTCATGCGACGGGCCTCTCTGGCGCGGGGGACTCTGGGGCGGGCGACGCGGGTGTCTCGGGGAAGCCCGGCACGGGCTCGGCCTCGATGAGCGAGATCAGCGCCGCATTGAGGGGAGCCGGGATGCCGTGGGCGGCGCCTGCCCGGACGACGGCGCCGTTGCGCGCCTGCACCTCGGTGCGGCGGCCGGCGAGCCGGTCGGCCAGCAGCGAGTTCACGAACAGGGGAGGATTCTCCCGCATCCGCCGCACGACCCGTTCGGGGAGGTCGTCGCCGAGGTCGGCCCCGACGGCGCGCCCCACGAGGACCGCCTCCTCGACCACGGCGCGGACGAGCTCGGCGACCGGCTCCTGGTGCGCGATGCCCGAGGGCTGGCGCAGCGCGGCGCACACCGCGCCCGCCGCGTTGAGGCACAGCTTCGTCCAGGCGGTGGTGAGGAAGTCGTCCGTCGTCGACGCCGCGATCGACGTGCGGGAGAAGAGGTCCGCGAACGCCTCGCCGGCCTCGCCGTGCGGCGCGACGAGAGTGCCCGCGTTGCTCTGGCGGACCGTGCCGTCGGGCAGCCGCTCCGCGGCGATGTCCACGACGACGGGCACGATGCCGTCCTCGGCGACGTAGGGCCGCACGCGCGCCACCTGCTCCACGCCGTTCTGCAGCACCGCGACGCGCGTTCCGGCGCCGACGAGGGCGCCGAGCCAGGATGCCGCGGCGTCCACGTCGTACGTCTTCACCGAGAGGATCACCCAGTCGACCGGGTGCGCGAGGGAGGGGTCGGTGAGGACGGGCGGATCCGCCGTCAGCCGGCCGGACGGCGCGTCGACGACCAGGCCCGATCGCGGGCTGCGCGCGCAGACGGTGACGTCGAGGCGGTCGTCCTGCGCGAGCCACGTCGCGACGGAGGTGCCGATGGCGCCGGGGCCGACGACGGCGACGGTGGTCATGACGTCGCCGTCCCCTCCGCCGCAGGCACGGCCTCGCGGACGATGCCGAACACCTGCCGCAGGGTCGTCGCCGTCCCGATGTTGCCGGGGACGACCGCGTAGAGGAGCCCGGGCCGGTCGACCCGCGCGGGATCGTCGGAGAACACCCACAGCGACACCCCGGGCACCAGCTGTCCCGCGACCCACGCCGTGCGCCGGCCGAGGCCCGCACGGGCGACTTCGGCCGAGGTGATCCCGCCCTTGGCGACGGTCGCCCGGACGCGGGGCGCCAGCGCGGCGGTCGCCGTCGTCAGCGCCGTCATCACCGCTTCTGCGTGGTCGAGCGTCGCGTGCTCGGCTCGTCGATGCCGCTCGGAGGAGATGATGACGGCGCCCGCCCGCAGGTCGGCCTCCGCCGCGGCGGCGAGGCGCCGCCCCGCCTCCTCCGGATCGCGGAGCGCGTCGTCGGTGGGCAGCTCGTGCAGCGGGACGCCCTCGGCCGTGAGGGCGGCGAGCTGCTCGGAGGTGGCGCCGGTATGGGAGCCGACCACGACGAGGATGCCGCCCTCGCGCGCCTCCGTCGACGAGGCGCGCACCCGATCGGCATCCAGATGGTCCGTGCTCTTGGCGTGTGCGAGATAGGCCGCCAGCGGTGCGGCGCTGCGCACGATCACCTCGACGCCGTCCTCGACGGCACGCTCGATCTGGGCGGCGAGGGCGCGGATCTCGTCGTCGGTCTCGACGTCGGGCAGAAGGACCGTGCCGGGGGCCGCGTCCCGCAGCGCACGGCCGAAGTCCTCGGGGCCGACCGACAGGCCGATGCGGCCGCGCCCCTTCTCGGCCACGTAGTCGACCTGCGAGCGGGCGCGGTAGCCGAAGACGGGGTCGGCCGCGAACTCGGTGTCCGCCGCGTTGAGCCACTGACCCGACACGTTCACGAGGTGCACGCCGTCGACGGTCTTGCGGCCGCCCGCGGGGAAGGCGGGGCAGAACACGACGACGCCGTCTCCGCCGGCCGCGTCGATCTCGGCGAACACGTGGCCGCGCAGCGTCGAGTCGCCGCGCTGGACCACGAGCGCCGTCACGCCCAGCGCACTCTCGGCCGCCCGGATGTCATCCAGCAGCGAGCGGATCAGCGCCGTCGCCCGGTCCTCGGGCATCGCGCGCGTGTTCGTCAGCACGAACACCGCGTCGTGGTCGCCCAGCAGCCGCCGCAGCTCCTGCGGGTCTCGTTCGAGCAGCACGGGGACGCCGGTGACCTCCTGCGTCCCCGTCGGGTCGTCGTCGAGCACGACGGTGACCACCCTGCGCGCCGAGCCTCCGCGCGTGAGGTCGTCCTGCGACGGCTGGATGCCGGGAGCCGAGGCGCTCATGAGAAGTGCAGGCCCCCGTTGATGTCGTAGTTGACGCCGGTGATGTACCCGGCCTCCTCGCGCAGGAGGTAGGCGATGAGCGAGGCGACCTCGTCGGGCGAGCCGACCCGGCCCACCAGCACGTCGCGGCTGAGGTCGCTCTTGCGGTCGTCGGTCAGCGTCCCGCCCATGATGTCGGTGTCGATCGGACCGGGCGAGACGGCGTTGACCGTGATCCCGAGGGGAGAAAGCTCGCGCGCGACGGCCCGCGAGAAGCCCACGACGCCCGCCTTGCTGGCCGAGTAGGGCACCTTCGAGAAGGTGCCGCCGCCGCGCTCCGCCGAGATCGACGACAGCGACACGATCCGCCCGACCCCGTTCTTCACCATCGACTCCGCGGCCCGGCGCGTGGCCAGGAACACACCGCGCATGTTGACGTCGAAGACGCGGTCCCACTCCTGCGCCGTCACCTCCAGGAAGGGCGTCGGCGAGCTCACGCCGGCGATGTTCACGAGACCGACCAGCGGAGGCAGCTCCGCCTCGATCCGGTCGAACGCGGCGCGGACCTGGTCCTCGTCGGCGACGGACGCGCCGACGCCGAGAGCCGGCACGCCGAACTCCTCGGCGAGGGAGGCGGCGACCTCGCGCGACTGCTCCTCGTCGAGGTCGAGGATCGCGACGGCCCATCCCTCCGCGGCCAGTCGACGGGCCGTCACGCGGCCGATGCCGCGCGGGGAGGCGCCTCCCGTCACGACGACGGTGCGGGCAGGGGGGAAGGGAGCGGGGTGGCTCATCGGTGTCTCCGGTCTCATCGGTTGTAGGCGGGCATGGGGCCGCGCAGATCGTCGCCGACCGCGTCCGCCGCCGCCACGATATCGTCGGCGAGCGGTCCGCGAGAAAGCAGCTCGATATTGGCGGAGACCTGTTCGAGCCTCGAACCGCCGAGGAGGACGGAGCGGGTGACCGGCCGGGAGATGCTCCACCTCAGCGCGAGCTCGAGCAGGGTGATCCCCGCGCCGTCCGCGATCGCGGTGAGCCGGCGAACGGCGTCGAAGAGCCTCTCGTCCCAGTAGCGGTCCCGGTACTGCTGCGCGTTGCGCGCGCTCGCGAAGCGGCCCGTCTCGGCATCCTCGCCGAAGCGGTACCGGCCCGTGAGGAGGCCTCCCGCGAGCGGGTTGTAGATCATCGTGGGCAGCTCGACGACGCGGGCGAACTCCTCGTACTCCTCCTCCAGTCGCCGCGCGACGAGGTTGTACATCTGCTGGCCGACGACGATCGGCGGCGCCCCGGCATCCTTCGCGGCGGCGATCGCCTCTGCGGTCTGCCACGCGGAGTAGTTGGAGATGCCGATCGCGCCGATCTTCCCCTCCGCGGCGAGCTCGGCGAACGCGCCGATCGTGTCGGCGATGGGGGTCGTCCGGTCGGGGGCGTGGAGATAGAGGATCTCGACGTGGTCGCGCTGCAGCCGGCGCAGGCTCCCCTCGACGGCCGTGCGCACGCGATCCGGGCGGAGGAGCGACTCCGTGCCGACCTCGGGATGCGGCTGCCCGACCTTCGTCGCGACGACGATGTCGTCGCGGCCCTTCAGCGCGCGGCCGATGATCGACTCCGACTCGCCCGCGGCGTACGCGTTCGCCGTGTCGATCCAGGTGATGCCGGCATCGAGCGCGTGCTCGATGATGGCGACGGCGCCGCGCTCGTCGGTCGTGTCGCCGAAGGTCATGGTGCCCAGGACCAGCGGGGGCAGGGTGAGGGTGTCTGTCATGATGCTCCTTCTCGATGCGTGGGGGTTCAGGCCGCGTCGGGCCGGGACTGGGACATCTCGGCCGCCTGCCGCAGCGCCTCGATCATGCTGCGCACATCCACGATGCCCTTGCCTGCGATGTCGAAG
>Ga0182739_1000921_pt1 | contig 33242 bp, 23 predicted proteins | sample eDN5th30CBELigBY_FD_128873 | JGI IMG/M metagenome (GOLD analysis project Ga0182739, IMG submission 128873) | Enriched backyard soil microbial communities from Emeryville, California, USA - eDNA 5th pass 30_C BE-Lig BY (version 2) (version 2) | ecosystem: Environmental > Terrestrial > Soil >... | reverse complement strand
GTAGATTGTTGGTGTGGTAACTTCCATTCTACATGAAAAGACGGTTTTTTTGTGCCTTAATTTAGCATTTAATAAAAACGGGACGTCCGTCAGTCAGTTTTCACTGACTTTCTGGACAGCCCCAGGCCAGCTTGCTATTTAACTTCAGACAGCTCACAATCCGCTACAGCATAAACCTCGAACGTACGATTCCAAGGCAACCGAACCTCTTTCAGTTGGAAGTCCTCCACGTTGATCCCGTCAGCAGCAGCGCCTATCTTTTCCTTTAACAGCACATTCCGCAACTGCTCGAATTTCTCAAGCATGAGCCGCTGAACCTTCTCATTAACAATCGTGTATTGATCCTCTAGATCGTTAGGATTTAAGCTCAGATCGGCTGCAATCCAATTGTTGATTTCCCCTCGAACCTGAGCCTGATAAGCCCATTCATCGAGCAGCCGCTCCAGCATGAACGTGTAGTGGTTTCGGGATTGCTCCACAGAAGCTTCCGCATTCTCAGTGCTGAGCCAGCGGGCAACCGCATGACCGATTACAGTGCCCAGCGTATTGCCTGCCGTATTCCATCCCGCATAGGCTGTGAGCTTCAAATAGAGCCCTTCCTCCATGACATATTGCACCAGCTCCAAGTCAGAAGCATTGCAGATCGCCGTGTCAGCAAGCGCGACGTTCCAGCCCTTGGACAGTCCATATTTCATACCTTGAACAATGTCCCAGTAGTTATGGCGAGAGTTGAAATAAGCCTTATTGTCCTGCGGCCGTTCGTCTGGCTCCGGCGTATTGACGAACAGCACAATATCCGCCTCATCAGGGTGATCTACACGTATTGCTCCAGCAGCTAAAATATGGCAGTTGACCGTCTCTTCAACAGGACGATCCTCAAAGTCCGCAACCGCAAGCTTTCCGGCTGTCGATGAATAGCGCGGGTATATGCGTACTTGCTTCCTCTCAAGCTGCTGCATCATACGGATGAGCAGCGTCTGTACAGCTTCGTCGGCACCAGGGTATACCATTGCTTTATGCTGAATTTTGCTTGTATAGATTTGCTCCATCAGCAGCTTCTGTTCAGATAAATGCATGCCGATCGGGCTTGCATCCTCCTGGGTAATAACAGCATAATCAATGATGCCCTGAGCGGACCAATCGAGAATCAGCTTATTAATCTCGTGATTTCGCTGACGTGCATCCAGATACTCCTGCAGAATAGGGGCAGGTATCGATTTGCGCAGCTGTTCGAGCTCTTCCTGCAGCTCTGCTTGGCCTAACCGATGGACTCTGTCATAAAGCTGAGAGTACTTAAAAATCATCATGCCGTACTCTAGAAATTGTTTGTTCTTATACGTAATAGACAGCCTCATAAGTACGCTTGCTGCCGCAATTTTCAGGTTCGGGTACAGCTTTTTGATTTCCGGAATAATGCTGAGTATTTCCTTGCATGTCTCGAGTGAGCGGTCCATCGTCCGAGATGCAACCAATCCGCCGTAAGCGAGCTGGTCGATGGACAGCACAAGACAGGAAACCGATCCAGCATGCTCACGAAGCCATTCCAGAGCTTGCTCAGAATCGCCCGGCTTCATAAAATTGCCAAGTGTTTCAATAGGCGGCTCAATAATGTTGTAGCCTGCAATCGCTCCAATTCGTTCCGGGAATTTAAAGGAGCAAGGCCGATCATCCAGTGGAACGACGCCAATTGTTCGGTTGTTCATACTATCGTTCTCCTTCCAATTTGTGTGCTATTTCTGCAAGTAGCTCTTTGTATCGCTTAGTTACACGATAGAGGGACTCAGGCTCTGTGCCGGTAACAATCGCTCCGATCATGAGCCCGCGAATACCGGTTCGCACCAATGGCTCCAGGTCACATTCGCGGACAAGCTTCTGTGTTGGAACGACGATAGGTTTATCGATAGTCAGGGTCAGCAGCTTGTAAGATGCCAGATCCTGAGCTGTGAGTAATGAACCATAGCTCTCAGGGGGCATGACCGATGCCTCCAAAATATCAATCCCTATGGATGACAATGAGGACGCTTGCTCCAGCGTATATTGGTTGTTGATGGCGACCATTCGGGTCAATCTAGAATCGTTCATCAGCCAAGCCGGCGTATGATGCGCATAGAGAGAGAAAAAGTCGAAGTTCAAGCTCACTAGACTATCGATCAGCTCTTTGCTTACCTGCTCAGCAGAACCCCCTGGCACAATGCCATGCGGGACCTTGCGTTCAGAGGAGATTTGCTCAAGAAATGCGAGATTCTCCTCCAAGCTTCCGAAGCGGCTGCCGCTAGCCCGATGGTCTACATTAATGTGTACCTTAATGACATCCGCGCCGCCCTGCAGTGCCGCCTCATACATATCCGTTCGATTAGCAGGCAGGCTAACGAAGAGTGATATCTTTTTTTTCAAAAGCTCAGTTACTGTTATCATCAGAGATTCCCCCCAGTTTGTCAGATATCCTATAATCCATCGTACTTTCTATGCGGTTGAGGACATAGGGAAAGACGATGAGAAGTTTTGGTAGATCTATGACTAAATTTGGAGAGAATAGTAGTAGCTTTAACAATTCAGCCGTGCAGTGCAGTCCTGTATTATGTAAAATGAATGATATCAAACAATATTTTATTAATGGAAGGGTGTTAATTATGAGCGAACCGAATCAGGAGTATATCAAACTGTCAGGCGTAAGGGAAAATAATCTTCAGAATGTATCCTTACATATTCCTAAGCGGAAGATTACCATATTCACCGGGGTATCCGGATCCGGCAAATCGTCGATTGTTTTTGACACGGTTGCCGCTGAATCCCAGCGTCTGCTGAATGAGAACTTCAGTACATTCGTACGCAACTTTTTGCCGCGTTTTCCGCAACCGGATGCAGACGCGATCGAGAATCTAAGCATGGCTGTTGTTGTGGATCAGAAGCGGTTGGGCGGCGGTTCACATTCCACTATGGGCACCGTTACCGATATTTCTCCAATTCTGCGTTTGCTCTTCTCCCGAGTCGGTAATCCCTATGTCGGGCCAGCATCTATGTTCTCGTTTAATGATCCGAAAGGCATGTGTTCGGAGTGCAACGGGATTGGCCGCAGTTTGAGCGTCGATATGAGCAAGGCGGTGGATATGTCCAAGTCACTGAATGAAGGGGCGATTAAGCTTCCAGGCTATGCGGTGAACGACTGGGAATGGAACATGGTCATGCAATCAGGTGACTTCGATCCGGATAAGAAGCTTTGCGATTATAATGCAGAGGAGCTGAATCAGCTTCTATATGGCAAAGCAAAGAAGGTCCAGGTGGATTTTGGCGGGAAAGCTATGAATATTACCGTGGAAGGTGTCCTTGAGAAGTTTACCAACAAATATATTAAACAAGATGTAAAAACGAAGTCCGAACGGACGCAAAAAACAGTGATGCCTTACATTTCCGAAGGAACATGCTTCAGCTGTCACGGCGCGAGACTCAGTCAAGCAGCGCTAAGCTGCAAAATTAATGGCTACAACATTGCAGAGTTATCCTCCATGGAGGTCGGCGAGCTCATTCGCGTTATTCGCGAGATTAACGATCCCGCTGCCGCGCCGATCGTCAAATCACTTGCGGATCGGCTGCAGTATCTTGTAGAAATAGGTTTGGACTACTTGACGCTGGACCGTGAGACAGATACTTTGTCCGGCGGAGAATCACAACGAGTTAAGATGGTTAAGCATCTGAGCGGCAGTCTAGTAGATGTTACTTACATTTTCGATGAGCCAAGCGTTGGCTTACATCCACGAGATGTGCACCGATTAAACGAATTGCTTCAAAAACTGCGCGACAAAGGCAATACTGTTATTGTTGTCGAGCATGATCCTGATGTGATTAAGGTGGCAGATCATATTGTTGACGTAGGCCCTCATGCAGGCAGCCGGGGCGGTACTATCGTATATGAAGGAAGCTATCTAGGGTTGCTAGAATCGGGAACGCTGACTGGCACGCATATGAAGCGGCCGCTTCAGCTGAAGCAAGATTGCAGGAAGCCGACTGGCAAGCTATCTATCGAGAATGCTACGCTGCATAATCTGCGTAACGTAAATGCAGATATTCCTACGGGAGTCATGACCGTTGTTACCGGTGTCGCCGGTTCGGGCAAAAGCACACTTATTAACGATGTATTCCTCAGCCAGCATCCGGATGCGATCGTTATCGACCAGTCGTCAGTAGGCGTGTCAACACGTTCGAATCCCGCGACATACACGGGTATTATGGATGATGTTCGCAAAGCTTTCGCTGCCGCAAACAAGGTGAATCAAAGCTTATTCAGCTTCAACTCCAAAGGGGCATGTGAAAACTGCCAGGGCCTAGGTGTAGTGTATGTGGACCTTTCCTACTTCGATAATGTGAAGCTGCCATGTGAGGTTTGCGGGGGCAGACGGTTCAAGGAAGAGGTTCTCGCCTATAAGCTGAATGGCAAATCCATTGCGGAAGTGCTGGAGATGACCGTGGAGCAGGCGCTCGAATTTAACCAGCATAAGGAAGTTGCGCGCAAGCTGCAGGCGATGAGCGACGTGGGGCTGAATTATATTACGCTCGGACAACCGCTTAGCACGCTCTCGGGCGGAGAATGTCAACGGATTAAGTTGGCAAGCGAACTGCATAAGAAAGGCAGCATTTATGTGATGGACGAGCCGACTACCGGTTTACATATGTCGGATATCGGTCATCTATTAGGGATGATGAACCGCCTAGTGGACGCTGGTAATACGGTGATTGTCATCGAGCACAACCTCGACGTCATCAGCCAGGCAGATTGGATCATCGATATGGGACCGGACGGAGGCAGCAGAGGCGGTCAGGTGGTGTTCGAGGGTACGCCTTCGCAAATCATTCAAGCGGAGCAATCGATTACAGGAAAACACTTGGTACCAACGAGTATATTGTAGAAGTTGTACTTTAAAAAGGGGCTTGCTGAAAAGTAGATAAATACTTTTCAGCAAGCCCCTTTCATTTTTAATTAAGCTATTTTAAAAGACTGAATGATTTCGTTGCCTGTCGTCTTCCATTCTTCTAATTGCTCCTGTAAGCAGTTGAAGGTAACAATGATCAACTCGTCGTCAACGACGGTAAACAGCATAGAATTGTAAACACTAGTGTTATCACCTTCAGCTGTAACTATAAAAGTGAGATATCCTGCTTTCTTTCCATTAATTTCACCAATGCTATCCTCAATCCACTCTGTAGCGATTGGTTGGTACATGGCGACTATCTGCTCCTTAAACGCTTCAAGATCTTCTTCTTTCAACGGACTGCCAGTCTCGCTCAAAGCAACGTTAATGCTGCCTTCTTCATTCGTATAGACTTCTTTCGGAGCGTTCCCGGAAGGATATTTGATTTGCTTCATCTCATCGGTCATGATGACGAATTGTTCAGGAATGAGGATTGTAGCAAGGCCGGACATAACGCTTTGCTCTTTGAGTGCGATTGTTCCTTCTTCTGGGGCGGCAGTTTCTTCCGCCGAGGCTTCCGGAGAAGGAGAGGCCGCTGTGTCAGCAGGTTTATTGGCTGAATCATTTTTGTTCTGGGCGCATCCTGTAACAATGAGTGCAAATACGGTACAAACGATAACTAACAGCTTTTTCAAAATCATTTCCTCCACGTCTCTATATTTTTATTTGTGCAACTGGGATGTAAGGAATTAATCCCCAATATAATATCGGCATATTAAAGTGAAAATGAATAGTACCTCTATTTTTGATAATGAAAGGAGAGGGTATGAATTTTACTGCCTAACCGAGCGAGAATCAGGGATCAACCCTGATTCTCGCTCGGTTTTTCTTTTTGGCACAAAAGGGAGTGAAAATTTCTAATTTCTTCTTGTTATTAATGATTAACTGCATTAAAATCAAATACATACTAGTCAGTATTTAATTTCACTAATTCCAAAGTATGTCTCGTATCGCTGATCTTTCACGAACGAGGAACATGGGGAGAGGAGAAGTTCATGGGGAAAAGACGGGGGACAGGGAGCAGATGGCTATTATTAGCTTTGTCTGTTGCTATTGTGATTGGGGCTATACTCCCGGCAAGCGGACTCGCATATGCGCAGGAGCGGGCGGCAAGCTACTCGGGCAAGGAGGTCATGTATTTCGGTATTGTTCAGCAATCTGGGATTGACAGCTATGCAATATCGACGGTACCGATTGAAATGACGTTCAGAGGGGGAACGGCTTCGCAAGAGCAGACGAACGCGATCGTTCATGCTGTTGTAGGGGATAGAACGGAAGTGGTAACGCTGGACGGGACACGCGTCATCGAGCCCGGAACGCCGGTTGTCGTTGCAGGTTATGAGAACGGGGGCATTGTGGAGGCGCGCGTCATAGGTGACCTGCATACGGCGAAGCCGTCAGAGGAAAGCGTGCCGATTGAAGAGGATGATGCGGACGCACAGGCAGCAGAGCTGCAGTCAGTCAGCGCTATGGCGGCTGTTCCGAATACATACAGCGAATTGCCATCAGAGACTAAGCCGCATGAGATTACGAGGTATACGACGATTTCCGGCGGCTATGAGAAAATGCTGAAGGGACGGAAGGAGTCACCGATGTGGACGATTGGCCCGCTTAAGATTTCGTTTTACGCCGAGTTTTTTACGGGTGCGGATATTCAGTGGGACTGGCCGTTTGAAATAGTTGCTAAGCTGCATAATCCACTGCGCTATGTGGACTTCTTCGAGTCGCAGTACCAAAAAGGGGAAACCTGGCAGCAGCGTAATGACCGAATGAGGGACGCGAAAGCGCTCATGACGGTCGACTTCGTTCCGCAAGACCCGAAGACTAAACGTTCTTTCTACGGAGAGGTCGGGCTGCGGTTGACGGTTGGCCTTAAAGGATCTATTTTTGGCGAACAATTTGATGTGCCGATCGACATCAACAAGCTCGCGAGCCTGGCTGGCGGTCTTGGCACACATTTAAGCGTTGGAGGGAAGAAGGCTCCGCCGTTATGGGGGCAGACCGAGGCAATCGGGATCAAGGATACCATCGGCATTAACGAGGATATAGTGGAGTGCACGATCGGCTGTACCATTGATTTCTTCTCCGAGGATGTCGTCGGCGTCAAGCTCCCGTTTTTTGAAGCGGGTATATTCTCTATGGGATTTGCGTTCCAGCCTTTTGTCGTTGTGTATGGGGATATGCCTAAACTAGTCAATATAAAGGCGACAAATGGGCTTGTTGCGGAAAAAATTTCGGATTATTCTATTCTCGGCTTTCACAATAATCCAAACAGCTTTGTTCCGGTTAGTCCGGATACGATTATTAACCCTTATGATGCGCTGGCTCTTATCGTTCAGGATCAGTATGTGGACGGCAATAATGTGACAGCGCCGGCGCTTAGGGAAGGAGCGGAGCTGTCATTCGAAACGCGGTACGAGCCGGAGGCGACCGTTGGCTACATGATTCAGACCTCGATCAAGATCAGCAAGCTTGGGCTGTCGGCTACGCTGAACGCTCCAATGGCCTTTGTGCCGCTCCCGTTCAAGTTCAAGCTGTCCGGAGGGAAAGGGCTGATATCGCTTGATGATTATGACAAGCAGAATACATCCTCGGATTATACAAAGGCAGGCAGCGAAGCGATCTATTTCTCACCGGAGCGAATCGCCGGTTCGATGCGTCTGACGGGCGAGGATTCGAATGACATTAATGAGCTTACGATGGCTGTGAGCGGAGCGCAGTATGAATCCCAGCCGTTCCGCATACAAGGCGGACTCGGAACGGCGAAGCTGAAAACCGTCGGACTCGTTCCAGGGGGCTTGAAATTAACCGCGAAGGGGGACGGATATTACGTCCTCGCAGGCACTCCTTTGGCAAAGGAAGGGCGCTATTCGATTAAGGTTCAAGGGACAGACAGCAGCGGATATTCGAAGAATATGACTCTTCAATTGCCGGTAGCGAAAGTATATCCCGAGAAGCTGGATATCCAGCTGACGGAGGGACAGAGCTGGTCGCAGTCGTTCAAGCTGGTTGCCCCTGATGGGACAGCTTACGACTCTTCCAATTTGTCATGGAGCATCGAAGGAGGGCAGCCGGGGATGTCGTTTATGGGAGACATTCTCCGCATGGACAGCGTTCTGCCGGGCAACTATACGTTTGAAGTTCAAGTGCGGCTTGGCGACTCGGCCGAATCCTATTTGATCAAATCTCCAAGGCATCAGGCAACGGTTCACGCGACAGGACTTTCTTCCGCGTATGAATGGCGAACGGCCAGACTCGCTTATTCGGAAGACGTAAGCACAGTAGTCGGTTCAACTTATGGCGCTGCCGCTTGGGATCCGAGCCGCGGTAAAATCGCCATTGTCATGGAGGGGAGCGGGAATTACGGTCTTGTGCTGGATGGAGAGAAGGTGGAACGGGCGAATCCTCGAAATCTGCCGATCATTCTTAACGGAACGCTAGCCTCTATGTCCTATGCGGCTCCTTCTGGTAAGGATGGCTGGATGTATATTTTCGATCAGCATCTTTATCGCTGGAATCGGGATGGAACCGGCGGACTGCTTCATTTAAATGCATATGGAGCAGGACCGGAAGTGGAGGATGCGATGACGACAGCTCTCCCAGATGGCCGGCTGCTTCTATTCGGAGGCCGATTCAGCGGTTCACCCAAGTTTCCAGTAGATGGGACATGGATTTACGATCCGAATATGAATGCGATGTCTGAACAAGTCACGGTCATTCATCCCAGCGCACGGTTCGGCTCCGCTGCGATGGTTTATGTACCGGAGATGGATAAAGCCGTGCTGATTGGCGGCGATTATAGTACGGGGGCAGACGGTGCGATAGACAGCAGACAAACGCCGGACGGCGGAATCTGGTTGTTCGATCCTCAATCGCTTCAGTGGTCAGAGGGGCTGCCAAGCCACAGAATTTCAATGAATGAGGGTGACGCAAGCCAGCTTGTCTATGCCCGCAATGAGCAAAAGCTGTATGCGCTCATTACAGGGGATTCTCCTGCGCGATTGTATTCGATTTCGATAGCGAATGATGGTCAAATGGGCCCTCTCATTAACGAGACGAATAGATTGCCTGGAGAAAGCGCAATGTGGCAACCTCGAGTCGGACTGCTTGCTTATGATGAGCTTCAAGCGGCGTTGACCTACATTCAGGATGACAAAGTATCTTCCTATCAACTGCCTGAAGTGAATGCCGATCGCCGTTCCATTGCGGCGGACGGAACCGATACAATTCGGATGGATTTCAACTTGAACGCTTATTTGAACGGCTCTTCCGACCTTGATGACTGGATGGTCGAATGGCGTCCGGTTGGTAACTTCAAGCCTTGGGACACGGTAGTAACGTCACCGGACGCGAATGGATTCATATCGCTTGAGCTTACCCATCTAGATATGCTGATGACGGAGAGGAAAACCGCGCATTGGATGTTGTATGCCAAGAACGGTGGCCTAGAGCAGTCCATCGCGAAAGCGACATTCGAAGTGGTTCCGACGCCTCCGGATATGGAGAATAGTTCTATTGTGATATCGCCTGATCATCTGTCTGATCTTAATGGCCTGTCATGGGATGCGGGAATTACGGATATAGCGGAGCTGACCATAACGCTTCAATCAGCGGGGACAACGAATGAGGACAATGGACTGCCGCTGCAAGAGCGCGAGCTTATTTTGCTGAATGCTTTGGAGCTGGAAGAACAGGGCATACGAGTATCAAAGGGCGACAGAAACAATATAGATGATTATGTCTTTAACGACAAGTATTTTGGTACGACTGTGCTCAAGACAGACGCTGCAGGACAAATTCATCTGACATGGCTCAACGATAGGGCGGCTATTGGGGAATATACGCTTCAATTCGAATTGCAGGACGGCTCAGGTATGGTTGTAGCCGCCGTGGTTGCTATCGAGCCATTCGTACCGATTCCGAGTAATACGGAATATTGGTTCGAAGGCAAGACGAACGGAAGCTTGAATCCGTCAGGGAAAAGCGGGGCGTCACGCATCACGTTCACGAATTTGAAGGAATGGTATTATTCCGGCAATGATCCTTACAGTTATTTTGAGATCGTTAGCGGGAAGCTGCCGGAGGGCGTCGAGCTGAATGAAAAGACAGGAGAGCTGAAAGGCTCTCCGACAGAAGCGGGCGTGTTCGAAGCGGATGTCAGGCTGCCTAATCAGGAGCGAACGGTACGGCTGCGTCTGACGGTAACGGACACATTGACGCTGGCGTATGAAGACAGAATTTGGGAGCATCCTGCTGTTGTAGGGGAAAGTTACTATCAATCAGTCGATGTACGAGTGGAAGGAGGCGTTCGGCCTTTTGCCTACGAGGTAACTGAAGGCGAGCTTCCTCCAGGGCTGACTCTTGATCCTGAGACAGGGATTGTCAGCGGCGTATTTACGCAATCCTGGAATGGTTATGTGACCATTCAATTGACCGATTCTTCCAAGCCAAGCTCGGATCGAGTATCGAAACGGTACTTCTTTCAAGTGGAGGAGCAGAAGGAGCTTGGCACTTCCTACAGCGTGTTCGATGAGCTGCTCATTGACAGCCACGCCCGACTATGGGCAAGCAAGTATGCCGGGATTCCGATCGGATCGCCGGAAGGCGTGTTTTCTCCTTGGAAGGGAGGCATGTATTTCGAGCTGAAGCGGCCTGATACGACAAGCGCTATTCCATTCACGATGAGCATCACGGGGGAAGGGATAGAGACGCTGCGGTTATTTTATTGGAATGCTGATATGCAGCAATGGACAGCGTTCAAGAAGCAAACATCTGAATTGTCGGATGATTGGGAAGAAACGACGTTGACTGTTCATGTGGAGGACGCTGACGAAATATCGGAGCTGTGGGAAGCGGGCGACGGACTGTTTATCGAGCGGAATTATAATAGGCTTCGGCTCGCCGTTGGCAGCGAAGCGCCTGCTAAGCCATTAGTGACGGGAATTCGGAAGGTTCCGTCTGGACTAAATGTAGTGGAAGAATACTTTATAAAGGGAGCGAACTTCACGCCAGACGCCAAAGTTTACTTTGGAGCCAGAGAAGGCTTGAACACCTACTTGCTCGATTCGGAGACGCTAGTTACAGTTGTGCCTCCGGGAGAGGGATCGAAGCATGTATATGTCATTAATTATGCTGGAGTTAGCGATGCGGCTGACGCGGCAGTGTATACGTACCCAGAGGAGATGAAAATACCGAAAGAAGATATCCGGCTGAAGCTGTCTATGCTGACCAACAGCAACTGGCCGGAAGACAGACCGCCGAATCTGCTGCTGCTCGATAACGAAATTCTCGTTGAAGTGCAAATGGTGGACAGCACAGGGAAGACAGTCAGACCGGAAGAGGTTGATATGTCCGAAGCGGATCGCCGAATCACGATAACGAACTGGGGAGATCCCTACCGCATGGAGGTTGTCAGTTATCCGGGCGACTTGGAGGGTGATTCGCCGTATGTTCCAAGCGCAAGCCGCCTTGTTGGAAGGATAAATGATGATGGCTTCTATCGTGCGGTTCTGCGATTAAGAGAAGCATCGGATCCGGGCGGCTGCGAGGAAGTCGGTGAAGGCTGCGGGGAACCGGGCGAGCCTGAAGAACCGGGCGAAGGCGAGTCGGAAACGGAGCCGATTGAACAATTCGAAGTCGATATTTCGGTAGAGACGCCGGGCGGGCTATATAACCGCGGTTCGATCGACGCTGCGCCTGAGCAGATTCGTGAATACGAGCAGGTTGAGACGCTTCGGATCGCAACCGATTCATTGCCGGCGGGCAATATCAGCGAACCGTATCATGCCAAGCTCGAGGGAGCGGGCGGACGCAGCGGGGGATACCGCTGGTATTGGGGCGCTGGCGGCGACATTCCTCCAGGCATCGTGCTGGATCCGATCAGCGGAGTATTGCGCGATCTGTCCGGTGATGAGAAGCGGGAAGGCGAATATCATCCCGAAATCGTATTAAGCGACGGTGTTGTATCGACGCGCAGCATCTATACCATTCGGATTACGAATGAAGAAGAAAATCCAGAGCCAGGCAACGGTGGCGGTGATGATGGCGACGGAGATAATGATGGCGGCGGAGATGATGACGGTGGCGGAGATAGTGACGGCGACGGCGACAATTCTATTAGCGGTCCTGCAACGGAGCTGAGCAAGGAGCTGGCGGGCAAAATACGGGTTCGAGTTGATCGGTTCAAAGCAGTCAACGCAACCGATATCTCGATTGTGCAAAGCGAGCTTTCGGTGAACGCTCCTGCTGACCGAATTATTAGCCCAGTGTTCCAGGTAAAGCTGCTGCCGGAAGGCAAAGTATCGACGGAAGTGCCAGGAATAGTTGAGATCTACTACGATCCTTCGAGTATTCCGGATGGTTATGAGCCTAAAATAGTTGTGTTTAATGAAGCGACTAACAGATGGATGGAGCTAAAGGGGATCGCGAGTCAAGGGGTGATTCGGGCGGAGTCGCGGATTCACGGACAATTTGTCATATTAGCTGTGAAGTCGATTCCTACGTTCAGCGACATAAGCGGGCATTGGTCGGAGCAATGGATCGAGCAAGGCGTCCTATGGAATCTTACGAAAGGCTATCCGGATGCCACGTTCCGTCCGGATGCTCCAATCAGTAGGATGGAATTTGTGGCGATGTTAATGAGAACATTAGGTATCGAAGACGATATGCCGGGTGTGGACGCGGGCTGGGGATACGCTGATGAACAGGAAATTCCGGAGTGGGGCAGAAGCGCTGCTTCCGCAGCCGCGTCGGCTGGAATCGTGAACGGTTATGATGACGGGTCTTTCCGCCCGTCCGCTCCAATCACCCGCACGGAGATGATTGCGATGATGGCAAGAGTGTATAAGCTTCAACAACCGGATACGGATATTTTACTAGGCTATCACGATTATGCCGACATACCGGAGTGGTCAGCGGAGAGCTTTGCTGCTGCGCTGCAGTATGGCTTAATTGAAGGGGGAGGCGATAACCGTCTTCTGCCTCTGTCCGTTGCTTCGCGCGCCGAGATCATTACTATGCTGGTGCGGGCGAAACAACTGGAAATGACTGAAGCTGCAAACTAACTGCATATCGAAGGCAAAGAGGTCTTGGTCCTTACTTTTGGGATCAAGACTTCTTACCGTTAGAGAGAGGACGCTTGTATCGTCATCAGGTATAATGAAACGTAAGGAGTAAGATGGGGGGCCTTATATCATGACACAGAAAATGAATAAATTCGATATCAAAAAAGAAGCGACTCATGCGAAGCTGATACAAGCAGGGTTTGAAGTGTTTTGCAAAAAGGGATATTCCGGCTCATCCATCGATGATATCGTCGCTGCGGCAGGATATACGAAGGGCGCTTTCTATGTGCACTTCAAAACAAAAGAGCAATTTATATTAGACCTGTTGAAATATAGAACGATCAGCCGTTCTGACATGTTGTCCGGGCTGTACGAACTGACGAGACGGAACTATTCGTTAGAACAAATTATTCATATTCTAATCGCCCAGACCGTCGAGCATGTAAGCAAGACGCCGGAGTGGATTATGGTGTACGTTGATTTCTGCAATCAGGCAAAGCATAATGAGGAGGCTATGGAGGTATACCGCAAGTATTATGAAGATTGGATTGGCTCTATCCAGCATTTCATTATATTGCTGATGGAGCATAACTATCTTCCCGCAGAGACCGATGCAATGGAGAAGGCCAAAATGTTTTACGCATATTTTGACGGCTGTCTGCTGCACTCCAATTTGTACCGAGAACCTCTTAATTCATCTGTTATGACAAGAGCCTTTGTAGCTTTGCTGCTAGTAAAAATGAATATAGAAAATCAGTAATATTTTACAAGTGTAATTTAGTTGATGCAATAATCGTAATCCTTTATAGTAATTAATATTGAAGGTCATTAAATAACTTGAACGGGCAGGAATTTATTATGGCAACAGGAACTTACAGCATGAGTGTAATGGCAGTACAGAAAACGGTTGAAATGACAGTGAGCGGTTCTTTTACACCAGAGAAAGCACAGGAATTCATTGCGGATTATCAAAGCCAAATTGGGAAAATTAAAGCTGATGAATTTGTACTAAAATTTGATTGTCGTGATTTGGCAGTTGTGACGCAGGATATGATCCCAGATCTTGAGAGCTGTTTTGCATTATACAAATCATCTGGATTTAAAATGGTTGAAGTGGGTATTAAAAAGAGTGCCGTACTCAAGATGCAATTAAGCCGTTTGGCTAGAAAGCAAGGTCTAACCAACTTCGAGGTTCAAGAAATTTATTAACTGAACAAGTTGTTTGATCTATAAACTCCTCTGTAATAATAAGTTTGACTGAAAGCCAAGTAGATGTCTGGAATTGTTCCTGATTTCACTTGGCTTTTGGATTCTGCTTTAATCGTACTAGTGAAAATATACTTGCACATTAAAAATGCCCCTCGGAAGGGGGAGGAATGAAGGTCATTTTATTACGCCGGTGTCGATTAGCTTGATATGTATTCGTACATCAAACTTCATGCGGGGATAAAGATCCAGCCATTTCTCCCAATCTTCCTCGTCGATGTAACCCATCGCACGGTACCGTAACCCGAAGCCCACCGGATCGACATTCTTGCTTTGTAAATAGGTTAATAGCTTTAAGAAACGCTCTTTCATTTGATCCTCGGACATCTTCTCTAATTTATGCCAGTCTTCTTCGTATAGAGGAGTGGTCGACTCCTCGACTTGACCTACAATCTTAGCGTCAAGCTGTATAGTCGGTTCGGACGATTGAAGACTAAGCAGCTTATACTTTAACTTATATTTTTGGACTGTGATATTGTATTTGAGTTGAGGTGTCACCGTCTTGATTTCAAACTTAATATTGTTCCGAATTAGTTCATTGAAGATTCTAGTCTGTTCTGTTCCAAGTATGTCTACCATTCGCTCCTTATCAAACACGGCTGCTTTATTGATGACAATAGTGTTGCCACGAAGCTGAATGACCGGCATATAGGGATCTTTGCCCTTCTCTTTCAATCGGCGATGAAAATCGGACAGGCTCTCTGTCATAATATAAGAAGATTCCGTCCCTTCATGAGCTAAGCTCAAAATAAGTGAATTGGCAGGTAGCCGCTCAGACTTCGGGCTTGCGCTCAGCAGATCCTTAGCGCTTGGATCACCAATGCCCATGAAGCCAATCAACTGGATATCTCTTCTTCGAAGAAACCAATCCAACGGTTCGCGGATGGATTGACTTACCAGTGACTTGCCGAATAGCAGTACTTTGGTATGGCCAAAGTCGAGTTCTTTATCTACCTTTGTTTTGATTAGTCGAATTGCCTCCTGTATGGAAGTTGCGTCCTCCGATACGAGCTCATATTTATTAGTCTCACCGGGTTGGATTTTTTCCGCGGGGATTCCTAGCTTGAGCGTTACACGATAAGGCTTTTTTTTATTATCAGTTTGATCCAAACCGATAGCAAGAACATAATATCGTTTATCAATGTCCTTGAAACTGCTGCAGCCACTAATCATGAGTAGCAACGTACAGATGAACAATGCTCGAACTATTTGCATTTGGAAGCCTTCCTTCCCAGCCAGAATACGATCATCACCAGACCGATTTCGCTTATGTAACGCAGAATAAGCCATTGGCGCGACAATTCAAAAAATTGTTTTTCATTTAAATACTTGAGCGTTAACAAGCATTGGACACTTAACAGAAGGATAATGATCCAAAGCTTCCAGCTGAATCTTTGTTCCGCTGTCTGTACCCATCGTTTCTTGGAGAATGCATCTTTGATCAGCTCAGCTCCAACATGCCAGGTCACTGTTATGAACAATAAAGAGAGACTTAGGTAAACCAATAGAAACATATAGATGACCCGTTCGACGAATCCGTATTCCATTCGCATCGAATCAGCTGTGCTGACCCATACATAGATGAAAGTTTCCACTCCTTCCGTGCCGTGGAAGCCGATAGGGATAAAGAAGGTAGTGAACAGCACTCCGATGCCGATTATCGGGATTATCCATAGCCATGTTATTTTATCTTCTTTATGAAAATATCGATTAAAGACGGCCATATTGATATAACCCGTAAATATATAGGAAGCTACAGAAACAACCTCAAGATTTGGAGGATTTTTAACATAATGGCTCACGACCTTAACCGCGTCCCAATCCATGTATTCGTAGCCCAATGATTTTATTAGCAGCAGCCCAATAAGAGGTATATGAAAGATGATGATGATCTCGGCCAAATAAAGAATAGAACGCGAGCTTCCTGCAGCCAGAATGGAACAGATCAAGATGAGTAATATCCGCAGCACAAGAATATCGATGTCCGGATCTAGATAACGTTGAAGTATTCGTGAAAATGTAATCAAGGCGACCCCCCCAGCAGCGAACCACATGATTCCCAAATACAGCAGAAGCGGGACCCGGACGGCATGAGGGAGATAAGTGCGAAATATCTCGGGAAGGCCTTGTCCCGGAAATGGTCTTAAAGACTTGATGAACATAAATGCACACAGCCCTCCGGAAACGACTGCTGCTATCATCCCCATCACTGCGCCGTCGTACCGCTGCTCTATAAGGTATGTGGGTACATTAAGCATAATATTGATGATCATACACATGATGACCACGTAATAAAAATAGCGCTTCAATGTGAGGTTCACCTGCTTTTATCCGGGCGGCTAGCTTGCTGCTCCCCAATGAATAGTTTAAGATACGGCTCATCGAAACTGCGTAAATTCGCTAAATAACCAATCAGGAAGAACATGCCGGCTACAGTTCCAATAAAACCGAACAAGATCGCGAGCACAATGAGTGGATATTTGACAAATCTCATAGCAGCGCTCATCGTGTTTATCGGGATGACGAAATTGGAAATAGCCACTGCTGATGTAAGAATAATCATAATACTGCTTACGAGACCGGCTTGCTGCGCTGCTTGTCCTAATATCAAGCCTCCTACTGTTGTAGCGGTGGAGCCGATAAATTTGGGCAGGCGCAGACTGGCCTCCACCAACGCTTCGATGAGAAAGAGCATGAAGAACACTTCGAAATAAGACGGATAGGGTACTGCAGCACGGCTTCCTGCAATAGTCATCGTCAGCTGTACTCTCGTCAGTTCCGGATTATAAGATATTAGAGATATATACAGAGCCGGCAGCGTCAAGGTTAGCACAAGAGCGATATAACGGAGGATAATAAGTCCCCTCGATACCCAATATGCTTGGTACAAATCATCCATCGCTGACATGAAATCATAGAAAACAGCTGGCAGAATAAGTGCAAAAGGAGAGCCTTGAAGCAGAATGACGATTTTACCTTGTGAAATATTAAGGACAATTCGATCTGGACGTTCTGTGATGAGCATCGTAGGGAATAAAGAAAATCTGCGACTATTCATTAATATTTCAAGCTGCCCCGTAGACTGCAAGATGTCCACATCTATTGAAAGCAGCTTGGCCCGTATACGATCAAGAAGCTGCTGTTTGGCCAATTGAACATCGAATAGCAGCATGACCTCTGTTTTAGATGAGCGTCCTAGTATATATTGCTCTAAATGAAGCTCTTGTTTCTTGTATCGGGAACGGATCATATGTACATTTGCCAATAAATCTTCGGCCAATGCTTTCTGAGGCCCCGTTAGAACATGCTCAATCTTTATATCCTCGCTTTGTTCATTCAATGATTTCTTCACATTGACGGAATACACGCATCCCATGTGTTGAACAACGGTATGACCAAGGGTTATTTGTTCATTAAGCTTCAAGGCATCGGTTTGCTTCACGGCACCATAAGTAAGCAGCGATTGGGTGAATTCTTCCGCTGTCTGACATGACAGAAAGGGCTTATCAATCAAATAATAAAGCTTGGTATCATCGCACATGGATGATAAATAATAATACCGGACTGTCCAGTCATTTTAGTCAATAGCTGGGATTTAAAATCGTTTGAAGCTTTGAACCGATCCTGCAGCATGCTGGATATGGTGTTATTGAAATTCACAATTGCTCACTCCACAACGAATTTATAGTCTCTATCAAGGAACCGCCTATTTATCTGCCCTCGTCCAGTATGGTTCACCCATTTGTATCCATTTATGCACTAAGGAGGGGAGTTCTTGTCCTATGAGCTGTCATCCGATGCAAAATAAAAAAAGCCTTCGAATTCGAAGGCTTCTAAGCAGAGATGCGTAATTGCTGCTTTCTTAAATAATTCTGAAGCTGACTCTCTTTGAACAGGCTTATATACTGGTAAACGTACTCGCTGTAGCCCATTAGATGTAAAGCTCTTAGCGTGCTTTTGCTTAGTTTTGAAATTGGCGGCAAATTGACATCAATCTTGATTATATCCCCGCAATTGTCACCGCACAGAACATGTATGAACAGAAGAGTAGAACTGTCATCGGCATACTTCTCAACATAGTATTTCGTCCAGTTCCCTTTAAAGGTCATCGTCTCGCATGGAATTGGCGGAAGGATCTGTTTCTCTAAAGTCTCGATCGGAATGGAAAGATCAATTTTCTCTTCATAATACTTATTGTAGTTTCGAAGCTCGGAAAACTGATTAAGCAAGAAATTTAGTGACCTTCTGCCATAAAACGTGGTGATGACCAGTGATCCATTCTCGTCCATTTTGAAAGTGAAAATGATATCATCATCGATGACACCTTCATTTTCTGTAAGCGAAAAGCACCAATAACGAGAGGTTAGCGCTTGTTCAAGTGATGCTTTATCCATGATTGGCCCCACCCGTTCATTCCATCTGCTCATAGCATGATCAGTCACAAGAATACTCTTGATTGTGCTAAAAGTAGAGGGAGCTTGCTTTCGGCGCTTATTGTTGAAATAGGCATCGATCTGTCTTAGCGACGCGTCATTGCGGCTATGAAGATGTCCTCGATAATCGAGTACTGTAATCTTTTTTGTAAAATGGTTAATCACACTCATCTGCTATTCACTCCTTTCAGCATCTCCGGAGTATCGCCAAGTATCATTCTGCAAATGTTTTTGTACCCGATATCATTGTTCAATTTAAGAAGAAGAGCAAGCTGGTTAAATTTGCTGCAGTAGTGAGCTTGCAGACGAGAAATCTCATCGTCAATCTCTTTGCGTTTGATAGGATTATGTATTTTGCTTGAATAGTCTTTTTTAGTCTTTGCATCGGTAATACGTTGACATACGTATCCGTGTGGAATGTTGTTGTACTCCGTTTTAAAAACCAAAAATTGCAGTCTTTCGTAAAAATCAGGACTAGTTTCTTTTATAGATTGTAGTGTGGTGTATACCGATTTCAGTTCTTGAATTGCTGCAATGGCTGGCATTTATCTCATCCTTTCGTTAGCGAATCGCCCAAGGTGTAATTAGTTTCTTTATTTGATGGATCGTTGATTTCTTCGCTTCTGTCACTTCTTTGGAACCGAGGTTTTGTGTAGCTAAAATGCTGTTTAAGACAGCTATTAATTGTTCATCAGTCAAGCTCTCTTCAGATGAAAGCAGGTCATCGTCTTCCTCAAAGCTAACCGTGACATTGCTTGCTTCGTCAACCTCCGTTGTAAAATCATGCTGTGCCCAATCAGGCCAAAGGGAGGGCCAACGGAAATATAGTTCATGTTCGGGGTCTTCTGAGTCGGGTCCATAATCTCTGCCGTAATCCATACTTACAGTGGTATATGCCTCCCACCAATTCATGGGGATAATTCTCGCAGGAATGAATAGTTTATTAGCTTCTTTGGTGAATCGGTCCCATTTCAACTCGTGATACAGATGTCTGCTGAAGACGGTCAGCTCCTTAGCCGTTACTTTGTCAGGCGTATTCTTCTCATAAACGAGCATTAATGAAAGAATGATACCCTTGACACCGAGTATTGTAATCTTCTTAATCCCCTGAAAACGACTATTAAAAAACTCCGCAGCTTCATAGGTATCTTCAGCAAAATTGTCTAGGCCATCTATAAGAGCAGTCTCACTTGGCGCTTTCAACGTCAAATCAAAGAAGAAGTAAGTGTAAGTTTGGTTCATGAGCGGTCGCTCCCTTCGTATGAGTTTATAATAGCATATAAGAATTTTAAAAACAACAAGAATTTAATTCTTAATATTCTTAAATGACTAACAACAAATGGATATGTTGAGATTGCAATCCATGAGCAATAAGAGAAATGAAGCATTCGATGTCATGACGAATTTTATTAAGAAGATGCAGGAGAGTCGTTCTTCCATTATAGGAAATATGCGCTAAGCGAAAATTAGGAATAGTGATTGCAGAAAAGGTATGCCTGTACAATAATAGTAAAGGCATATCTTTTTTGTATTCGGAGGTTACGATGGAAAACTGGTTGGGCAAATCATTAAAGCAGAAGCTGAGCTTGTTGATTATTATTTCGGTGCTGGTACCCGTGTTGTCCCTCGGACTGTTCTCTTATTATATTGCAGAAAGCCTGACGGAGGAGAAAGCAAAAAGCTCAGGCATGAACACATTAAGGCAAATTGGAGCTTACTTGGAAAATATGGTGAGTGATGCGGAGAACCTGTCGCTGTTCCTCATCGGCCACCCCGATGTGCAGAGCTACTTGAAGACGCCGGAGCGTGACTTACTCAAGCAAACCTCCATTGTTAATTTACTTACAACTCTATCGATTTCCAAACCGTATATGGCGAATGTCTTGATCGAAGCGAATGATGGGAAGAAGCCGCCAGTCTCCTTCCGATCGGTGCTCAAGTCAGAGTTTTCCGATATTCAGAGTGAATATCCGAATTATTATGAGGAGTTTCCAAAGTGGTGGTCTCCGGTACATCTTATTGTCACGTCGGACGGCAAAGAGGATGTCATTACGATGTCACGACCTATACGCAGCACGTCAAAATATTACAAGATCGGTATGCTAAAAATTAGCTTGACACAATCGGTTATCTCTAAACATTTGAAGCAAGCTGGACTTGAGGGGGAAGGGGTCGCCCTGCTGCTGGACGGTCAAAATCGGATATTAGCGGGACCGGAGGGGTACACGACCAATAAAAATTTGAACGAATACTTCCCTGGAATTGTTGATTTCGAAGGTAATTCAGGCTCGTTCGATTACAAGGACGCGGATGAACGAAATACGGTGCTGTATTATCAGATGCCAAATGTGAATTGGAAGCTAGTAGGCATCATTCCGGCCAAGGCCTACAGAGCGCAAAATCAATATTTTCTAACGTTAACCGCCATTGCAGTCAGCATTGCCATGTTATTTGTTACCGCTTTCGTTCTTGTATTTATACAGAAGGTGACGAAGCCATTATCGGCTTTGACGAAATTTCTTCGAAACTCCAGCCCGGACGAGCCGCTGCCGACGCTGCCGGTCACTACGATCGACGAGGTCGGACAGCTCATTATTAGCTATAATCGGATGAGCTCGCGGATTGCTAATTTAACCAATGAAGTGAAGCGTAATGAAGCGTTGAAAAAGGAGGCGGATATGTCGGCGCTTCAAGCGCAGATTAATCCGCATTTTCTATACAATACACTGTCTTCGGTTCACTGGATGGCGCTAATGAAAGGTGAAGAAAAAATCGCAGATATGGTCGGTTCATTGAGTGATTTTCTTCGTTTCAGCTTAAATAAAGGGCAGGAGTATTGTGCGATTAGCCAAGAAATTTTGCATATTGATCATTATGTAAAGATTCAGTCCATTCGATATCCCGATAAATTTGAGTATGAGGCGGATATACCGGTGGAGTTGCTTGATCTAAGAATGCTGAAGCTGCTGCTCCAGCCGCTTATAGAGAACGCGATGATCCATGGCATTCTCAAGAGGGAGGGCAAAGGAAGTATTACCGTTAAAGCCATTCAGGATGGGAACCGTGTTACATTTATTGTTCGGGATGACGGGGTCGGCATGAGCAAGGAAAGATTGGAGCTGCTGAGGGAGAGAGTAAGCGCTAACTTGGGTATGGAACCGCTGGATAATAACGATTCGGCAGGCAGCAGCTATGGCTTGCGCAATGTGCATAATCGTCTGCAGCTTCATTACGGCCATGAGGCCGGTCTGCGAATGGATAGTGAAGAAGGTATCGGCACTACAGTGAGCTTTACGATTATACCGTTGGAATTAGAAGCATAATAGAGGCAAGCGTTGCAGGAATGAGGGGGAATTGTACATGAAGCTGTTAATCGTAGATGACGAGGTCATTATTCGGACAGGACTTAGTACGGTAATAAAATGGGAAGAGAACGGTATTGACCTGCTCGCGCCGGCTGCTTCAGCGGAAGAAGCGCTTATGCGTATTCCGATCGAACGTCCGGACATTATTCTAACTGATATTCGAATGACGGGAATGACGGGATTGGAAATGTCGCATGTTGTGAAGCGGGATTTTCCGGATATTGAAATTGTCGTATTGTCCGGTTTCGATGATTTTGCATACGCGCAGCAGGCGATGAGAGAAGGCATAAGTGATTATTTACTCAAAAACAGCCGACCTGGCGATATCATGACCGCGGTGATGCGAGTAAAGCAACGCATTGTTGGCAGACAGGCGGCATTATTGGAAGGTGAAATCCATCAGACTGCATTTCGTTGGAAGCTGCTCGACCGATTTCTTCGCGGAGATCATCCGCTGACAGATCGTGAAAGAGATGAGCTGCTGGCTCATTATCCTGAGCTGAGGATCGGGTCAGATATGGAGAAGTTAGAGTTGTGGCTCGTTACTTCTTCATCGCCTTTGACGGTAACGGAGGAGAGTGTGAATGAGCTGGCAGAGTTGACAACGATGATGCGGGAATCGCTTAGCTGCGTTGTTCTGGATTGGGATTTTGGCTGGCTGATCCTACTTCGCAGTGGACTCCCTGGAGCAAAGCGATTGATCAAATCGTCAATGGAGCTTGCAGAGCGGGTACACGGCCAATCCTTCTTTGCTGCATGCGGTGTTAAAGCTAGCAGTGTTGCAGAGCTGAGAGAATCGCTTCGCACCGCTGAGCAGACCGCTTCATACCGCTGGCTGGAAGAGGAAGTGAAATTGTTAGCCTACGAGAATATTGAAGGTCGAAAGGGAATGCGGACCGTTTGTACGGAAGAAGTGGAAAGCGGTTTAATCGCTGTACTAAGAAGTAAGAGCCAGGAAGCCGTGCAGCAGTGGATGGAAGGTATGCTGGCAAGCATAAGGCAGGATAAAGACGCGACACCTAGTTCGGTTCAAGCTTATTTGCATTCGTTGATTGTTGCAGGATATCGTTGGCTGGAGCGAGCAGCCGTATCTGTTGGTCAATCTATGCCCGAACTGCCCCAGTTGGAACAGTTGAATATGAAGCTGCTTACGGAGTGTCCTGAAGAAACGCTGCAGGGGATGCTCCTTGCGATTCATGGACAGTATGAACGATTAAATGGCAGCAGAAATGATGCGATTGATCGAACGATAGCCTATATTCGTGAGCATTTATCAGATAGCTTGACCCTGACGCAGGTTGCGGCAAGCGTGCATATGAACCCGAACTATTTCAGCAAGCTGTTTAAGCAGGAAACGGGCAAAAACTACATTGAGTATGTAACAGAAGCGAGAATGGAATGGGCTAGCCGTTTGTTGAAGGAAACGCCGTCGAAGGTAAGTGAAATTGCAAAGCGGGTAGGCTACGAGGATGTGAAGCATTTCAACGGGTTGTTTAAGCGCTACAAGGGTGAAACACCATCCCAATATCGTTCAAGATGAATGCACGAAAGTGAAAATACACCCCGTAAGCGCTTAATTTTCCCCCCTACGACTTTTCGTCTGCGCTAATTATACTAAGGTTACATTATTGAAGGGGGAAGTTATGAATGAAGAAAAGACTTATGTTTATAACGACAATTGTTCTGATGTTTGCTCTTCTTGCAAGCGCTTGCAGCAGCGGCGGTAATCAGTCGGGAAGTAAAGAAAGCGGTAACAAAGACGGCGATACTGGTCAAAAGGTTAAAATTTCAATCTGGCATAACTTCGCTGGTGATGATCTTCGTGCCAAGGCGGTTAGAGGCTTGATCGACAAATATAAAGCTGAGCATCCAAACGTAGAGGTAGACGCACAAGCGATTCCGGTTGACGGTTATCGTCAACGTCTAAGTACAGTGGCAGCGGCAAATGAAATGCCAGACGTATTCTTCGTCTATGCAGGCAGCCATTCACAAGAGTTCTACGATGCAGGCAAGGTTCAGCCGATTACAGAGCTGATGGATAAATATCCTGAATGGAAAAACAACTTCATGGATGGCGCATTCGACCGCTATGAGTTTGAAAAAGGACAAATTTTCACAGCACCACTTGGTATGTCAGCAACATCATTCATGTATTATAACAAGGATCTCTTCGAGAAGCATAGCGTGAAAGTGCCTACAACATGGGAAGAGATGATGATTGCAATTAAAACATTCAACGACAACAAAGTTACGCCGATCGCACTTGGCAACAAAGCGCCGTGGGTTGCACAATCGACGATTCTCGGCTCGTTGGCTGACCGTGTAACAGGCACCGAATGGTTCTTGAAAGCGGCGGCACAGGATGGAGCATCGTTTACCGATCCTGTATTCGTTGAAGCTTTGGGCAAGTTCAAGGAACTCGTTGACAATAAAGCGTTCCAAGATGGCGCGAACAGCATCGACAATACGCAAGCGGAGCAATACTTCATTCAAGGCAATGCAGCTATGATGATTAGCGGCGCATGGTCACTGACGAATCTAGCAGCCTCCGCAACACCTGAGCAATTGGCGCCTATCGAAGTTACAACGATGCCGGGCATCGAAGGTGGAGCTGGTAAAGGAAATACAATTTCTGGCGGCGCAGGCGCAGGCTTCGCTCTTAACAAAAATACAACAGGCGCAGAAAAGCAAGCAGCGCTTGATCTCATTTACGCAGTAAGCGGACCGGACGGCCAAAAGGCGATCGCAGAAAGCCACTCGATGGTTATGTACAAAGTTGAACTAGACGAATCAAAAGTAAATCCGCTTTACTTCAAAGCTTTCGAATTAGCTTTAAAGTCCGAAATTACGCCAGTATATGATGCATATTTAACTGCTGAAGCGGGCGAAGCGATCAATAATGGTCTTCAAGAGCTGATGATGGGCGGAAAACCAGAGGATGTAGCCAAAAAGCTGCAGGATGCACAGTCTCGTTCTACAAAATAGTAAGAAGTCAGAGGGAATGAAAAGGAGGCTGTCGCCATGCCCGCATCATTGCGCAGCAGAAGCTTCGTCATCATGGCGCTGCTTCCTGCACTGCTCATCTTTATCCTTTTTGCCATCGTCCCGATTTTTTGGTCAGCCTATTATGGTTTCTTCGATTGGAAGGGACTCGGCGCTGCCAAGTTCGTCGGTATAAATAATTATCGATTGATGCTAGAGGATCCTATATTCTGGAGAGCACTCAAGAACAACCTGATCCTTGTCGCTTCAGCAATTGTAGGGCAAGTACCGATCGCGCTGCTGCTGTCTTTGCTGCTGCTCAAGAACACGATGTTCAACCGATTGATGCGGTCCGCTGTTTTTCTGCCGATGGTGCTTTCTACGGTCGTTGTCGGACTCATCTGGGGATATATTTATCACCCGCAAATCGGTTTGCTGAATCAATTATTAGAGACGCTGGGGCTGGAATCATGGAGCCGGCCTTGGCTCTCTGATCCTAAGATTAATATGCTTGCTGTATCAATCCCAATCAACTGGGCTAACATTGGACCGTATCTTATCATATTTATCGCAGCGCTCCAAAATATTTCTTCTGAAATCGATGATGCTGCGAAAATCGACGGGGCGGTTGGCTGGAGAAAGCTTTTCTCCGTGACGCTGCCGATGATCTGGGGAACTGTTGTCGTTACTATCGTACTGTGTATTTCAGGCAGCTTGAAGGCATTCGACCATGTGATTGTCATGACAGGCGGAGGCCCTGCGCAGTCGACAGAATTACTGGCTACTTATATGTACAATAACACATTTACCGTATACCGTTACGGCTACGGCTCGGCAGTATCCACGATGATTATTATCATTAGCGCCATGCTCATTGGCCTAAATTACATCCTCACGAAAAGACGCGGGTAATGGGCGGCCGGCAAATATTGATCCGGCCGTTGAAGGAGTGAATGACCATGCAGACAACAGTAAACGTCCGATCGGAGAAGACGAATGTGTCGCTGTGGCGTAAGCCGATTTCCGGAATTATAAAGATTGTATTGTTATTATATGCTACTATTACCTTATATCCGTTATATTGGTTAATAATTAGCGCATTCAAGTCGAATCAGGAGTTTTTCAACCGCCCATATGCCTGGCCGCAGCATTGGCAGATTGACAATATTATTCGGGCATGGGATCTCGGAAATATGGGCCGAGCGTTACTTAACTCCACAATAGTCACCATCGCAGCGCTAGCGTTAACCATTGTGCTTGGCATGCTAGCCGCATATGTACTATCTCGGTTCCCATTCCGGTTTAGCGGAGTCGTGAAAGGAATGTTCTTGCTCGGCATGCTCATTCCCATTCACAGCACACTTGTCCCATTGTTTATATTCATGAACAAAATTGGGATGCTGAATACGTACTGGTCACTCATCCTGCCTTATACGGCATTTGAGCTGCCCATCGCAGTGTTCCTTGGACTGGCCTATCTTACATCCATTCCGAGAGAGGTTGAGGAAGCAGCGATGATCGATGGCAACGGCTGGTGGGGAATTTTCGGACGCATTATATTTCCCTTGTCTCTGCCGATTGTGGCTACGATTACGATTCTAGCATTTTTACGCTTCTGGAATGACTTTTCCTTCGCGCTCGTCTTCATTAATTCACAAGCACTGAAGACGCTGCCGCTGAGCTTGTCACTCTTCTCCGATGGATTCGGAACGGACTACAGCTTAACGATGGGCGCAATGTTTATAGCTGTTATACCAACCATTGTCATTTATTTGATCTTCCAAGAACAGATTATGAAAGGCATGGTAGCAGGCTCGGTCAAAGGCTAACGCCCTTGATCGAGTTTTTGGTGTGAATAATGATCTATTTCATTCTAGTGGAGGGATTAATAGTGAAACTGCATTTTGTAGGAGAGTTGAAGGAGCTTGAATCGGGGCTGCAGTTGCAGCTTGCCGACCTTAAGGTTGAACGGTCAGAGGATGGTATCCCTGTATCCGTATCGAATAACCTGTCTTCAGAGGAATTGGAAGTTAGTTATGACGGTGCAGGGGCATATATTCATTACGGCGCAAAACATCAGTTTTTCCGCGGCTTAGGACTGTTGATTCAGAAGATTAGCAATGGGGAGACGTTCCGGATTACAGAGCAGCAGCAATTTGATGCGATCGGGCCTATGTTCGATCTGTCGCGCAACGGAGTACTGACGGTTGAAAGCTTCAAATTTATGCTGCGCAAAATGGCGTTGATGGGTTTAAACAGCGTCATGCTCTATATGGAGGATACATACGAGATTGAAGGAGAGCCGTACTTCGGCTATATGCGCGGTCGCTACTCGGCAGCGGAGTTGAAGGAAATCGACGATTATGCTGACCAATTCGGCATCGAGGCGTTCCCTAGCATTCAGACGCTTGCTCATTTGGAAGAGTTCTTGAAATGGGAGCCGATAAAGGAGTATAAAGATACGAAAGGCGCACTGCTAGTTGGGGCGGAGAAAACGGATCGTCTTGTTGAAAATATGATTGCCAGCATTAGCATGCCTTTCCGCAGCCGAAAAATCCATATCGGTATGGACGAAGCGGAAGAGCTTGGACGCGGCAAGTTTTTGGACCACAATGGTTATATTAGCCGTTTTGATATTATGACCGATCATTTGGAGCGAGTGCTCGCAGTCACTAGGCGTTTAGGACTGAAAGCAATGATGTGGAGCGATATGTTCCTGAAGATGGCATCATCGAACGGCGAAGATTATTACGGACATGAGACGCAAATTCCTGAGGAGATGTCGAGGCGCATACCGAAGGACGTCGATATGGTGTACTGGGATTATAATCATGTGGAGCAGAAGGATTATGAAACATTAATTGCTAAGCATCGGCCGCTCGGCAATAATCTCATTTTTGCGGGTGCGGTTTGGGTATTCAATACGTTCGGCGTTAATTACGGGCTATCCTTGCCAGCGACAGACGCAGCGCTGACGGTGTGCAAGAGAGAAGGCGTCCGCGAGGTTTATGCGACAATGTGGGGCGATGATGGAATGGAGAGTAATCCATACATCGCATTGCTCGGCTTGCAGTTTTATGCGGAGCATGCCTACTCCACGGTAACGCCGGATGATAAGACGCTGGCAGATCGCGTTCGATTCTGCACAGGCATTGAGGCGGATGCGTACATGCATCTGAAATATTTAGACGAGACGCCGGGCGCTGCACCGAACAATCAGAAGCAGAGCAATCCGTCGAAATTTCTGTTGTATCAGGATATTCTGCTGGGGTTGTTCGATAAGCAGATCGATGGACTGGATATGGCGGACCATTATGCATGGACAGAGGGTGAAATTGCGAGCCGTCGGAATGCCGAGGCTGAGCTGGACTACTTGTTCGATGTACCGCAAAAGCTTTGTGCGGTTCTAAAGCAGAAGAGTGAAATCGGACTCGAACTGAAGCGGGCTTATGATCGCGGTGATAAGGCGGAGCTAAAGCGAATCGCTGAGGATATCTTGCCAGAAATCGCAGAGGGCGTTAAAGAGCTCCGCGCCGCGCATCGCAAGCAATGGCTGTCGATGTTCAAGCCGTTCGGCTGGGAAGTGCTCGATATTCGTTACGGCGGTGTCTTAACCCGGCTGGATACTGCGAGCATGAGGCTGCTTGAATATGCGGACGGAACGCTTGAGCGAATCGAGGAGCTGGAGCAAGAACGGCTGGTGTACAGCACAACTAACCGCTTTACGGAGAAAGGCGCTGGCTGGTGCAGCTATTATTATCGCATGGCATCGCCTAACGTCTTCTACCATGTCATCAATCCATTCTAAAGTATAGAAAAACAAGCGATAGGAGAGCCTCAGTTTGCAGGCTCTTTTATTGCATAAATTTGGAACGATTATCGGAACGTAGATTCCCTATTTTCATCAAATAGCTGATTTTGGAGAGTTATCGGAACACAGGTTCTTTATTTCAGGTATACACCCATAAAATCCATCATTTCCAACAAAATAAAGGATCTATTTTCCGATACCAATGTAATTTCATCAATATTAGCTTAATAAGGAATTTATTTTCCGATAAGTGAAACAAACTGCATAAAAAATGTCAATTGAGTGTGAGGGAGCTTCAGGAGCAGATGATTCCGTACTTCTAATCGTCAATTGTGCAGAAATGAAGGAAGCCACGGCATTTAGTCGTAACAACACCTTATATATCCCGTTCCGGACCGTATCCGAGCATGTTGATATACCGTTCGAATACGATGCTGAAACGCATACGCGTAACATCTCTTACACTTTTCAAAACGAGCCCTATTTAATCGATATAAATGAAAATGGTTTTGTATTTGGATTACACAGAAGGAAAACGATGGACTTTCAATGAGTGGGATTCCTTGGATCAAAATTATTTATGAACAGAGCAATCTAGTTGCAGCGAAATGGGTTTCCCAATCATGTAATAATTGTGACGCGCATTACTGAAATCTCATTTGTTTTCACCTATACTTACAAGTAACAAATCATATTTCTTATATGCACTAGCTGCTGCGGAATATCGTGTTATGTATAGGTTTCTTACAAAATTCGTTTAGAAGGGTGATTACAAATGAACAAAAAGTTAATTCTCTCATCGCTGGGTACATTCATTGCAGGAATATTGTTGGGAGGGGCTTTGCTGTATAATGATGACGTCTATCTCGCAGTCAATAAAGCTGTAGCAGGTGAAAATTTGCAAAATAATGTGGGCGCGGCTTACGTAAATGGACTGAATCTTCAAGGCTTGTCACTGGAAGAAGCGCTACAATTGGTTCAAGGTCAACGTACGGCATTACTGGAAACGCAATTGCAGGATCAAATCGCTCAAGTTCAAGCGAAAAATCAACAAGTTGCTAGCTTGAATGCTGTACTAATTGAATTGAATAGAGTGGTGGGATCACTAAGTGCAGCTTCAAGTCCAGTGTCTGCAGCAGATCAAAGCACACTGCAAAAGTTATATTCAGCAGCAGGATTGTCAAAAGACTCTATCCCTAACAATAAGACTAAAGTCGTTAGCGAAATAACAAGTGTCAAAGGGAAAATCGACTCTTTAAGTAATTCGCAGCAAATGGATATGTTGAGATTGCAATCCATGAGTAATAAGAGAAATGAAGCATTCGATGTCATGACGAATTTTATTAAGAAGATGCAGGAGAGTCGTTCTTCCATTATAGGAAACATGCGCTAAGCGAAAACTAGGAATAGAGATTGCAGAAAAGGTATGCCTGTACAATAATATGTAAAGGCATATCTTTTTTGTATTCCTATTTAGTAGTTAGAGAGGAAGACGGTCGATGGAGCATAAGCAAGTAATGGAATGGCTGAAGGGCCACAGCATGCTGCAGGCTATTCCAGAGCACGAACTGGACACCATAGCAAGTGAGGTTGAGGTTTTCCAGTTTGAGCCCCATCAGAATATCATTGTTGAAGATGAGCTTGACTACGATTGTTATTTTATTGTGCAAGGCAAAGTTCGTGTAACTAGTCTAAACTTAATTGGGCAATTGGTCATTATGGCTGAATTAAGTGCAGGTGATATCGTTGGAGAAATGGGTATGCTTCGCAGGCAGCCTCGTTCGGCTACAGTAACCGCAGTAGAAGCTGTTATTGCTCTGCGTGTAAATCCGGCGTGCTTTGATCGATTATCCGAATGGAGCCCGTTATTCCACGAAAGTATGCTCGTCCATGTTAATATTCGATATTTACATAGCTTATTACGTAAAGCATCGGTCTTTTCCGCGATTCCTGATTCAGAGCTGCGAGGGATAGCCGAAATTGCCCAGTTAAGCCAATATCAAAAGGGTGATACGATCATTCGTAAGGGAGATCCAATCCATTCGTTATATATGGTTAGCAGCGGGGCTGTCGAAATTCGTTCTTCTCGTAGAAAAACGATACTAAGAGCAGGTGATTTTTTCGGAGAAGCGGAATTGTTAACGGACCGGCCATCGGCAGCCTATGGAGTTAAAGCTCTTGAAGATGGTGAGCTAATCCTGTTGGACCAGGCTTTTTTTAAGGCGATATTGGATTACTATTTACCTGTAAAGCAACAAATGCTAGCTATGTTGGATATACGAAATCCTGAAGCTGGTAAACTTATTGCATTGTCATCAGAGGCACGTCCAGCCACTCAATCAGAGGAGAGAAAAGCAGCCTTTGTTAAGAAGGATAATTGGTTCATCTATTTGCTTAGCTTAGGCGGTTCTTTTGTATTGTTGTCTGTTCTTGTATTGATGGTGCCGAACATCTGGGTTAAGCTTGCGGCGTTGCTGCTGGGAGGCCTGTTTGTTCCGATTACGTTTGTTGCTTACGTCCGCAATCAGCAGCTGCTTGCGATGCGAAGATATTCGCTTGTGTTAGTCTTTCTGTTAACTCCTTTAATAGCCATCCCGATATCTATCTATTTGGGACAGTTGTGGTATAGAGAGACATTAACTGATGCAGGATTACTGCAACGCTTGTACAATCCTTTCGTTGTTGCAGTCGTTGAGGAGCTTAGTAAGCTTATGATCGTTGCAATTGTTCTGCGAGCGCGTCAAATACGTTTTTTGATGGATGCTGTTGTTTTTGGGGCTGCGGCTGGAATGGGGTTTGCGGCAATTGAAAGTATGATCTACGGCTGGAATAATTTGCAGGGTGATTCTTCTATAACGATGTTGGTTGTATTGTGGATCAGATCCTTGCTTGCTCCATTTGGACACGGAACTTGGACTGCGATTACTGCTGCTGGATTATGGTTAGGTTGGATGAAGAGATCCTCAATGGACAGTCACAAAGAAAGTAAGCTCAACAATAGAGGGCTATGGTTACTGCTGTGGGCTTCAGCCATTGGACTACATACCTGTTGGAATTATAGTTACTCATCATCAGTTTTAAAAATGATAGCTATGACAGCTGTTGGCGCTTTAGGCATTGGACTTCTTCTATTGCTGATCAAACGAGGCAGAAGCTCTGAGGCGACAGCAATTCTGATTCTTAATCCCGAAGATGTACGAGCGGAAGCAGGGCAGAGCAATATAATGCTATATTGCACCGCATGCGGGACAACCTCTCCTCCTCTTTATCGCTATTGCGCGAGATGTGGACAGGCCCTGCATTTGAAAGCGAATAGCTGAACGGCACCGATTGATCGGAAAATAAATGCCTTATTTAGCTGAAATGGCGGATATTAATTGGTGTCGGACACCAGATCCCTTATTATGTTGGACCATCAATATAACAAGTTTAATCCATGATCTGCATAAATTCTCTTAGTCAAGACAACAAACAAAGACTTTGATAATAGGAGGTGTTTCCCAACATGGGAGGTAATATGAGAAGAAAAGTCATTGCGCTCGGTACGTTGCTTCTAGCGGCCCTAGTTATCTACTTTCTATTTGAGAAAGGGGATGACATATTCCCTAACCGTGCAAATGAGACAGTGTGGGAGCTAAGTCCGTCATTTGAAGCTGAAGAGCATCAATTTGTGGGTCAGCCTAATAAAGTCGGCATTATTGAAGCTGCTTTTACGAAGGGGAAGCAAACAGGGCTGCATTGGTACCTCTGGGGAGATCAAGAAAAGCTGGTGAAGGGTTCATTCAAATTAACGGCCAGCAGACAAGGAGATTTACCTCTCACTCTGATGGATCATTATGCGATTGCCTATGGCACAAATGGCGCGGATGCTCAAGTGCCCTCAGTTATAACGATTCCAAGTTCGGGCTTATGGAAGTTTGACGCTTATGTGGATGATGAAATATACGGAAGTGTCGTTGTTGAAGTGGATTAACGAGCTGGAAGATGTGGTCCATGTAACGGCAGCGACTTGAATGATAAAGGTTGAAAAAGAACTTCTTACACCTCGATGGAAAGGGTGTAGGAGGTTCTTTTATATTTTGAAATGTGCTGTACTTTTGCATTGCATTGGGTGCGTGGCGGTCGGTATGAGTGAAATGTACTGTACTTTTGCATTGCATTGGGTGCGTGGCGGTCGGTATGAGTGAAATGTACTGTACTTTTGCATTACATTGGCGCGTGGCGGTCGATACGAGGGTAGCGTCAAGAAGTTTGTGTAAGCCAGTAGAATATCCATCTAGGATGGATTAGTGAGTTGGCTTGGCATGGGAGAAGGCCAACTCCCATGCCAAGCCAACTACCACCTTTTTTGTTAGTTT
>Ga0182739_1000919_pt1 | contig 33249 bp, 33 predicted proteins | sample eDN5th30CBELigBY_FD_128873 | JGI IMG/M metagenome (GOLD analysis project Ga0182739, IMG submission 128873) | Enriched backyard soil microbial communities from Emeryville, California, USA - eDNA 5th pass 30_C BE-Lig BY (version 2) (version 2) | ecosystem: Environmental > Terrestrial > Soil >... | reverse complement strand
TTCATTAAGGTATTATGGCGGCCGCAAAACGAGCTGGAAGCGTGGCCGAGTGGTTTAAGGCAACGGTCTTGAAAACCGTCGATGGGCAACTATCCTAGAGTTCGAATCTCTACGCTTCCGCCACATTTTTTCATCAAAGCCCTGATTTTTCGGGGCTTTTTTGTGTCTGGTAGATTTCAGCCCATACTCTAGCCCATACTTGAGGCGCTGGCTTTCAGTGAGCGTCCCTGGAATTTTTCTGCCCGACGGTCCCTAGTCTCTGAATCGATCGAGCGTTTTTGCGCTGAGTGAGTGCCCAGAAGCACCTGGGCTGAGAGGGTGTCCTGCTTCTGTTGCGATCATGTCCTAGGAAAGGGTGTAACTCATCAAGGCTCTGGCCAGTGAGTTTGCCGTTTAGTTGATCACGGCCGACAGCTTGGCTTGGGGGTTATCGCTGGCCGCTTTTAAAGCCTTCAACTGCATGTAGCGTCGCTGCGGGTCCGCCTTTCGGTTCCAGTAGCATTGCCCCGACTAAGTCTTCGACGGTGCCGCGTTGTTCTTCATGCGTCCCCAGCCCGCTCCGGTGGAGGTGCTGAACGATCTCAACGGTGAGCTGGTCACCCTTTACCGCGTTGTCCAGAACCACCTCGAGGAATTCGTGCGCCAGTTCAAATGGGCGCTCAGCTCCCGGCAGATCTTCGAGTGGCAGAAGATGACGCGCCCCGAAAACCTGACCGATATCCAGCGAGCTGCGCGGTTCTTCTACCTGCAGCAGCATGCCTTCGGCGGCAAGGTCACTGGGCAGACGTTCGGTACCGCCACCACCGGGCCGGCCATCAACCTGCTGCGCATCGAAGAGAATTTGTCGGCGGCCTGGCAGCGCCTCGCCGGCACCTATGTCGAGAACCTGTCCTGGCTCGCCTGCGCAGAGCGCTATGATCGAGCGCACACGTTCTTCTAATCCCCCGTATTGGCAGACCGCAGGCTACGGTGTGGACTTCCCCTTCGAGGAATACGAGCGGATGGCCGACTTCATGCGCCGGTGCAAGGGAAAGGTGATGGTCAGCATTAATGACCACCCGCAGATCCGGAGTGTCTTCACTGGCTTCCATTTCGAGTGCCTGGATATCCGCTACAGCAACACGAACCAGCGGCAAGGAAGGGCGGAGGTGACGGGCGAGTTAGTGATTACCAATTGGGAACTGGCATCGCTAGGCAGCTTGTTCTGAGCCCGCAGAGCCGCCTGGAGTAGCCGGATCGGTTAGAGCGACGCATCGCCAGCCAGCTCGGCCAACCGCTGACTGGCGATGTTGGCACCCATTTATCGCCGTCCAGTGAGTGGTCGTCGGGTATCACAGGTTGGGGGGCATCGCTCAAAAAATGTTTTCACGCACCCTTACTCACTGAATGATCGGCCTTGAGGCATTGTGATATGTTTTTCAAGACTTCATTGTCGGTGCTTGGGTAGCCATCTTTTGTCAAGTTGTTGAGCGGGCCATCATATTTAAGGTGGGCGCATAGCATGCTGTAGTACATGTACTTGCAGGTCATCGTGCAATCTATCAGTTTTTGAACTGAAAGATTTTTGTCTAAAAGTGATCCGTGTGCGGCAGGATGTCGAATTAAATTCCACTTGTCAGCGACTGAGCGATCAAAGAGTTTGTAAAGAATGTTTTTTGTGGTGGGTGCCCCGGCTCCTTGGAGATTTTTTATGATCCTGTCGGCAACTCGGGGTTGGAGCCTTCCGTCATTTTTTAGTTCTTCGAGTAGTGGGATAGCTTCGAAACAGTGATGTGCAAATTCTTTATCAGCTTTGCCGTGATCTTTGAAGTAACGCGAAGCCATTCCTTCTACTGCGACGCTGAAGGCCAAGGCTGACGCCTCAATGCCGGAGCGGTAAGCAGTGATTAAGTCTCTAAAGTATTGCGCGAAGTGCGGCGTGCTCTGAGTATCTAAAGCGGGTATCAGTTTTGATAATAGCTCAACATGGCTGCTCAGTCCCCAAGGTGCGCGCAGGTTTGGGAGGGGGTTGTTTAGAGCGCTGAACGTGTCGTTATGTCCGTGAGCGTGGAGAGTTCTCTTGAAAGTTTTATTGCTATACGTGGATCGGTGAAATTCTTTGATTTCTTGGCCGGTGGCGATTTGAAGGGCTTCAATTAAGTTGTCAGCAAAGGTCTCCCGGAAGCTTTCTTTGGATTCCATTGTGATCTCAAGTTGGCGCCTTTTTATTGTTATGCTGCATAAAATGTTATCGATTGTAAATGTGGATTTGTTTCGCGTTCGGCCGAATTCATGATTTGAAAATTCACTGCACGGAAATTTGAAGTTTTGGTGTAAGCAGTTAGCTCGGCAGAAGTTAATTTCGAGAGACGTTTGACGGGATTGTTCAATCTCATAGGTTGAGCCTGAGATTAACATGCTTCTGGTGTCATGATTTATGTCTGCGTCTATCCACACTTGCTCGGCGGACCATCTCTCCCCATCGTGAGCAATCGCGGTCATCTTGAAATATTCCGAATCAGGTATAACCGTTCCGGCAGAGACTGTGGTGCCAAGATCACCTGAGACAGGTGCTTTCCCATCTGAAGGGAGAGATGAATAGACTTTGATTATGAATTCACCATTATTCAAAGACAAAGTACCTGGGCCGCGATAATTTACGGGTAGTCCAGAAGAGTTGCTCTGTGCGAGTTCGATATGGGAGCACTCGATAGACAACTGGCCGCTCAACGACTCCAGAATCAATGACTCTGGCTTTGGTATTAGAGAATCCATTGGCAATTTCCGTGTTTATCTTTTGTTATTGCTGGTTTTCAAAGTGTTGTTTGGATATTGTGAAGATATTCATTTCGCTACTTTTTATCATGTGAGATCGGTTGCTCATGTCTACTAGCAGGAAGTAGTCTCCAAGTTTTCCTGCGAGGATGCAACCGCTTTTACAAAGGCCGCTGGGTCGATTGATTGTTTCTAATTCTCCCTTGCGATTTAAGATGTCATACGCATTTGCTTAGACATCACTACTGAATTTACTGGAAGGTATATTGATAGGGCGGCAACTGCAATTCGTATGGAATAATTGCTAAATGATTTCATATAAAAGCTGGAGAGCTCAATGGGCGCACTGCGACTATCAGCGTTGAAATAGGTAGATATCTGAGGTAGTGGTATTGATCTCCCCATATATAAAATGCTCCAACTGATAAGCAGCCGACAATTAGGCAGAAGATTAGTGTGTGTCTGATTGGCTCGTGGCTGAGTTCAGGGTCTCGAAAGGACGTTGGACTTGCCGCTTCGCACACCAAAATTAATAGTGCGAAGGCGAAGCATTGTATGATTAATGAGCTTGAGTTTGTTATGATCTCATTGAAAGATATGTAAGGAATTGAATCTATATTGAAATTTAGCCAATAATTATAAAGATAAAAACAGCTCCACACAAAGACGTACGCTACTAAGTACGGGAGTGCCTGTCTTAGTTCGGCTACTTCTGAGTTTTTTTCAATCAAGGTGATTGTCCTTAGTTTCGACTGTAGTCGAGGCCGGGCGGGTTCAAATCCCTATTTGGATTGAGGCACTCTCGGTGCGTGTTCGGCTCGGCTCGGCCTCTGTGAGCGCGACTAGGTCTTTCCTGGGGCATAAATGGGGCAAACCATGCGCCATTCAATGCCAATCCATGCCCGTGCTCATGTTGACTCCGGAATGCAAAAAAGCGCCAAAACCCCGGTACTGTGGGGCTTGGTCGCCGTTTCTCTTTCCTACTGCAGCACAATCGGGGAGAGTAACTAATTTACACCATACACTATGCGAACCTCTATCTATCAAGCCTATTATGGCCAAAATAGCATTTAAGCTTTATGAAGCGCTACGCGTGCTCGTGACCTTCTCTCCTGCGAATAAATTCTACTACCGGCAGGAGAACTCGCGCCATATCGTCGGATTTATGAATGACAGCTGAAAGAAGTTCTCTTGTTGTCTCAACGTCAGAGTATTTTCCTCTGGCGGCAGGTCGGATATTGGTTACTTGCTGTTTAATATATCTTTGAAGAGAGGTTTTGAGCATTTTCCCCGGGAAGTTTTCTACGGCAGAGCCGGGGAGGTTAAAGTTTTGCTGATAGTAAGATTCAGCGGCTTCTTGTAGTTCAGGGGTTGGCAGTAGTGAAGTAATTAACTGCTCGATTTTGTCGGTGCACAAGTGCCAGGTGCCATTCGCGCATAAGAATGTGTCGCTCCAGGTTGGGCGCGCACCACTGAGCGTTTTGGAATGCACCTTCTGGTAATAGTATATTGCTTTTATTAGTTTTTCAGTGGCTGTTGTAGTGCGCTCGATGAATTCGTCTAAGTTGAATGCTTCAAAAGCATCTTGATATTTGCAGTTGAGAGCAAATTTAAGTGAGTGGCTAATTACCTGTGAGCAGATGAAGTAATTCTCAATTGAATACCGATCAAGGGTGATCAGGCGCGGGTCTTCGATGTCGATGTCCTGAAAGTCTCGATCAATAATAAATATGGCGTTCTGAGATTTGTTTTCCTTAATGTACTCTCGAATGGCGGACTTTCCGTCAGTGAATACAATGTCATATTTTTGGCAGTCTGGGGCCAGGTGACCTATGCATGACTCGAAAATTGGGACGTCATCCACACCTTCCACTACCACGAAGGTTATAGCTTTTTGCATCTTGATGCGGCGAAGATTTTCGAGGCCATTGTATTTTGGAATAGCACCCATCATCGACACTCCTCGAGGTCGATTTCTCTAGCGCCTTTTGCATTAATGGCTGGCGAGTGAGTTGCGACAATTATCTGGGACTTTGGTGACAGGCTGATAATTGATGGCAAAATCATGCGCTGCCAGTCCAAATGTAATGAGAGTTCTGGTTCGTCAGCAATGAATACTGCGCCTTCTTGTCGGCTTAGGGCCGCTTTTCCTAAAATGGTGAGGATATGTTTCTCTCCCGATGATAGGTCACCAAGCTCGACTGGTCGTCTCCCAGACTTGATAGAGAAAATGCCATCTTCGTTAATGTTGAAGGTTTTTCTAGGTTTGAAATACGAATTAACTTCGTTTTCGTAATCTCGGAATGATTTTGTAGCTTCTAGTTTTTCAATCTGAACTTTTTCAACATCATCGGTTATTGATAAAAAGCGGTCGTTGAAAGTTGTCATTGCTAATAAGCTGAAATAAGAAGTGTTGAATCTCTCTACAGCTAGTTGATATTTCTTGGAGTCTACTTCGTTGTCTTTTTTTTCTTCGCGTATTTTTTCAAGTGTTGCATAAGAGTCGCGTACGTTGTCGTTCAGTTTTTTCCATGTGACGAAGTGTTCTCGAATTTTTTCTTCCGGGATGTTGATCTGAGTATCTTGAAATTTTTTAATGTGGGCTGAAACGTCGACGTCTTCGACTTTGGTATTGAATGCTCTTGATACTGATCCGATTGTTTTTGCGGCTCGCTGTGCCAGCGCGTCATCAATCATGACTTTTTCGAGGATTTTTGACTTTAGGGTTTCGAGCTTCCCTGTAATTGTTTTTCTTGCCTCGTTAGCTTCCGCGATAAATTGCTTTTGTAGTGAAGTTAGAACTCGAACGCTTGGATCAAGAATCTCATTAATCTGACTGGAGCTCAGATTTCTGTTTCTAAGCATCGAGTGTAAAAATTCGTCTCGCTCATCCCGCATGCCAAACAGTTCTGAGTCGTGCATTCGCAATAAGGGAACGTGAGTGAGGTTGATGAACTCAAATATCCGCTGTTTCAATGCCTCAGTAGAATCATTGCTGATTTCATTGTTTCGAGATCTTGGAGACAATATAAATATTTTTGGCTGATCGTCTAGGATTTCATAAACGATCGTTGTTCCTGATGCATCAAAAGCACGAGTAACTTTTAAAAAGTGTATAGGTCGGCTTTGTTTGCTTTTGGCAAGATGTATTAAGATGCTGCTGAAAGGGGTCTTCGCAATTCGATCAATTTCTGCGTTAAGGCAAGAAACAATCAGGCTTATGATTGTTGTTTTGCCGGTGCCGTTGCTGCCGTAGATACAATTACAGCCTTCGGTGAGATCAATTTTATAATCGTTTTTGCTCTCAAATAGATCTTGGATCGTTACGCGTCTGATATAAAAATCCATAATCTTCCTTGTGACGTTGCTGGCTATATGCCTGCATGACATCACATTTCGATCAGTTTTGTCATCTTCCCCTGTGTGGTCGATGCGCGCTGGTCAGAGCCCTGGTGCGCAGGTTCGCTTACAACCCATAGCTTCTGTAGCTCACATAGAGGCTCGATCAGGTGATCGCCCGGCTCTGGCGTCCTATAATGCTCTGACCAATTGGTCGGAGCATACGGTGGAGAAGCGCACGTTCATGGGGCTAATAGAGGCGGGCGAGCCCCTAATCAAACAGGCCATCGATGCCATGCGGGAGTATCACGATGCCCAGGCTGCAGGTTTACCAGATGCAGAGATCGAGCGTCTGCATCTGTTGGCTGAGTCTCTGTTCCAAGCTGTATCCGACTATCAGCTTCGGGTCATGGCCAAGGCGCGCGCAGAGGTCTTCCGCCTCTCCACTAGGCCCTATGATCGACATTGCCCCGCGTTTGGTCAAAAGCGGTCGCCCGTACGGGCCGGTTTTTGACCCAGGCGGACGGTTGGCCCTATCAGTTTTGACGAGCCCCCGCAGCGTATTGGAGTTTCTCGCTTTTGAATGGCCGCTAGTAAGCCATGGCAGTTGGCTGGCCACCTGCGTATGAGCATATGTGCAAGTGGGGTAGTATCGCCGAACGAATCGCTGACAAAAGAAAGCCCACCGAGGTGGGCAAGTCAATTGCTCCAGATTGCACGAGCGAGCGTGAAAATCTGTGAAGCACCATTCGTAGTTGTGTCACCTTGACGCAGGTCACGAGGTCGTATGCCGCCTCACTCAGAAAGCCTGTGATTAGGCTGTGATGTGGGCGATAGATAAAGGATGCGCTTAAGTCTTCGAAGGATTAGTGGTACAAAAATGGTACGCGTCCAGGTCGGCTAAGCCTTAAGCCCAATAATACGTAGCCTACGGAGAAAATGTGCCCAATCCATCATCGCTCATACACTGAGCTCGCTGAATGCACGTCTGTCATGAGGTCACGGTTAGCTGATCAAGGTGAGGAATGGGTTGTCCGCTGGAGGGGGTGTAGCTACAGCAGCAGGCTCTCGTATGAGGTAGCCGTTGAGGGCGCTTGTTTTCCGCGGGCCTCGTACGTTGCACGTCCAAATGTTATGGCCATTGGGCTTCTTCACATGGACATCTAGCTTCTCGAATTGGCGTTGGAGGAGCCGCCAACCGTCACTCTTGGGATCGGCGTCAGCCAAACCTGGGTGCTCAGCAGCATAGCGTTGGAAAATGCCCGGTGTGACCAGGAAGAAAGTGCCTTCCACAGTGTGGACTTTCGCCTTGGTGTCATTGACCAGTAGGCGATGACTGCAAACCCCCTCGCGCAGCCATTCGACAAAGGCTAATCCCGCGGCGTCCTGCTCCGGCGAAGTGGTAGGCCGGAGGCTTGCTGCAGTTGGTCCAGCCTGAAGCTCGGTCGGCTCCTCGAGCATGCCCATCAGATCGTTGAGATAGTCGAACTCCTGATTCAGCGGCACAGCGGCGAGCGTTTGTTCTACCGCTGCAATCTGCGGTCCGGCTAGGGCCGACTCCCTGGCGTCATCTGTCGACAGGGCTGGGTCCATCATCGGTTCAACCGTGCCGCTAAAGCAGTCTGGCCTGAACTCATTGGCCCAGATAAGGCTTGGCTGCAGGCGGATGAAAGTGAAGCGATGCTGCCAGTCACCGTCTGTGACTGCGGCGTTCCAAATCGCTTTGCCTTCCGGCGTCGCCTCCACCAATCCATGAGACTGCAGTTCATCGAACAAAGAGATGTTGGAGGTGGGTATACCATCCACGGCCTGAGCCAGCAGATGCGCGCGCAGCTTGTCGGTCGTGGTCTTGCTGATCAGCCAAAGGTGGTTTTCGGTCAGCCAGCCGGCTGCGCCGGGCTGGTTGAGCTTGAACTCGTTCTTGACCAGATGGCGTAGGCCCTTCAGCAGGTGATACTGCAGTGAGTGTTTGGGCGACTGCAGCGCCTTGGCGGGATTGCCACCGATGTTTTGTGCGGTGGACACCCGGTCAGCTTGCAGCACCAATTCACCGAGTGTGCCAGCGTGCTCGTAGTGGTCGGCGAGCAGGAACAGCAATTGGCCCCACAACTCGGGGTAATCGCTGAGCCAGTTGAGAAGGGTGGGCGACAGTATCTGCGTATAAAGCAGCCCTGCCGCGGCGCCGTGCAGCTTGTAATCGCGGCCTGGGTGGTAGCGAAAACGGTAGGGCTGGTTTAGCGGGCCGTGCCAAGGGTGCCAGCGTTCGGCATTCTGATACTCCACCTGCAGGTCAACGGCGATTTTGCCGATGTCATGGAGCAAGGCACCGTAGGCAATCGCGGCGCTCCAGGCATCGGCTTGCGCTGCCTGGTCTTCCGGTGCAGCACCGCTGGGAAGTAGATAGGATTGGCGGAGCTTCAAGCTGCAGGCCACCAGCTCCAACCCGTGATCGAGCATGCCCCCGGGATAGGCGTGATGATGGTTTTCGCTGGCCGGAAGTTGCTGTACGTAGCGGGCGTAGCGGCGTATGGGCTCGAGGTAGAGCCGATCAAACTGCGCTTCGGAGAGGGCCGTGTACTGCCAGATGCGTTCGAGCAGCTTTCTCCGGTGATCGGCGGCGAGGAGAGATTCGGCCGACTGGGGGAGCATGAAGCCCTCGGCCATGGGTGTGGGGGTGGGCTCTGCCGCCTCACCTTTTTGAAATGTTAACCACCAGCGTTTCATCGCATGACCTGCTGTTCGTTCGGGAGGTCCTTTTGCCTTTTCGGATAGAGCTCTTACCCTTGCGCCCCCTTCCATTGCCGCCGTTACCCTTTACCGCCTTGGCCCTTTTCACGCGTTTGATAATTCGAAGCCAGGCCCATCGGGATCGGCAGCGTATCGGAATAGCGGACCCTTTGTTCAGGGCGTAGACTGCCCGGCATCATTGCTAGAGCAGGGGCGCGAATGACGCTGAGTGATGCGGTATTGGTCGTGTTATTGGCCGATCGGATTCATGGCACGGATGCGGCCATCCGATCTGCAGCCAAGCGCTGTGCGAAAAAGCTGCCGCGCAGCCAGCGCGATATCGTGTTCAAGATTGGAAACAGCGCAAACCCGCGGCAACTTGTGGCGCACCTGTGTCAGCACTTGTCTGATTGAACGACCAGGCGAGGTGGTTTTAACCGGCACCTTGCAAGAGCGCGTGGCCTTTAAGTAAACCCTCGGCTAAATCCGCACTCTCAGTTATTATCCCAGCACTTGTCCCACGCCTAGGAAGATTATTCATGTCCAAACTTGCCGAGTTCAAAGCACTGGAAGCACAGCTGGCGGCGCAGCTGCAACAGCTGGATGCCATGAAGAACGACTCCGGTTTGAAGCAGGAAATCGAGTTTGAACAGAAACTCAAAGCGTTGCTGGAACAATACGGCATGGGCCTGCGCCAGGTGATCAGCATTCTGGATCCGGCCAAGGGGCTGAGCGTACTGACCGCGAGTGCGTCCAGCAGCAGCCAGCGCAAGCCTCGCGAGGTGAAACGCTACAAGCATCCTCAGAGCGGTGAGATTGTGGAAACCAAGGGCGGCAACCACAAGATCCTCAAACAGTGGAAGCAGGAGCACGGCTCGGACACCGTTGAGAGCTGGGTGCAGTAATCACTGACTTACTTACAGCGGTAAAAGTCGCGCTGCAGACAAAACAAAGGCCCCGGTTAGGGGCCTTTTTACTGGGTGTGAAATCACGCGGTGAGGCGTGCGGGTGTATCCGTGGCTTGATCGGACTGCAAGGCCAACAGGTACTCAGAGGCTTCCCGGGCCTGACCACTGGCGCGGAAAATGGCTCGTTTGTCCTCCTTGAGTATCTTCAGCCAGGACTCCAGGTATTCCTCGTGACGCAACTCACCTGTGGTACCGGTGAGTGCGCAGAGAAACGCGGCGCCCATTTCTGCGACCAGCTCCTCGAAGGCATACGCCGTAGAGCCGAATGCATGCCCGCCGGTGATACCTTCACGGTTCAGACGCGACCGGTGGCCCGACCAGTGTGTCAGCTCATGCAGAGCCGTTGCGTAGTAGCTGCCGACGTCTTCGAACTGCGCCTTCGTAGGCAGTTGGATCAGATCACGAATCGGCTGATAGAACGCGTCATCGCTGTAGCGATGCTCGATGCGCGCCCCGCTGGCGACCAGCAGTTGCTCTGCCGGTTCATGATCGATGAAGGCCGCGGGCTCAGTGTGCTCGATGGAGGCTGGCTCCTCGTCAGGCAAACCTTCGGTCTGCTCAATGTTGAACAGGCAGTGCGTGCGCAGGAGTGCGAACTGCACCAATTTGATGTTGCCCTGTTCATCGCGAACGACCTGGCCGTCCTCGTCATGCGCCTCCTTGCTCATCGGTTTGTATAGCACCGCGAGGGTGGATTGCTCGCCCTTGCGGACATGGCCGCCAGCCTTGCGTGCCTGATTGAAGGTCAGCCAGCGATCCTGGGTAAACCCTCGCAGGCGGGCCTCAGCCCACAAGAGTGGAACGTTGATGCCGGCGTAGGGCCGCCGGGTAATGGCGTTGATGGGGAATGGCAAGTCAGAGCTCGAACCTACGGTGGTCCAGGGTTTGATCCAAGGGATCACACCTTGGCTCAGGGCACTGACGATCTTGTTGGTGACGTCCAGGTAGATATCGGACATGGCGTTCTCCGGTCGTGAAGGGGGGAACGCTGCCCGGCCGGGAAGGGTTCCCGGTGGGGGTAGAGGAGGCTGAGACGGTGCTGCGTGGGTCAGAGGGCGGCGATGTCTACCGCGCTCTCATCAGGCAGTCGGACGAGTAAAAAAGCCGGGCCGCTGCGTGGTGTGACGCGAGCCAGCTGTAGCGGCGGCAAATGGGAAACTAGTGAAGTGCCGTGGCTCTGCAGGTCGAGCCGTAGTGCTACGGGACGGTCCAAGGCAAGCGGTGCAGAGTTCAGCGCGCTATTGAGCAGGCCAGCCAAGCGCAGTGCAGACTGTCCAACCGGCTCCTCGCCTGTGGCAGGTTCAATGAACTGTCGCCAGACACCTGGGCTCAGCACGATGGCAGTAGAGAGGTGGTTCATCCTGGACATGGTGGCCTCCGGTTAGCAGATTCCGCGTCACCTTTCTGGGGTTTGGTGTGGATTTTCCCGATCCGATCAACCCGCCGAGCAGGGAGCGTCCGTCCATTAAAACGCGCCTGAACGTGGGGTCAATCTCCGGTCATGACCTCTTTTGAACCGCTCTATCCAGGGTGTTCCAAGGAAGACTATCGGCCTTGAATTCCTGACCAGCGGCGATCTCCAGTCAGTCTGAACGTAGTGCGAAACGCTCCCTGAGAGACCTGTTAGGTGCCTCTCGGGAAGCGCGAGGTGCTCGCCTTTGCGTTCAAGGTTTTCCCGCAGGGTCAACCTCGGCGGCGAGGTACAGGTGGGTGGAGGTGGCCTCCACCACTAGCGATCCTGCAGTGCCGCGAAGGCTGGTGAGAACGGGATCATTGATGTCAAAGTATTCGGCAAAATCATCGCCGCCGAATTCATCGCGGGCGCGACTCCACCAGGTGTCGAAGTCGTCGACGGCAGGGTTGCAACCGGTGGCGTAGGCCACGCGTTTGCGCCCACCTCCATCCGGTTTGCTTTCGCCAACCTCTGACATGAGGTAGACGCCGTGGTCTTTGACCAATATCACTCTGCAACCGTTGATACCGGCCTCTGCCAATACGGCGTGAAGTTCAGTGCCTGTGAAACGCAGCATGATGAGATCCTCCAGAAGGTGCGGAGGAATGCCACCCATGCGGGAGAATTCCCAGCACTGGTATGGATTGGGTTTGGGGGCGTCGAAGACGCGGGCTCAATGAGCTATTGGGGATTGGAAGGCGTTCATCACCGGGGAACGGTGACCATGCGAGCTGCCGAACGCGAATCGCATTTGGGGATAACCATCACGTACGTGACGTAGCCTCAAAGGTTATGGCTACCTGGGATGCTGGAAAACCAGCGGTTGCACAACTGGTTTAACAAGCGAACCGACATGGCGTCAATGGTGCTATTCGTATGAGTTTCAGATGCAGGTCCACTGAGCGCCACTGGCGATAATCGGCGACTTCCAAGTGATCAACGGTCATGTAAATCAGCGACACAGGAGTAAGCTAAGACTTGGATCCAAATCAGCTGTGGCGGCTCGGCCCCGAGCCAAGGCACGGCTAGAGAGGTGATCAAATGTCGATTCCGACTTATTCCACTCCCAGTCGTACCTCTGTTGGTAAGTATCTAATTCGCGCTGCGGTTGGGGCCGGCCGGCTGGTCAAAAAAGTGGAATCTTCGATTTTACACACCGGCCTATTGACCCCCGTTCCGTTCAGATATCGCAAAGTCATTTTTTATGTTTTCAAGTTGATCCTGGTGCTAGCCGTTGCTTCGGTTGCGCTTTTCCTTGCAATAGGCATGATCGCAGTATGGACCATCGCGGCTTTGCCAATCAGTGCTGACAGACAGCCTCGTATCCATGAAATGAGCCACCCTCGACATCATCTGCGACACCCAGAAATGTATGACGATAATGGGGCACCTCGGTGATTGGTTACTTCAATCTGCGGGCTCCAGTCATAAGCTGTGAAGATCCCTTCTCTGCTTGAACCTGAGCACCTTCACTTCCGCGGGTGAGGAGCGTTTGCATACCGCTGCCCACGTTATATCCCGCCCAGCTCATTACGCCGAGGAAAAACATCGGCAACACCACGAACATTGCGCCCATTACGTACTCGATCACCTGCGCGGTAACCGTCCCATCCATGAATCCTGCTGTCGGCAACGACAACAGTGCCTGGTCTGTGGCCGAAATCTGGTTGTATAGCGTTTCCAGCATGCTCGAATCTATCCAGCGCGCAAGCTCCCACCAGAACGTCAGCATATGTAGGGTGAATAGCGCAAACGTGATCGTCATGAGCGCTTTCAACTGGTAGGTGCTGATCAGTAGCACTAGTGGCAAGCTGATGATCGTGCCCATGATCAGGAAGGCCTGAACCATCGGCAAGGCAGTTCGCAGCGCATTCATGGCCGGGAAATTGCTGAACGAGCCCAGGGCCAGACCAGTGTTGGTGGCCAAATTGTTGAGCCCTTGAGTCAGCGAGCCGCCCCGTGCGCTGCTGCCGTAGTCTTGGAATACCTGTCCAGGTGCCATGCTTAACGATTGCAGCCGTGGGCTCACCAATTCGCGCAAGGTGGCGCCTTCAATCTCAGTAGAAGTGCGCCCGGTCAGCCAGCCTCGCAACTGCGACATCAGCGACGGATCGACCTCGGCCACTAGGCGATCTCGCAGTCCGATCGTGCCATCGCTCCACCACTGTTTGCAGGTGGGATAACCAGCACCGTTGTCGAGTTGGGGCAGAGAGGTATCTCTCGTTTCGTCGTACGGCCAATCGACCCTGGGCATTCGCGAGCGATCGGTGTCGTAGTAGCCCGGTGTGTTGACTAGGTAAGTCGAGCCGATCCAGGATGCATCGTAGCTCTGCGCTTCGTCCAGTTGGGGCCGATTGGTAAACAGCCGCGAGCGCGAAAATCCGTAGCAGTCCCGGGCGAAGTCAGCGACCTCCTGCAGCAACACCTGGTCATTGATCCGCGAGCTGTCGATCTCCATGCGCATCGCACGGATGTCAGGTGCGCAGGGGATCGATGCGGTCGCGGCGGCGGTGATGCCTTTGCTCATGGCATGCACCAGGAACCACCACACCGGCACGTTCGCTGACTTCTCGCCGATGGTGTTGAAGGTTGTGCCCCAAGCCGTATCCGCAGGTTTGGCCATGGACACGCCACACCGCTGGCTCGCCGCATCGTCAAAGCTCACGGAGGACAGGTTGAGCGGAAAGAACGGCATGCAGCCAAACAATATGACCACGTAGCTCATCCACAGCCGGTTCTCGACGCGTGGGATAGACAACAGCCCCTTGTTGCCCTCGTCGGCGCCTTGCTGGCGGGCCGACAGCCATTCCTGCAGGATGATCGCACCGAAGGGGGCGGCGAACAGCCCGGTGTCCGCCAATGTGTTCCAGATGCCGTTGTTGATGATCCAGGCTAGCAGCGACAGGTAGTACTCGAGGTAGCTGTTGGTGCTCATGTTCATGGCTGCACCTCACACGCGAGACAGTTCGACTAGGATGATCGAACTGAAGCCGATCAAGCCCAGGCGCGTCAGCCGTTGTTGATCTGCAGGCGTGGGCCGCCTGCGCAACACTGCGGCCCAACCAGCAAAAATCAAGGTGTACAAGATTGCACGCCAGCACGCGAAGTAGGGCGCTGTCCCTCGTGCCGGTTCGAGCCAATTCAACTGGGTCATGGATAGGTGCAGCGCCATCCAAGCCATCAGCAACATGGGCAGCATGGCGCCGAGGATCAGCAGCACACGCGCGAGCGTGGACGTCAGCGAAAACGCGTTCATGGCGTGCTCCTCTCCTGTTCGGCTCGGCGCAAACGGTCCGGCTCCGGATCGCGCTGATCGATGCTACGCGAGGCGTCGGCACCACCGGCGTGGCGATCGAGGACTAAGCTGGCGGTGTTGGTGGCCAGCGCCTGGCGTACCTGTAGCTCGGTTTGCAGCAGGCGGATCTCGCGCTCCAGCGTTTCGACGTTGCTGTTGAGGGCGTTGGTGGCGGGCTGTGCCGAGGCCACGTTGGGCTCGTGGCTGCCGGCAAACAGCGTGCGCTGCAGCAGCATCGCTTTGTAGATCACGCTAGATAGTGCGGTTTCGCTGGCCAGGCGTCGGGCCAGCAGGTTCTGGTCGGGGTCGTCGCGCAGCCCTTCGATGACGCCGCGAGAGACCTGCAGCAACGGGCTGGAGACTTTGCCGAGGTTCTCCGGGGTGGGTTGCTCGGCGCCTGAGACCATGCGTTGCAAACCTTCCAGGTTTTCCGTGTAGGTTTCCTGGATCAGTGGCGACAGGCCGGTACCGGCGGTTACACGCAGCGTCTCGCAGTCGTCGCAGGTCTGAACCTCGGTTTCCCCGAGCACACGCGTCGCCCACTCGGAGGCCTCCTCGGGACTCGACCAGGCTTGGCAGATGGCGCCATTCTGGCAAGCCGAACCCAGAGCTGAGGTATCCTCGACCGCCCGGTTGTGCAGCAGGTTGTAGCCGGCTTTGACGACGTCCGACGTCACCCGGATGGGTTGCTGGCCGTTGCCACCGGCTTTTTGCCCACCGACCCAACTGACGCCGTTGTTGCCGTTATTGGATTCGGTGTCCTTCACTGCCGTCACGGCATCACCGCCGGACTGCTCCAGGTTGTGCTGCATTTCCTGGTTCTGCGCCAGCGCGCCCCAGCCGGCCTGGTCGACCTTGTCGGCCATCTTCGCCGCCATTGCCTGGCAGGTGAGCTTGGAGCGGTCGAAGTCGATCCGTCCCTGCAGAACACCATTGCTCAGCAGCTCATACAGCCCGGGATTGGCCCGCTGGATGATCATCGCCGGCAGCGACATCACTGCCTGTGTGGCGTTCTGGATGACGTTGCCCATGATCTGCTGGAAACCCTGCGTGGCGCCATTGAGCTGGTTCTGCAGGGTGTTCGAGAGATTCATGTTTCCGCACATCATGTTGGCGCGCCAGGACATGCCCACGCCAAGGCCATTGGGTCGGTAGAGCGAGGAGGGCGCTCCTGCCGCTGAACCGCCGCCGATGGTGTACATCACCCGATCGTCCAGCACCGGAGCCTGGTCACCAAGGTGGTAGCCGTTCTCGGCGGCGTGGCCCACGGCATAGACGAGGAAGCACAGCAGGCCGAGCGAGAGGGTCTTCATCATTGGCCTCCGTCAAAATCGATGCTGAACAGGAAGGTCTGGCCCATGCGCTGGCAGCAGCGGTAGGGCCGCCACAGCGACCAGGCATAGGTACCGTCGCCGCTCTGGATCGTCGGGCTGGGGAATATGGCGCAGGTGTTCTGGATCACCGGTGTGAGCAGTTGCCAGCGGTGGTTGTTGACGTCGTTCTCCAGTACCGGCTGCGGCGGCCAGTAGCCGGGCGCAGGCATCGGCTGCAGCGGCAGGTACACATGCGGCTGGCCAGTGCGGGTGATGAAGTCGCTGGCGCGCTGAGCCATCACGGCACCGGCCTTGAAATCGTCGGGCTGCACCAGAAACCCGTGGCGTGGGTAGACGCTACCCCACATGTCGCCGAGTGCCTGGTTGCTGATCTCACGCATTCCCGGAACCAGTGCTTGCGGGTAGACAGATTCGGGAATGGCCTGGCGCCACGCAAGTGGGTCGAGCGTGCTGAGGTAATAGGGTGCAAACGGCACGGCACCGCTTGGGCAGGCATAGCCGAACGTGTGCGCCAGGGTGGTAAGTGCAGCTCCGCCAGGGTGCCCGATGCCATCGACATTCTTGAACCGTGGCAGGTTATCGCGCTGCGGCGAAGGAGTGATGAGGTTGCCACCCCCTTGTGACGTTGGCGTCGGCGTCGACAGTGCTGACATCTCGCTCCAGGGGTTTCCGCCGGTTTCGGCGTAGCTCGACACCACCAGCTCGGGGATGAAGTGACGGACCTTCGGCGAGGTGCGCACCGTGCAGCCGAACGGCGTGCACAGCAGCCAGTAGCAGATCCCGACGATCCGGTACTCCAGGCATTGCAGCGAAGTGACGGAGGCGATGATGGTCGGAGTGGTGAGTGCCAGGCACTGCTCGGTGGCGACCAGCAGAACCGCCGCAACGAGCGCACGACTTCGGCCGCTCTTTCTGGGCTTCGGTGATCTGCAGGCGGTAGAGGCGGTCACGTTCATGGGCAACGCTCGGCAGGTGGCAGCGGTTTGCATCCATGCGAAGTTTCAGCATCCCGGATCCGGCACTGGAGAAGGGGAGACAAACTGAGCCCGGGTTTATCGATTTCGCCTGGCAGCTGATCTGGCAGAGCGAGTCAGGCAAAATACCGAAAGAGTACAAATGTGCTCTTTTCGATTTTTTGCTGAACTAAGGGCTTGCGAACAGTCCTGGCGGTATCGCTCACAACATGCCGCGCAGGCGATCGATCTCCGCCGCGACCTGCAGGGCGGCCTCCAGCTCGGACTGCTGGTGCTCTTCCATCAATCGCCAGCGTTGGGCTTTTTCCTCGGGCTCGGTCATGGACAGTGCGAGGTACAGGCTCGGCGGCACTGCGCGGAACAGTGTCTCCAGGTTCTTCGACAGGACCACGCCCTCTGTGTACTTGCCCGAAGCCTTGCTCGCGGAGAGCAGCAGCGCCTTCTGAGCCGGCGTGAGTTTCTTGAAGCGGGCGATTTCCTCGATTTCCGCCGGCGGCATGTTCAGGCAGATCCACCACTCGATCATGTTGAGCATGGTCTGCGCCGCGTCGGGGAAGTCGGCCAGGTTCTGCGTTGCCAGCCAGAACCAGGCGCCCAGCTTGCGCCACATCTTCGTGCCCTTGACCACAAAGGGGGCCAGCAACGGGTTCTTGGTGATGATGTGGCCCTCATCGGTGACCATGATGATCGGCCGCCCGAGGTACTGGTCGCGCTCGGCGAGGTTGTTCACCGTGTTCATCAGGCTGATGTAGCTGATCGACATCTGCGCTTCGTAGCCCTCTCGGGCGTAGGTGGCAAGGTCGACGATCGTCACATCGCTCTCTGGCCAGGGCGTGCCGGGCCGGTCAAACAGCGCGCCCTCAAAACCCTGGCAGAACAGGTCGATGGATTCGGCCATCTCCTGGGCGCGCTCCCGGCGTTTGTCAGGCAAATGGGCGTCGCTGGCGACCTGGCGCAGGGCATCGCGCACATGCCGCGTCAGCACCTGTTGGTCGGTCGCGGCGCAGTGCTGGGCGGCATCGAGGATGCACTCGCGAATCAGGCTGCGGTCCGCGCGGGTCAGGCGTGCCTCTTCCTTCGCTTCACCACCGGTGATCATCAGCCGTGCGGTGATCTCCAATTCGCCCAGCACATCGCGCTGTTCATCACTGTCCGGCGCGGTTTCCTCCAGGTCTTCGGTCGACAGGCTGGCGACCTGGTCCGGATGCTCGATCAGCCGACGAGCATCGGCGAACGGCGCCAGGCTCAAACCACTGCCGGGTTTGAGTTGCACCTTGTTGACGGACAATCCGAGCGTGGCGAAGTAGTCGCCCTGCAGGCCAAAGGAGTTGCCTGCTTCGACGATGAACAGCCGCGGCCGGTACACGGCCATGACCTGCATCAGGATCGAGACCAAGGTGGCCGACTTGCCGGCGCCAGTCGGCCCGAACAGCAGCAGGTGGCCATTCATGGAGCGGTCGAAGCGGGACAGTGGATCGAACGAAAGCGGTGCACCCCCACGGTTGAAAAAGGTGATGCCTGGATTGCTGGTACCGACGCTACGGCCCCAGAGTGGCAGCAGGTTGGCGATGTGCTGTGCGAACAACAGGCGGGTGTACCAGTTACGCGTGTCTCGGACCGGGTTGTAGATCATCGGCAACCAGCGCAAATAGCTGTTGCAAGCCGCCACTTCGTCGCCCTCGCGCACCGGCTGCAGGCCAGCGCCGAGCAGCACGTTGGCGGCCTGCAGCGAGCGCTGGCGCAGCTGTTGTTCATCCGCACCGCGCAGGTACAACGCCAGCGTGCCGCGGTACAGCTTGTGCTGGCGCCCAATCAGCGCGCGCGCTTCTTCCACGTCCTGGCGGGTCTGGGTCGAGGCGAGGTTCTCGCCGATGGCTTTTCGCGCCAGACGGTTGAGCTGCTCCTCGAGTACATCCTGAGGCGTGATCACCAGGGTCAGGCTCATGACCGCCTGCTCGGGCAACTGATCGAACAAGGCATTCAACGCCTCGCCTTTACGCGTTTCGCCGGTCAGCTGGCCGATATGCGGCGGCCTGCGCAGCTTGTCGACCACCATCACCGCATGGGGCTGTTGATCGAAGTACCACAGGCCCTGTTCGCTATCGGAGCGCGGTTCCTGGAAAAACAGCCGCTCGGCGAAATCGTGGTCGAACGGCAGCGGCAGCTCTTCGCCGTCATCCGTCTCCGGATAGGGCACGCGTCGATAGAACGCTGCGGGGGATTCGTCGGTGAGGGCAGGGGACGGGTTGAACCAGGGCAGCAACCAGGTGTAGAAGTCGCGGCCGGTCAATCGTCGAGGGCTGACCCCGCAGGCCTGCAGCGAGGCCACCAGGCGGTCACAGGTGCGGCTCAGCAGTTGAGTCGGGCTCTGCCCATCATCATCGGCCTGCTCCCCGAGCCAGCGATAGACCACCAGGCGAATCCGCCGATTGCTGCCACGCCACGGCAGGTGAGACACGACATGGTCGTCAAACAGCCCACCCGGTTTAGCAATGGCGTCGAGGTGACGTTGCATCGAAGCGAGGAAGGCCTGGGTAAATGGTGTGCCGCGAGCCCTCGGCGCGATATAGCGCTCCAGGCGATCAAGGTACGGGGCAAAGTCACTGTCGTCCTGGCAGAAGAACTGCACCACCCAGGGCGCCTGGTCCAGTTCGTCGAAGCTGTCCTGCAACGCATCTTCCAGGGCGTCGCGGGCCGCCATCAACCACTCAGGCTCACGGCCCTCGGTCCCGATCGGCTGCAGCTCGAACACCGCACCCACCGAGCGGTTGTCGTCGAGCAGAAAGCACTGCTCGTCCTCGAGGTATTCAACCCAGGGTAGGTGATCAGCAAAGCTGGGACTGTGGGCATACTGGGCGGCCTCGTCGGCACGCGTGGCGCGCCGGCACTGCGCCGCGCGCCAGGGCTTCCAGCGCGGCGGGTCGCGTCTTGTGTCATCGGCCATCACAGATCGTCCAGGCGTTCGCCGGGCAGCGCGTACTGGACTTTCTCGTACAGCGGGAACACGGTCGAGTAGCCTGGCACCGGGGTCTGCTGGGTACCGGCCAGGTGTGGGTACACGTACATGACCAGGTCCGGGTTGGGCAGGCGCGGGAACTGGGCGCGGATCTCGTTGGCGGCGGTGCGCGTGTAAGCGCGTTGGTCGCCTATCAGGCGCTCAGGGTCGAGCACCGGACGGCGCAGTTCGCCACGCGCTTCCTGCAACTGCTGCTGGGAACCGACGGAGCCACCGCCGTTCCAGATGTCCAGCATGGTTTGATCGCCGTGGGGCAGCATTTCCTCCTTGCTGGTGGAGCAGCCGCTCAGGTGCAGGGCGAGCAGCAGACTAATCCAGATCCAGTACCGAAACGGATGGGCTTTCATGGTTCACTCTCCGGCCTTTCGGCTCGTAGTCGATGCTGATCTCGTGATTCAGGTGCAGGGCGACCTTGGCCCCGGGCGGTACGTAGATGACGGCAAAGGCTTCACCATAGAGCTTGTTGATCCACTCACGGATATCGCCAATGCCACCGCTGATGACTGAGTTCAGCGCGCTGTTACCGCTGTTCTGGGTCAGGCCCAGGCTGCCGCTGGCCGAGTTGATGAACGAGGTGTTGGTCTGCTTGCTGCCCAAGGCCGCGGCGAAGCCGGCGCCGGCTGCGGTGATCAGGCTCTGGCTGCCCAGGTATTGCTGGGCGTTGGAGCGGCGCTCCCCGGAGATGCAGGGAATGCCGTAGGGATCGGAGATGTAGCCCAGCCCGCCGCGGATCTTCTCGGTGTCCGAGGTCTGGGTGCTGCTGCGATTGCGGCTGACGACCTTTTGTGGCTCGGGCACCGTGCGGACGGTACCGTCGCTGAAGACAAAGGTGATCGACTCGACCTGGCCGCGCACGCAGGACAACGTCCAGTCGCCGGCGGCGGTGCCGCTCATGACCGCGCCGACCACGTCCGGCAGGTCGATGCCGTTAGCGGTGAGGTTGTCCGGGCCCACCAGCACCTTGAACGGATAAGGGTCGTTCACGGTGCCGTCTACCGGGACCCGGCCAATCAGCGCGGTCATGGCGATCGAGCCCATCAGCGTCGAGTTTTCAGGGAGGGTGTAGACGGGCTTGGCGCCCTCGGCGCGGCCCTGGATGTTCTCCAGATCACGCTCGCCTTTGGCGACGGCACGCAAACGGTCTTGGCCACGATCGATGGCGTTGTTGTTCAGGCCGTGCAGGTCTTTGAACGTCGACGTCAGCGACGATAGCGGACCGTCAGCTTTGATGGCGTCGCCCTGGCTGGCGCCCGCATTCGACGGCTCGATCCACTGCACTGCATCAGGCGCTGATTGCGCACCCGAAAACTGTTGTTCGTCGCCGGGCTCAAGGCCAAAGCCTGCGGGGAGATCCGACTTCGCGGCCGGCTTGCTGGTGAGCTGATCCTTGAGCCTGGACAGCAGGCCCTGGGTTTCGCGGTGCTGCTGCTCGGCCTTTTGCCGGGCATCGTTGGCCTGCTGGCGCTGCTCGGTAACTTGCTGGGTGACGCTGCTCAAGGTGCTCTGAATGCGCGTGTCGATATTGCCTTCGCGCGAGCGCAACCGGTTGTTTTCGGTTTGCAGCGCATCGTTGCCTTTCTTCAGCGTCTGCATCTCGCTGCGCATCGCCTTGACCTGGCCGATCAAGGTGGCCACGGTGTCGCGTGGGGTGTCGCCAGCGATGCCCAAGGCCTTGGCCTGTTCCGCGCTGAGCGTGGTTTTGTCCGGATCGTGCGCGGTCTGGCTTTCCGGCGAGGCCATCCAAGATTTGAAGATGATCAGCACGATACCCAGCAGGACCCCGGGTACCAGCCATTTCAGCAGGCCATTAGCTTTCATGATCGGCAGCCTCTGACGTTGGCGGGGGCAACAGCATGGCGTGCTTAAGATCGCTGCCGCGAGTAACGAGGTAGGCCACGGTGGTGTCCTCAGGCGTACCAGCGAGGCCGAGGTCTGCGTGCTGGAACGTCGCGGCGTACAGCGTGGCCTGCAGATGACGCGGGTCCAGCGCGACCTTGCCGGGGCCGCGGTTCACGATCTTTACCGCCGTTACCCAGTAATCGCCGAGCCGCCACGCAGCAAGCGCCTTGATCGAAACCCGCTCGGTGGGCAGCAAGGTGCTGAATGCGATGGAGTCGGTCAGCGGCACACGCCGTACGCCAGGCAATGGCGCCACGGTACGCAGAGGTGCATAGAGGTTCTGCGCGGCATAGCGGGTCAGCACCACCGGTACCGGAGTCGCCGCAAGTGCTGCATCTTTTTCGGTGTCCGCGTCCGGCACCTGAATCTGGGTCACGATCTTGACCGGTTCCAGCGCCTCGCTGCCCTCAAGCGCCTCGATATCGATCAGGATGATGTCGCCCGTCTTCACCGACTGCAGCTGCAGCCGGGTAGGGGGCAGCGCTTCGGCGGCGCGCAGATACACCGTACCACCGACCGACTGCACGCGAAGTTTGCTGGCGATCGCACTGGGCAGTCCAACGCGAACGTCGTCATCGAGCATCAGCACCCGCTCCTTGCCCACCGTGAGCGGAACGGCCAAGGGCAAGCGGTCCCAGTATTTGACCTCGACTGCGCCGACCGCTGAACACCAGCCGCTGGCCATCACCAGAATCAGGATCAAGACACGCATCATCACGCACCTCCCGGCTGCGTAAGCTTCTGCGGTGTGCCTTCGTAGCAGTCCAGCGCCAGGCCCCACTTGTTGCGTTCAGGATCGACGTCGAATCGCACCACCCGCAGCGGATAGCGCACGACCACGCGCTTTACCGGCTCGGCGGCGTAGTACTCGTCGGCGTTGAGGTCGAGCTTGACCAGCCAGCTGTGCTTATCAAGCTGCTTCACCCGCAAGTCGGGGTCGTCGCTGTAGCCGCGGCCCAGCACCTCGTATACGCCGCGCACCCGGCCCCGCAGTTCGCCGGCAGCCTTGCGAAATTCAAAGTCGCCATCGAAGAACGTTTTGCACGCGGGCGTCAGGTAGGGCTGCAGAGCAAAGATGGCGCGGTGGTAGTCGACCTCACCGTCGGTTGGCCAGCGGTTGAGTTGGCCGAAGATGTACAGGGCGAAGGCGTAGATGTTCTCGGGTGGCACATCCCACCATTTGCGCGTGCTGCCTGAGCGCAGATCAGGTGGTACGTGAATGGTGAGCTCGGAGGGCGCGGCCTGCCAGCCATACCACAGCCCGCCGCACAGCAGCGCCAGGACTGCCACGGTCAAGCGCAGGCTGAAGATGTGCGCCTGCTGCGCATCCACCTTGTTACGGAAGCGGCTCATGACGTGGCCCTCACATGCCGACGCGTACGGCGCACGGTCCACGGCCCCGAATGCAAGATCAGTTGGTGCGAACCGATGCCCCAGTGCACTGCCAGGTGCCACTGCAGGCGCCGGTACAACCAGGTTTCGGGGCGGGCGCGCTTGGCCCGGCGCAGCAGCTTTCCGCCGCCGAGCAACACCAACGTCATGCACAAGAACATGCAGGTGGGGAGGGTGGCGATGGAGGCGGTGGCCACCGCTAGCGGTGCACCGAGGATCACGCCCAGCGCGGCACCGACGATCAGGGCGACCCACATTTCGTCGTTGGTGAGGCCACGCAGGACGGCCGGGTCACGGTTAAGGCGCTCGGGCAGGAAGGTCAGCGTTCCGTCAGGGAGGGTGGCAGGGACGGCGGACATGTCGACCTCACAGAATCGTCGCGGCTTTGGTGAGGAACCACAGGATCACCACTACCAGCAGTGCGCCCACGCCGACTACGGCACCGAGGTCCTTCCAGGTCTTGCGCTGGTTCTGCACATCGGCGTAGACAGTGAGCGAATGCCAGGCCACGCCGAGGAACGCTAGGGTGGCAATCAACAGGCCGAGCAGGATGCCGCCGTCATAGGCGTAGTTCTTGATGGTTTCGATCAGCCCCGAACCTTCGCCGCGAGAGGGCGCCTCCATGGTCGGCAGGTCGGCCCTGGCAAATGTCGAGCTCAGCAAAACCAGGCCGCCGAACAGGACTTTCGAATAGAATTCCCGCAGCAGGAGAAGCGGGCGGTGGCGATGGTGGAAGAGTTTCATGGCAGGGCCTCCGGATTACGACAGCATGAAAAACATCAGCACGATCAGGGCGAGTGCTAGGCGCAGCGTGCTGCCGCCGAGTGCGCCAAAATTGAGGTTACCGGCCGCCCAACCGCGGTAGCCGGTCCACAGCGCCCAGGTGCACCAGAGCAACGCGAGCACCAACACCGATGAGCGCCATAGCGCCGAGCTGAGTTGCGGCGTAAACCCGGCCACGGCAGAGAACGCGCTAAGTTGGGCATCACTCATGCTCATCGGAGTTACTCGAATGAAGCGCATCGGCACGGTAATCGCCGCTCAGCTCGACCAGGTCAGCTGGCTGCGCGCGGGAAGGCGACAGATAGTTGTTGATACCGTCCCGCACGCGCTCCAAGTCCGCAGTCAACCTGGGATAGTCGAAGCGAAAACGGGGATTATCGGAGTCAGCAGCGCTGCTTCGTGCGCGATCGGCCAACAACTCGAGGGTACTGATCTGCTGCTGAACTAAGCCGAGATCAGAATTCTCGAGAGCGTCCTGAGCGGCGGTCGTGAGTGTCAAGAAGCAGGCGATGAGTAAGGTGTAGGGAGATAACTTCATGGTGAAATCCGGCGGAAATTCTTGCTTTCACCTTGATCACTTAGATTGAAATTGGCAGCACCTAATAGGATGTTCTTTCGTTCGATTAAGCGGCGGAGCAATGATCAGTTGGCTTTATCTCTGGATAAATTCGAACCAGCCATAGGAGGAGCGACCAACCACTTGCAAACTGAAGCAGGGCAAATGGCAGAGGAGAGGTGGCTCAGCGTATTAGGTTGCGTGTGATTAGTGCCTGTTGTGCAAAGCTTGCGCTAAAGATAATAATGAGAAGAAATCTCATTATTGCGGTGTCGTCGTGGCAGATTCTCAACCCGTCAAAGATGCGTTCTCCGAGTTCTACGGCACCAACCATCGCTGGCTAAGGGCTTGGCTCTTTCGTCGGCTGCAATGTCCACACGACGCCGCCGATCTAGCCCAGGACACCTTCCTGCGGGTTATGCGAGTGCCGCAGCCGGTCGTCATCGAGGAGCCGCGCGCCTTTCTTGCCACTGTCGCACGTCGGCTGTTGAGCAATCTGTTTCGTCGTCGGGCGCTGGAAAAGGCCTACCTGGAAGAGTTGGCCAATTTCATTGACGCCTGTGCGCCATCCGAAGAAGAACTCGTGCTGGTGCATGAGGCGCTGGTTCAGATCGACCAACTACTGCACGGCCTACCGCTTCGGGTGCGTCATGTTTTTATACTCAGTCGTTTGGATGGCTTACCGCAGCCGCAGATCGCCCGGCAGTTGGGGATTTCCATCGCCACAGTGGAGCGCGATCTGCGCCGCGCCTTCCTGCATTGCCTGAGTGTCGCTGGCGCATGAGCAGCCAATCCCCTGAGCAGGTGCTGCGCGATGCCGTCGACTGGATGCTACGCCTGGAACACCTGCCCGCCAGCGACCCCATGCATCACGCGTTCGAACAATGGTACATGCACTGCGCCGAGCATCAGGCGGCGTGGCAGCGGGTGAACAGTGTGCTAGAAACCGCGCTGGCTGACCTGCAGGGATTGCCCGGCCAAGTACAGTTGGCCAGCCGGGCCTTGCGCGCGCTGCCCAACCCTTCGCGACGCCACCTGCTGGGCAAGGGCCTGGCACTGTTGCTGCTGGGGGCCGGTAGCGTCAGCGTGCTCAACCGCCTGGCCCCGGTGGCCGACCTGCTGGCCGACGCCCGCACCGCTACCGGCGAGCGCAAGACCCTGCAGCTCGCCGATGGCAGCCGTCTGAGTCTAAACGCGCGAAGTGCGGCCGATATCCGGTTCGACGCGCAGCAACGCCGGGTAGTGCTGCGCGCGGGTGATCTTCAGGTGCAGGTGGAGCCTGATCGCGCGCGGCCGCTGATCGTTGCCACTGCCCATGGCGAGGTGCGTGCGATGGGAACCCGTTTCATGGTGCGCCAGGAGTCTCAGCGCTGCCTGGTATCGGTTCAGCAGCACAGCGTGCTGCTTAGCACCCCCGACGGTAGCGCCCGGCGGGTCGAGGCGGGCCAGGCGTTCGCCTTCGACCGGCGTGGCAGCGTGGCAGTGGCGCCGTCGATGCATACTCGGGATGACTGGGTGCGCGGGCGGATCGAAGCACGGGACGAACCCTTGGGCGAGTTGGTGGAGGCCTTGCGCCCGTATTACGGCGGCCTACTGCGTATCAGCCCGCAAGCTGCTCAGGTCCGAGTGTTCGGCACCTTCCTAGTGGACGACATCAAGCGCACCCTGGCGTCGCTGGGTGAGACGCTGCCGATTCGAGTCGACAGCCTAGGCTTCTGGCTGACCCGGATCGATGTGAAATAGAAGTTTTTTTGCAGAGCGATGAGGGGGTTCCGGATTTCGTGTGTCCTGACTATGAACGATCACTCAGACGAGCCGACACCCCATGCCCCATCCTTCGCTCCGCCCCCATGCCCTGGCCGCCGCCATTGCCTTTGCCAGCCTGTCCTGGCAAGCCGTCGCCCAGAACGAACAGGTCAGCCACACATTCGATCTACCCGCCGCGCCATTGGGCAGCACCTTGATCCGTATCGCCCGAGAGACCGGCAACGTGCTCTCGGTATCGCCCGCGCTTATTGAGGGCAAGACCGCCCAACCGGTACGAGGCCAGATGACCACGCAGCAGGCGATGGATCAGGCGTTGCTGGGGAGTGGGCTGCGTTTGGAGGTTACGCCGAGCGGTAGTTGGAACCTGCTGCCGATGGAGCAGGACGGCGCGCAGCTCGAGCTTCCAGCTATGTCGATCGTCGGCATGCAGACCAGCGCGCCAACCTTTTCAGTGGGTACCAAGGTTGCACTGCACCTGCGAGAAGTACCGCAGACGATCAACGTGATCGGCCAGGAGCGTATCCAGAAACAGAATCTCTATACCCTCGAGGATGCCCTGGGTGAAGTGGGTGGGGTGACCGTGCAACGGATCGATGCCAGCCGCCTGAGCTTCTTCTCACGCGGCTTCGAGGTCACCTCCCTGCAGCTGGATGGCACACCGACCACCATGGACAACCGGATCTTCCTGTCGCCGGACCTGACCATGTACGACCGCGTCGAGGTCCTCAAGGGACCATCCGGTAGCCTGACCGGTGCCGGCGGTGCGGGCGGCAGCATCAATCTGATACGCAAGCGTCCGCTGGCCGACGCGGCGGTATCGGCCGAAGTCAGCGCCGGCTCCTGGGACAACTACCGCGGCATGGTCGACGTCACCGGCCCGCTGACTGAGGCCGGCAACATCCGTGGCCGCCTTGTGCTCAGCCAGCACAACCAGGCCTTCCCCTACGATGGCAGCGGCAAGCGTGAGTCGAACCAGGCCTACGGCATCGTCGACATCGACCTGACCCCGGACACCGTCTGGACCCTCGGTGCCAGCAACCAGAACACCGACATCCGTGGCGCCCAGCGTTCGCTGCCGGCGTTTCGCTACACCAACGCCGCTGGCGAGGCTGCCATGTCGCTGCCGGACGTCTCGCGCAAGAACTTCTACGGCGCCAACTGGAACCGTGACTACTTCTGGAGCACCTCGGTGTTCACCGAGCTCGAGCATCAGCTCGGCGGCGACTGGAAGACCAAACTGTCGGTGCGCCACGCCGACAACAACTACGACCTGACCCAGGCCTACGCCCGCAATGGCGGTGGCATCGACCCGGCCGACAACCTGGTGTCGATGAACTCGATCATGTTCGACTACCGCGAGAAACAGGACGAAGTCGACCTGTACGCCGACGGCCCGTTCAGCCTGTTCGGTCGTGAACACAAACTCTTGGTGGGGACCAACTATTCGCGTTCGGAGTTCGCCTCCAACGGCGGCTACTTCTCCAGCTTCCTCGGTGACGTGGACCTCTACGACCCGCAGCCGAGCTTCGGCTACCCGGCGTTCCCGGATGACGACCGCCTGCCGACCAACGTCGCCAACACCCGCTCCAAGGCGGTCTACGGCAACATGCGCATCAGCCTGGCCGACCCGCTGACCCTGGTCCTGGGCGGCCGTGTCACCTGGCTCGAAATGCACCGCAGCCAGCACCAGCCAGAGGCCGGCTCGCCGTCAGAAAAGGCCAGCCAGAGCGAGTCGCAGAAGTTTACCCCGTTCTACGGGCTGATCTACGAGCTGAACGAAAACTACTCGCTGTACGCCAACTACGCCGAGGTGTTCAACCCGCAGCCGGTCAGCAACCTGGACATCAACAACAACATCATCGAACCGATCGAAGGCAAGCAGCATGAGCTCGGCATCAAGGGTGAGTTCCTCGACGGCGCGGTGAACGCCTCGCTGGCGGCCTTCCAGATCGAGGAAGAGAACCGCGCCATCCCCGACATGAACGACCCGAACTCGCGGGCCGTGGTGGCCGGTGGCAAGGCGCGCACCCGTGGCTACGAGGTGGAAGTGAGCGGGCAGATGACGCCTGACTGGTTCCTCACCGCCAACTTCACCCACACCTACAAGCGCTACGACAGCCCCAACGAGCAGTTGCAGACTTACCTTCCGAAAAACATGCTGCGGGTCTGGACCCTGTACAAGCTGCCCCGCGAGCTTGAGAAGTGGAGTGTGCAGGGCGGCGTGAGCGTTGTCAGCGAGACCTACAACAAGCTGTACGTTCCTGGCATCGGCATGGACGGTACCAAGCTGAAGCAGAGCGGCTATGCGTTATACGACGCAGGCATCGGCTACCAGATCAACGAGAACCTGTCGGCGGACCTGCTCGGCACCAACCTGACCAACAAGAAGTACTACCAGCGCATCAATACCTTCCAGGACGGGAACATCTTCGGTGATCCTCGCGCGGTATCGCTGACCTTGCGCGCCAAGTTCTGACCTGCGACAGCCGCGGCGCGGTGTTTGTTGGTGCGTCGAAACAACGTGAAGCAAAGAGGAGAACGGGGTGAAGCGACCGGCGTCACACAAGGCAAGCGTCCGGGGCCGACAGCGCGGGTTGTGGCTGCTGCTGGCCTTGCTGCTGGCCTACCTGTTCATCTGGCCACTCAGCGCCCTGGCCGCGCTGACCCTGGCCTGGCTTGGGCAAGCGCCCAGCGAGGCGGTGCTGAGTAGTTCTATCGCCGCTTTCGTGCTCTATCCGCCACTGGTGCTTTGGTTGTTGTGCGCGCGACGGCTGGTGCGCAACAGCCTGTGCCTGGCCGGTGTGTCGCTGGTAATGCTGGCGGCGCTGCGCGCGCTGGCGGGGGCGAGCTGATGTTCGACAGTGTCCGCCAGGCCATGCTGTGGGCGCACCGGGTACTGGGCCTGGGGTTTTCCACGCTGTTGCTGATCGCGTTTTTCATGGGCAGCCTGGCGTTGTACGACCGCGAGCTGGACAGCTGGATGCTGCCGGCGCTGCGGCTGGCGCCGGCGCCCGCGCCGCTGTCGCTGGACCAGCAGGTGCTACCACGGGTGGCTGCCCTGAGCGAGGGCAAGGCGCTGCTGCAGTGGTACGTCGAGTTACCCGATGCGCGCCGCCCGCTGCTGCGCTTCCAGGCCTGGAGCGTCGAGCGCGAAGGCTTCAGCCGCTTCCTGCAGCCTGGCGGCGACGGCGTGCTGGCCGCCGCCGGTAGCCGTGGCGGCGACTTTTTCTACCGTCTTCATTACACCCTGAACATCCATGCCTGGAACCTCGGTGCCCGGCTGTTGGGCCTGGCCGCGATGGTCGGGCTGATCGCCCTGATCGCTGGCGTGTGCATCCATGCGCGGCTGTTCCAGGACTTGTTCACCTTGCGTGCCGACAAGGCCCCCCGCCGGTTGCTCGACCTGCACAACCTGACCGGCGTGTTCGCCTTGCCGTTTCATGCGCTGATCCTGCTGAGCGGCCTGCTGATCCTGTTCCCGCTGTACCTGCCGGCGGCCATCGATGCGCTGTATCCAGGCCAGGCCGGGCAGTTTGCGGTGCAGGCCAACGCTGCCTACAGCCGCCCGGCGGCGGGCACCCCAGGGCCAATGGCCTCGCTCGACGGCATGCTGGCCCAGGCCCGTCAGCTTTGGGGCGGTGGTGCGCCTGCGTTCGTCAGGGTCTGGCATCCCGGTGACGCCAATGCCTATGTCGAGGTCAGCCGCAGCCTGGCTGACCGTCTGAGCCTGGATGGCCAGACCCTGTACTTCGACGGCGCCAGCGCACGGTTGCTGCATGAATCGCGGCTGCCGCCCGCGGCCGCGACCCTGGATGTGCTGGCCGGGCTGCACGTGGCGCACTTCCATCAGCCCGCCTTGCGCGCCCTGTACTTCTTTGCAGGCCTGAGCGGTTGCGTGATGCTCGCCAGCGGCCTGCTGTACTGGCTGGCCAAGCGCCGTCTGCAGCAGCCTGACCGGGAGCCGGGCGGAATGTCGGTGACCCTGTTGTGCAGCGTGCTGATCACCGGCATGCCCCTGGCCACCTTGGCCATGCTGGTGGCCAACCGCTGGCTGCCGTTGGCCTTGAGCGGGCGTGCCGAGTGGGAGGTGCGGGTATTTTTCGCCGCCTGGCTGCTGGCCGGCCTGCACGCGCTGTGGGTGATTGGCCGTTGCGCGCAGGCCCGTGCGCCGTGGGCGGCGCAGTGCATGGCGATCAGCGCGCTGGCGCTGCTGGCCGTGCTGTCGAACGCCTGGAGCACGGGCGATCATCCGTGGCGAGCGCTCAGCCAGGGCTTGTGGGCGGTGGTCGGTGTCGATCTGGCACTGCTGGCCTGCGCCCTGCTTGCCGGCGGTGTGGGCTGGCGCCTGCGGCGGCGCGCCGCGGCTGTGCGCAGGGTGGCGGAGATCAAGGATGCCTGAGTGGTTGGCGAGCGGGGTGGGGTTGGGTCTGCAGACGCTGGGCCTGGCGTTGCTGGCCCTGAGTCAGGCCGGCCATTGGCGGCAGGTGATGCAGCCGCATGCGTTCCCCGGTACTCGGACGCTGCGCCTGTCAGCGCTGTTGGCATCGGGCCTGGCATGGCTGGTGGGGCAAGCCGGCCTGGGGCTGGCACTGGGGACGCTGTTTTGGGTGCTGGCCCTGGTGCCTTGTGGCCTGGGCGTGAGTCTGTTGTTGTGCTGGCGCAAATCCTCGTTGCAGCTGCTGGGCCGGTGCTTTTGCTGCTGAGCCTGCCCGCAGACCTTGATATGGCCAGATGGTCAGTCAGGTATGGATGTGCGGCTCAGCACGTTCGCGAGGTAGTCCAACCGAGCCTGAGGAAAAGCAGGTAGATGTGTGGCTGTTCCCGTCACGGATACGAACAGCCACCGTATTGGCAACAGTTCTAACCGTATCTGTCACACAATTAAATATATTTTTTGAATGTCGCAACCGTGATCGCCACCATGCAGCCCAGTAGTGAAGCACACGGCAGCAGCACCCAGATTGGATTCACAGACCAAGGCAGAGAGAGGTAGATCAACCACGGGCTGATTATGAGTGGTTGCAGCGTTCGCTTCGCTCGGTGATAGACAAAGCTGCTTTCTCGGTCCGCTCCGAATTTTCGCAGGTCCCGGCGCATCAAACCATCGACAGCGCCGGTGATGACGGCGAGCAGGAATAGTGGTGTGGCTAGGGTGAGGACGGCGAGGCGCACGACGAAGGTGAAAACGGTGAATTGGGTGGCCAATAGGTAGTCCTGCAGCACGACATACGCGTGAGCAAACTGACCCTGCACCGAGACTTCATGACTTAGGAGCTTAAGCTGAGTGTCTGATTGCGCCCAGCCAGAGCGGAGCACGACCCAATCGCTCAGGTGCTGAAGGACTTTAACGGTGGCTTGCGCAGGCTCCTCCACGAGCAGCGAGTTCTTAAAGTGATCGCTGAGCCACCCCAGCTCACTGAGCCACATGGCCTGTCTGTGATGCCAGCCCTGCTCGGGCCAGAACCACAGCATGCCCACGAACTCTAGGAGGATGGAGAAGATCAGCGAAGCGAACAGTAAACCGAGTAGTCGCAGACAAAGCTCAAGCGTGCCGAAGCTGAGCCCCGGACGTCGTTGCGCAGGAGGTTGGCTGGCTGGAGTGGTCGGCATAGGGGTCTCCACACTACTCGGTCGCTTACGACGCGTGCCTGCGCCCTGGTGGAGGGATCTCGGGATCGAAATCGGCCGTGGGTGCACCTCCCGCGCTACTCCACCAACTCCCCGCATTGGCGTTGTACGATTCGCGCATGCGCGCAGCCAGGGTCTGCAGATCCGCAGGCATCGCATCATCGCTGGCTGGCTTCGGTAGTGGCATACGCACCTTCCACAGCTGGCCGCCTTCCTGAAGCGAGAACATCTGCCCCTTAGGCAAGGCGATAATGTGCGCCGGTTCGATCAACGGTACCGCAGTGGTGGTGACGCGATCCTGTGAGGACGAGGTGAAGTCGGTACGGGCATCAGGATCGGCGGTGTCCGTCGCTCCGGAGACCAAGGTGCGTGTCTGCACGTTGACCTTGGGCAACTGGTTGGTCAGCAGTTCAGCCGTGGCGGTTTCCCGCACGCGCAGCATCTGCAGGGTGTTGAAGTTGCCGATGACCTGGCCAGCCTTAGCCCGGTTGCCGATCCGTGCCTCGATGTCGCTTAAGGTTTGGGTATAGGCGGTGATTTGGATGCCGGCACCGCCACCTTTGTTGATCAGCGGGATAAACTCATCGCCCATCAACTCGTTGAACTCGTCGGCGTGCAGGTTGATCGGCACCTTGTCCGCTGCGCTTGAGGAGCCGGGGAGGCCGTGATCGATGCCGTGTTTGTAGATGTGGCCGGCGACGGAGACCAGGTCGGCGAACATCGAGTTACCGACGGCGGCGGCCACTTCGGCATCGGACAAGGCGTCCAGGCCGACATAGACGATGCCGCGTTTGCGGATGACCTGCAGCCAGTCGAAGATCGGCCGTGGATCGTCCAGGTCGGAATAGTTTGGGGCCAGCAGCTGCGCGGTCTTACCGCTGGTGAGCTTTTCCAGCAGTGGCAGCAGTGAGGCGACGATCTTGTCGAAGTAGGTGCGGTCGTAGCGCACGGCCGAGCGCAGGCCGTCCATGACGGGGTCGAAAATGCGCTTGGCAGTCAGGTACTGCTCAATGGCAACGACGCGCTTTTCCCGACCCACCATGTGCCGTGGGATGTTCTTCTCGTTCAAGCGGCCTTCGATCTGCACGATCGCTTCCCAGGCCAACGGATCATGGCGGGCGAAGAAGTGCTGGGCGTACTCGATGAACAGTGCATCAATGTTTATTACATGGCGCTGGATCTGCAGGTAGTCCGGGCGCCGGCCGAGCTCGATCAGCGCCCGGGCAATGATGTTGACGAATCGCCAGGCGAACTCGCGGAAGGCTGCCGAGTTGCCCTCGCCACTTAGCTGGCCGGCAATCCGGGTGGCCACTTCCGAAATCCGCCCGAAGCGGCCAATGGCGTTGTAGCGCGCGGAGATTTCC
>Ga0182739_1000918_pt1 | contig 33266 bp, 33 predicted proteins | sample eDN5th30CBELigBY_FD_128873 | JGI IMG/M metagenome (GOLD analysis project Ga0182739, IMG submission 128873) | Enriched backyard soil microbial communities from Emeryville, California, USA - eDNA 5th pass 30_C BE-Lig BY (version 2) (version 2) | ecosystem: Environmental > Terrestrial > Soil >... | reverse complement strand
TAAACGGATTTTTGGGTTGTAATTTAATTGCTTTAATTTGCAACAATGATTCGGCAACTTTTTGTGCAACCTCATTCATATCATTCATGGCGCAAATCTATAAAATTTATATGAACCAATCTGCCCTTGTTTTCGCAGATCATCCCCCTGAAAACCGACCCGACATTCAATCTATTGATCATCAATACCTTGACATTGAAAAACTTTTCAAACAGACCAAGACAAATAGTACAGCCACCACGTATTTCGTCCAAATAAAAAACCCGGAGGACTATTTCTCCTCGGTTAAGGAAAAATTAAGGGTCATTAAAGCGGCGGGCGGACTGGTAAAAAACGGGGAAGGTGATTACCTTTTCATCTTCCGACTAGGCAAATGGGACCTGCCCAAGGGCAAAGTGGATCCCGGCGAGTCGATGAAAAAGGCAGCGGTGCGTGAAGTGGAGGAAGAGTGCGGCATAAAGGTTGACTACCTCGGACAAAAAATCATCACCTCCTACCATATTTACCAGATGAAGGGCGAGGTTGTACTCAAAAAAACGAACTGGTATGAGATGGGAGTAAATAAAGTACCGAAACTCAAACCACAGTACGAAGAAGACATCACTGAAGCTGTTTGGCTATCGAAAGACAAATTCGATAAGCCCCGGAAAAATACGTATCCGTTAATTGCTGAAGTATTAGACACGGTGGTTGTTAATCGCTAGTCGTTCGTCGTTAGACGGCTGACCTGCGTCTTAAAACTTCGGTTACCGCCTTCGGCACCAATTGGTTTATGTTGCCATTGTTTACAATAATTTCACGGACGATCGTGGACGATATGTGCGACAGTCCGCTGCTGCTTACCAAAAAAACGGATTCAATATCGGGCGCTAACGCCACATTATTTAAGGCGATAGCCTTTTCAAACTCAAAGTCATTGGCATTACGCATACCGCGTAAGATAAAACGGGCACCTACTTCGCGACAGAAATCGACGGTCAACCCATTAAACTGGACGGCTTCTACGGTGCCGTCAAGGGGAGAAAACACTGACTTTACGATGGCTAACCGTTCGTCGGGAGCAAAAAACCCTTTCTTAGTGGTATTGATACCTATGGCTACGTAGATCTTGTCAAAAAGTGCCCCGGCGCGCTTCACAATATCCACGTGTGCATTGGTGATGGGGTCGAACGATCCGGGAAATACAGCTATCTTCATGTGCGCTCCTTTTTCCAAACTTAGATAAATTCGTTTTTATATGCAATTATAATCGCGTCGCATATCAAAGCAAATTATTGTTTAACGGCTTACCAAGCGCGCCACGAACATACCATCTGCCCTATGGCGGTAGCCATGCACCAGGGCAGCTTGTTCCACGTTAAGTCCGCAGGTGTCCCGCAGGTAGTCAACCACACCTTCATTTTCTTCGGCAAATACAGAACAGGTAATGTAAATAAGTGGCTTGCCCGGTTTGAGATGTTTGATCGCTTGCACCGCCAGCTGTCGCTGCACGGCAGCAAACCGGCTTATCGACCCGCTGTCGAACGCCGAAAGCATCTCCGGCGTACGGCCCCATGTTCCGGAACCCGTGCAGGGGGCATCGAGGATGATGCCGTCGAACCGCTCATCGCCCATCACCGCTACGGGGTCTTTGGTAAGGTCGATCACTTTCTGTCGGTATGACTTGATACCTGCCCGCTCGAAACGCTCATCGAGGTTACGTAAGATACTGCGTCGCGTGTCAGACACCAATAAATTCACCCCTGGCGATTGGTCCAACAGCAAGAGCGACTTGCCCCCAGCGCCGGCACAGGCATCCCACCACCGTTCGCCGTCGGCGGCGTGGAAATACATACCCGTTTGCTGTGAGGAGTAGTCCTGCACTTCGTACTTGCCGGCCAGGCCGGCCACGCGGTCTAAGGCTGTGCCATTGGGCAGCGCTAGCGTATACGTATCAACCGTTCGGTAGTCGACCTGTGCGCCATCCAATGCAGCTATTACCTTATCCCGGTAAGGTGGCCGCAGCCGAATATACAGGTCGGGTTGCACAAAAAGGCTTTTTACAAATGCATCGCGGTCGATACCTTCCGAGAGGAATTGCCGGAACGGGAATACGTCGTCCAGACGAAAGGTGGTATTTGCCTCCAGCAACGAAATCTTTTCCGAAAAACCAGCCTGGATATGGTCATGAAACCGGGGCAGGATGACCGCCACTACCGCGCTATCGTCGCTGCAAAGGAAATCGGCCATTGCCAGCCGAATGGTCAATTCTTCCTGCTGGGCGGCCGCGCCCATGCGGAAATAGTGATATGCCAGCCGGGAGGCCATGCGGCGATCCTTGCTCCCCATCTGGCGATTACGTTTGTAAAATGCGGCAAGGAAACGAGCCAACGGCATACTGTTTTCGCCAGCATATTCTTGGAGCAATCGTTCCACGGTACGGACCTGCTGCGCAACCCTTTTTTCAGAAACCATGAAAAGGCAGCTTAATTTACCGGCCGGAAACCACCATTGCCGTATTGCAAAATGGAGATGGCATTGTTCACATACCCCCAGGAGGGGTTATATTCCCATTTGAAGGCGTTATGTAGTCCGTCATATCCGGTATCCTCCAGGTGCGATCGATAGTCGGCACCATACTTCACCAGCAAACTACCGAAATAGTAGGCGGCATCGTAGCCTTTAAATGCAAATTCGGTAGGTGCCACACCAAACTCGGCGCGATATTGCTGATCAAATCGACGTACATCCGTAGCACTATTGTCTACATAGTAAGAGGCGGTAATACGGGTATTAAGCGCCGCAAGCCCATCTTCTGCTGCAAAACTTAGCTTTGACCAATTCGGATGACCGAACAAACGGATATCGTAAGACAGTTCATCCTGCAGCCTGCGTAACTGCGACAAGATGGGCGATAACTCATACTTGTTGGTCGTTGCCAGCACGACCAGGTTTTTACCATCGAGATGTACCCTGCTTTCGAGACTTGCTTCATCTTCCACTTCCACCACTTGGATACTACCATTCTTCAGTCGGCGTATTTCTGTTTTGAGGGGAGCAAGCAGTTGCCTGCTTGATTCATCCGGCGTTTTGTACAACACCACCACATCGCCCTGCCGGTATTGGTCGGCAATATGCATTGCCAGTGCGTGCACATGTACCGGAAGTGGTGCCGTAATGGTAACCAGGTTGGACAAGTTAAACTCAGCCGGCATAGTCGCCGCCAGGGGCGAAATCTGCAATGCCTGACTAAGCTGCGCATTAAAGCCAAACACCTGGATTTCCTTTGGATAGACTGGCCCAACTACTAAGGCAGCATCCTGCACTTCGTCTAGTTTCGCAATTCGTGCGTTCTGTCCCGCGTCGTCACGAGTATCCAATACATTCAGTTTGAAATTTGCGCCCTCCGCAGAAAGCGCGTCGAGCCCAACTTTAAATCCCTGATAGAAATCCAGTGCGAGCGCTGAACGTTTGATATCAGCTGCACTCGGTGCATGCGGATTGGCTTTATCGAGTTCAAACGGCAAGAGGAGTGCAATTTGATTAAAATCCACTGCTTCCTCCACCTCGGATTCCGTCACATTATCTTCTTTCTCCGTAGGTGTTTCCCGCTCGGCAGGTGCCTTGCTGCCCGGCCCACGCAATACCCGGACTTTCGGCGTACATGACGCCATCAGCAACACCAGTACCATCAATCCGACTAGGCATTTATTCCCATTCAATGGTAGCCGGAGGTTTCGAACTAATATCATATACAACCCTATTTATCCCCTTTACATGATTGATTATCTCGTTTGATATCTTTGCTAACAGCTCATATGGCAGGTGTACCCAATCTGCTGTCATCCCATCGAGCGAGCCTACGGCACGGAGTGCCACCACATGCTCATACGTACGTTCATCGCCCATCACCCCCACCGACTGTACCGGCAGAAAAATCGTACCGGCCTGCCATACCTGATCGTACCAGCCCGATTCCCGCAGGTTCCGAATGTAGATATCATCAGCCTCTTGCAAAATCCGTACCTTTTCGGGAGTGATTTCTCCCAGAATACGGATAGCGAGACCAGGCCCCGGGAATGGATGCCTGCCCAGAATACTCGGTGCTACCCCAAGAGCTTTACCCACCCGGCGCACTTCATCTTTAAAGAGGGTGTTGAGCGGTTCCACCACTTTCAGCTTCATGAAGTCGGGCAGTCCACCCACATTGTGGTGCGACTTGATCGTGGCCGAAGGGCCATTCACCGAAATCGACTCAATGACATCGGGATAGATGGTACCCTGCCCGAGCCACTTCACTTCCACGCCGGCAGGCAGTTCCTTCTGTACGGCGTGCGCGGCAGCGTCAAACTCGTCGATGAATGCAGCGCCGATGATTTTTCGCTTCCGCTCGGGCTCACTCACGCCGGCCAGCTTTTTGTAAAACCGTTCGCTGGCTTTAACTCCTTTAACGTTCAGCCCCATATGCTGGTAAGATTCCAGCACCTGCTCAAATTCGTTTTTCCGCAACAATCCGTGATCTACGAATATGCAATGCAGGTTTCTGCCAATAGCCTGGTGCAGCAAAACAGCAGCTACCGTAGAATCGACACCGCCGGATAGCGCCATGATTACATGATCGTTACCCAGCTTTTCTTTCAGCGCCGCCACAGTCGTCTCTGCAAACGCATCGGCTGTCCAGGAAGGTGTGCACCCACAGATATCGATAACAAAATTTTTCAATAATGTAGTTCCGTCAGTGCTATGGGTCACCTCTGGGTGAAACTGAATGCCGTACGTTTGCGTACCTACCATATGGTATGCTGCTACACTTACTTTATCGGTACTGGCAATGATATCAAAACCTTCGGGAATCGAAGCGATCGTATCGCCATGCGACATCCATACTTGAGAATCAACCGGAATATCGGCCAACAATGGGTTGCCGTGATCTACAAAATGGAGGTTGGCCCGGCCGTATTCGCGGATGGTTGATGCCACCACAGCGCCACCCGAATGCTGCGCAATGTACTGCGCCCCATAACATACGCCCAATAAAGGGAATTGATTTTGGATCGATTGAAAATCAACCTGCGGCGCATCATCCTGCCGCACCGAGTACGGACTGCCCGAAAAAATAACGCCCTTCACCGAAGCATCAAACTCCGGGATATGGGTATAAGGGTGAATTTCACAATATACGTTCAACTCCCGAACCCGCCGTGCAATTAACTGGGTATATTGGGAGCCGAAATCAAGGATAACGATTTTTTCTGGCATGGGCCAAAGGTACGTATAAGATACGAAATCTCATTCATCTTTTCGTTTCGACCACTCTTCGGCACCTTTGATATCCCACTCGTCTGCGTTGAATACCGGGTCTTTTCCTTCCGTCTTCTGTTTGCGATAATCTTTGAGTGCCTTCAACGCCGGCTTCCGAAGCAGTATAATGGCAATCAGGTTTAGCCATGCCATTAGCCCGACACCGATATCGCCCACGGTCCAGGCCAGTTCCGCTGTTTTTATCGTGCCGTAATAGGTAGCAAACAGGATGAGGATACGAAGTACCCAAACCGCCCAGCGTTGCTTGCCTCCTTTATCAAGATAACTGAGGTTGGTTTCGGCCATGTAATAATAAGCCATGATGGTGGTAAACACGAAAAAGAATAGGGCCAACGCCACAAACCCCGCACCTATGCTGGGAAAATGGTGCGCTACGGCGTGTTGGGTGTACTCCGATCCGATCTGGACTCCGGGAATGTTTTCAACAAGGTATCCCCCTGTAGGATTCTGAACGTTATACGCACCTGTAAATAAAATCATCAGCGCAGTCGCAGTACACACAAACAGCGTATCCACATAAACCGAAAATGCCTGCACTAACCCCTGTTTGGCCGGGTGGCTCACTTCCGCTGCTGCGGCGGCGTGAGGCGCTGTTCCTTGTCCGGCCTCATTGGAATAGATGCCCCGTTTTACCCCCCACGAGATGGCCATACCGATGACTCCACCGAATGCGGGTTCCAGATTGAAAGCTGAACGGAAAATAAGCCCGAACATGGCGGGGATTTCCTGATAATTCAAAGCGATGATGATTATCGCCATCAAGATATAGGCACCTGCCATGAATGGCACCACCACTTCGGCTACTTTCGCAATGCGTTTTACCCCGCCAATGATGATGAGGCCGAGCAAAAGTACCAGCCCCATGCCTGTATACTCAACCGGTATATTGAATGCATTCTGTACCCCCAGTGCGATGCTGTTGCTTTGCACTCCGGGCAGGAAAAGTGCCGTACTCAATATGGTCACGACGGCGAAAGCCACTGCATACCATTTTACGCCTAGCCCTTTTTCGATATAAAATGCGGGACCACCACGGTACTGGCCGTCTTTCACCTCTTTGTAGATCTGGCCAAGCGTGGCTTCCACATACGCAGATGCGGATCCAAGAAATGCAATGAGCCACATCCAGAACACGGCACCGGGACCACCCATCGCAATGGCCGTGGCCACACCAGCGATGTTACCCGTGCCAATCCGCCCCGACAGCGCCATCGCAAAAGCCTGAAAAGAGGAAACCCCTTTGGTGGATGAACCTCCCCCAAACAGAAGTTTTACCATATCTTTCAGGTACCTGACTTGTAAAAATCCGGTTGCAAAAGAAAAATAAACTCCTACACCGATACATAACACAACCAATGCGTTGCTCCACACAACGTCGTTAATAGCTTTGACAATCTGTTCCATAAGGATTTACAGTCGAATTGACTGTTTTTTTCACTGTGTTAACGGTTAGCAAATCATTCAAGGCCTGCAAAATAGGGAATTCCGCGACATTCCTCCTTTTTTTTACTGATAAATTGCTAACACTCCTCTGCGTTGTGTCTTTCTTGCAGCCCTTCCGGGCCACAAGTAGACACGGTTGTTAAGGTTAATGTATATCGAAGTGTTTTTTACAATGCAATAGATACCGGCTACAGGGCGAAGCTTTGCGTAGCGCAAGCATGATGTAGCAAAAGTATTGGGTCTCTGAACGGAAAAAAATACCCAGTATTAGGTATTTTCATTTACTGAAATGGCCAAAAACGCCAAATGCCCACGCGAATGGGCATCTGACAACAGAAAAAGTAGTTTCCTTGGTTACAACTTGCTGTTCACATCCACAGCATTCAGCTCTTCGAATGCCTGGGTAAGCCGCTTCACGAAGCTTTCTTCGCCTTTGCGAAGCCACACACGCGGATCGTAGTATTTTTTATTGGGCGAGTCCGGTCCTTCAGGATTACCAATCTGGCTTTGCAGGTAACCCTCATTCGCCTGGTAGTATTCGCGCACACCATCCCAGAATGCCCATTGCATGTCGGTATCGATATTCATTTTGATTGCACCATAGGAAAGCGCTTCGGAAATCTCTTCGGGAGCCGAACCGGAGCCGCCATGGAAAACAAAGTTAACCGGCTTTTCGGCAGACAGACCGAATTTCTCTCGGATGTATTCCTGTGAATTGTGGAGAATAACCGGTTGCAGTTTCACGTTACCCGGCTTATATACGCCGTGCACATTTCCGAAGGCTGCGGCAACGGTGAATTTGTCGCTCACTTTGCTCAATTCCTCGTAGGCGTAGGCCACTTCCTCGGGTTGGGTGTACAACTTCGAACTATCAACATCGGTATTGTCTACGCCGTCCTCTTCCCCACCCGTCACACCGAGCTCAATCTCTACTGTCATACCAAGCGGCTTCATCCGTTCGAGGTATTTCTTTGATATCGCGATATTCTCCTCGATGGGTTCTTCAGACAAATCGAGCATATGCGAAGAAAACAGCGGCTTGCCGTGTTGTTTAAAGAATTGCTCACCATGATCAAGCATGCCGTCTATCCATGGCAATAGTTTTTTTGCTGCATGGTCGGTATGGAGAATGACCGCAACGCCATAATGCTCGGCTAGCAAATGTACATGTTGAGCGGCAGACACGGCACCAAGGACGCATGCTTTCAACCCATCGTTCTTCATCGACTTACCGGCATAGAACTGTGCACCGCCGTTAGACAACTGGATAATCACCGGTGAATTAACCGCTTTGGCCGTTTCCATTACCGCATTTATCGAATCCGTGCCAATGATATTCACGGCCGGCAAGGCAAATTTATGTGTCTTGGCGATTTCAAATAACTCCTGTACCGCATCGCCTGTAACAACCCCTTTAAAATCTTTCAAACTCATGGTATTCTCTTCGTTATCGTTGTTTAAGGCTCCGAAAGTAGGGATAATTTTTGAGAATCGGTAATTCATATTTGTGGGGGCAACGCAAAATGCATGATAATTAATGTTGTTTGAAATTTTAGTTAATACACGACGTAAAACCACGTGGATGGTTAACAAATGTTAAAACTACCCAATATAACGGTGCCAGCCCTTACCTTTAGCGCATTGTGCGTCATCTCCATCATTTCATATCGTTTTTTGTGCTCGTCATTTGCAGTATCCTACCCACGATGGTGGTGATGGCACAGCAACCGGGGGGTGTAGTGTACGACAGGGAAACCGGTCAACCTATCCGATCTGTAACCGTAACCGTAGGCAACCTGCGTACCACCACCGATGCAGCTGGACGTTTTGTTCTCGCAACGTTTTCCAGCTTTCCCATAACCATCTCCGCCTCGCATATCGGCTACGAGCCAGCATCGATCACGCTATATGCCGCGCCCGACACATCACTACACCTATCGTTGCTACCCAAAACCATCGGGCTCAGCGAGGTCCGTGTACTCGGGCGGCGCAACTCCGTGAAAGACTCACTCAGGATGCGCGAGGAATACGCCGATCAGTTCAACTTCAAGCCTGTAAAACCGTGGCAGGCACTAACGCTCGCACCGGTGGGAATCGGTATCAACCTCAACGTACTATTTGCCTCCTTTTCGCGCGAGCAGAAACAAAGCAAATTACTGAAAGCCGCGCTCATCCGCGACGAGCGCGAGGACTATGTAGACCGTCGGTTTACGAAATCCCTCATCCAGGCGCAGACGAGCATCTCCGAAACAGACCTTGAGGTTTTCCATTGGTTTTTCAGGCCCGGCTACGAGCAATTACTGGCGTTTACCGATTATGATCTCCTCATGTATATCCGGGATAAGTATACAGATTTCAGTACCCACCGGGAGGCATATCCCGGAAGTGTACCCACACTTATCGCTAATCCGTAAGGCCCGCCTCGGAAGAAAGTTTGCCCTTGCCATAACGTTTTTCATCGCTGAATGGTATTTTTGGTCGATGATAGACTACGAGGTGATATACGCCGCAACTGGCGCAGAATGGCGCAAGTGGCTCGATGAAAACCACACTACGCAGCAAGGGGTGTGGCTCATCCAATACAAAAAGCATACCGACAGGCCTTCTATCAGTTGGTCGGACGCCGTCGACGAAGCTCTGTGTTTCGGTTGGATAGACAGCATCAAAAAGAAATTGGATAATGATCGTACCATACAATTTTTCAGTAAGCGGAAGCCCACCGGCACCTGGTCGAAAATCAACAAGGAAAAGGTGAAACGGCTTATCGCGGAGGGACTAATGAAACAGGCCGGATTGGACTGCATAGAAACGGCAAAACAGAACGGTTCGTGGGTGCTGCTGGACACGGTTGAGGCATTGCATATTCCCGAAGACCTAGCTGAAGCATTAGGTCGTCATCATGGTGCCGGCACCTATTTCGAAAACCGGAGCAAATCGGCCCGAAAAGCACTTCTGCAATGGGTGGCATTAGCTAAGCGCCCCGAAACACGTCGAAAACGTATCGCCGCTATCGCGATAGCGGCAGGTCTGCAACAGAAACCGAAAGGATTCTAAACAAAAATATTATCACCATGTATGAATTCACTGCCCAATTGGAAATCATCGGAATCAATCCATTCGTGTCTGTACCTGATGAGGTATTGGTTACCATAAAAGCACAAGCAGGAAAAGATAAAGGGCCGATACCCATTAAAGGCTTCATAAACGGAAGTCCATTTCTGCAAACGCTAGTAAAATACAGCGGCAGCTGGCGGCTGTATGTCAATATGGAAATGCTTAAAGACTCTCCAAAACGTATCGGCGAAGTGGTAATCCTGAAGATTGCATTTGACCCGTCCGAACGCATCATTGCTCCCCACCCTAAACTGGCCGATGCCCTGGCGGAAAACAAACAGGCCAGGGAGCAGTTTGATGCACTTGCACCTTACATGCAAAAGGAAATCGTCCGATACATTTCATTGCTGAAAACTGAGGCCAGCATTGAGCGCAACGTAGCAAAAGCCATTGATTTTTTACTGGGTAATGGCTCGTTTATCGGCCGGAAGACGCTTGACTAGCCGTACATACCCCCAAACACGGGTTATCAAGACAACACTATCCCACGTCGACACAAAACGGTTTCTCTTTGCCACAACATTGGCTCACGCGCAGATAATGTTATGTGGAGTCAACCCAACACCATGAGTGCTTGAATGAATATTGGGGCGAACCGGCACACCACTGTCTCGACCCAGCCTATACTTATCTCGCCTCATCTAAAGTTTATGACGACTCATCACAAGGTTGTGTCGGGCAGAAACAACATGATAACGAAGGAAAACAGACTTGTGCTGACTGGAGACAGACTTGTTTCGATAAAAGACAAATCTATGTTGACTGGAATCAGACTTGTTTCGATAAGAGACAAACCTGTGTTGACTAGACACAGACTTGTGTCCATAAGAAACAAAGTTGTTTTGAGTCGAAACAGACTTGTTTCAGGCAGACACAGCCTTATGACGACCAGAAACATAATTGGGACGAACGGCCACAACTTTGTCCCGACATACCACAACACTATCCTGACATAACACTACTGTACCGCAACACCAGTAACGCTCACAACTGTATCGGTCATTATTACATGAACAAAACGAACAAAACTTTAGCGTTGACCGCTTGCTACCTTTGTTGTACAGATACACATGCCATATGAACAACAACGATTAGCCTGATTAGTCAGGTATCACATCTACTACGTCCGAATTGCTAACCCTTGCCTATGATTTGATATGTACCGTCACGCTACATCTGGTCCGCTTTCGCGCCTACGTTTTTTCGTGGTCTCTGCCCTGCTGCTACTTGGTACGGCGAAGGAGGGGTATGGGCAGCGGGTGTATGCTAATACCTCTTCGATTGCCACCGACGTAGACAGAGGGTGTGTGACAGTATTAGTCCAGATTTGCGGGGATGTCACGAATCCCACGTATCCAGTAACAATGTCCCGAATCCTCAACAATCAACCTTCCAGAATAATCGCTCCATTGGCACTCTCCACAACAAAACATAATATACGATTTACTGGCACAAATACGCTTCCAGCTCCGTACGCTCCTGTAATGGTGAAAATCAAAATAAATGCATCTCTCCTCGGTCTAGTTAATTCAGTGAGTATACAGCGAACTAACAATGGTGTAAATAACACAGTAGGCAACAGCTATTCCGTTGCCACATTATTAGACCTACTTGGAATTGGAGGCATAGGCAACGAAGAACTCACGGTTATCTTACCTGTTCCAGGAACTAGCCAAGCAAATAATGGCGTACAGGTAGCCGTAAGTTCTGCAGTCTCGCTCGGACTATCAGCCGATTTGTTTTACGCCTTCTACATTGCTCCACCTCAACTCGAAAACAACGAAGTTTTTCGCTGCGAGGGCGAGTCGGAGGAAGCTATCATCGATAACTTTCAAAATGGATACACTTATCGGCTATATACTGCTGAAGTCGGTGGAACTGAAATACCCGAGGCAGCAACAACGACCGCAACGCTGACGCTTCCATCAAATCTGGAGGGATCTTACTGGCTTGAAGCCAGAGAAGACGACATCTACCCATCTGCCAGAACTGAAGTCAATATCAGCGTCGTCCCAAAACCAGGGCACCCCCAACTCACCATTATCGATGCACCTGATTAAAGTAATTAAATAATGAATTGACAAAAACTAAACGAATGAATATGAAAGCTACAAAAACAATGTTAAAAGCAAGCCTGGTTGGCTTATTTTTAATTACTACAACGGCTGTCTTTGCCCAACAAGCACCGCCGAACCCTGTCACGCCTATTTCCGAGCCTTCCGATCTGTATGTCGGAACGATCAATGACGACGAAACCAATGTCACCCCGGTAACTGGTGCTGTCTTTTTCTATAATCCAACCGGAACTTCCGTAGCGCTGACGGCTTCAACGACAGATGTGGTAACAGGGTTGGGCTATACGGAGTACATCTGGCACAGAATCGGCCAGGATGGCGAAATCATTTCGACAGAATCCGAAACCGGGGGAACACTTACTGTCTCCGGTCTGGAACCGGGTTTCTACCGGTACCGCGTCTATGGCTGGATTGACGATAATGGCGTAACTTGCCAGTCAGACGAATACCAGGACATGATTTTCTTTGTCCTGCGTCCGCTGGCCATTACATCAGAAGCTGGAACCGACGCTATCGAGCAGTTTTGCTTGGGTGATGTTCCAACCGAACAATTGACATTAACGAGTGCGGTGGCATTTGACCCATCTGTTGAGTACAATACCGTTGGTGGGTTCCCAAACCCTGCGAACGCTGAGGATTTCGAATTGTCTTACCGTTGGTATGCCGTTAATGATGAAGATGCAGCTAATGAAATCGCCATCACTGATCCTGCGAATATCGATTACAACCTGTTCAACGCTGTAGGAACGTATACCTTTCATGTAGAGGTTACTTACGCGAGTACGATTAAAGACCGGGAAACAAGAGAACACGCCATTTGGGATGCTCAGGTGATGCTGGCCGGAGTGGCGTACGAGCTGACCGTTACACCACGTCCTGGCAGACCGACGATTACCATCGAGGCAGTGACAGACTAGTAGCGGCTTGACAAGAAGCAAACAGGGTACCATCGTCATTCCGGCGAAGCATTGAGCGATAATATCCATTACTTCGCCGAAATGACGCCACCCTGTTAATTACTTCATTTAAGGACGGGTAACTGATGGTTCAGCGGCTTAGGTATACGTGGATAATACTGATGCTGTGCATAGCAGGTAATGTTTCGGCACAGACAGGGCAAGCTGTGCACCTAGTGCAGGGTAACTCCGTGACGCTGCGCGCCGATGCCACCAACGCCCGCTCCTACCTCTGGTTCCATAATGGTGAGCCCATCGATGGCTTCCACGATCAGCGGCTTGTGGTGTCCGATGCAGGAACGTATACGGTAATGGCATTGGGCAACAACTGCAACTCCGATCTTTCCGATCCTGTCGAGGTTATTGTCGATCCGGATGGCGAACCGGTCACCGTGGACATGCGGATACGCAATGACCCCGATCGTCCCGTGGCCATGATTGATGAGTTATTTAGTTATCAGCTATTGGCCGTTAACAACGGCACCCACACAGCAACAGGTGTGATAGTTACCGCGCAGTTGCCAGCGAACGTGATTTACGAAACTGTTTTGGGGGCGTACATCGGCGCCGTAACTTACAACGCGGCCACACGGGTACTCACGTGGTTACCGGGCGACATGGTATCTGGACAATCGGAGACACTCACCATCAGCGTTCGAGCCCGTGACGAAGGCGATGCCACTCAGCTCGCTGTCGTCACAAGCAATGAGCCGGATAGCAATATGGGCGATAATGAGGCAGCAGGAACCGTAAAGGTCATTGCGCTGAAGATACCGAACGTTTTTACCCCAAATGGCGACGGGGTAAACGATCGCTTCGAAATACGCGGGCTGGAACTTTACCCTGAAAACCGGCTGGTGATTTTCAATCGCTGGGGTAACGAGGTGTATAGCGCAAAAACGTATACCAACAATTGGGATGGTGCTGACCTACGCGAAGGAACCTACTACTACATCTTCGAGCTACGGCTCCATACCGGACATTGGCAAACGTTTAAGGGCTTTGTGACGGTCCTGAGAAATGTAAATAACTAGGCACATACCCGACGGGAATGCTTTTCTGGTATTTCAACATACCTGTTTCCAGATCGAGCAAGCGGGTATAGACCATACTTGCCGTAAACTGTTGGAGCACAGAATAAGTATCTGCTGACACCTTGAGCAATACGAAATGTTTGTTCTTCGTTTCCCGCTCTTTTCGTTCGGCTTTGGTGGGATACCTGTCTTCCCATTCCGCCAGAAACAGATTAGGAGCATCGGGAAAGGGCTCGATGGTTGTGAATATCCCCTCAGGAATAAGTACCTGACCGGATGTCGTATATAACCCTAGATGTTCTTCCGTTCGTCGTACGCTTTGTTTTTCCTTTTTTGTCAACACGCGGTTTCCATCCAATAGTTCGATGTGGGCGTAATCGGGCGGCAGTACCTCCCTCCCCTTCCAGTTGACAAAGCCGAATTGATATACCGTACGGTTCTCCGTCGTGTCTTGTTTGACAGTACGGAAGATAAAACCTTCGGGCACGGCCTTTTCTGGTATCCTGCGGGTAATATCAATAGCCTCCTTTCCATCCATCGTGTATAGGATTCCCTTTTCCTTGCTGCCCGCGGCGATACCAAACACAAGAAATACCTCTTCGCTACCGTCTTTGTACGCGCCGGCGAAATGTTTTTCCAGGTAAGCCAGCTCCACTTCCGGGGGATGAAAAAGTGCCATGCTCCACCACTTAATGATGTCAAACCGAGCTGGAAGAAGGACTTTCCCGTTTTTTTTCACGCCATGCTTTCCGTCGCTACCCGAAAACTTTTCATAGCCCATCCGAGCCATTTGCGCATCGCGTTCCGCTTCCGATGCTGCCGCGCTTTCCGGTGCCGGGCCAGCCGACGTATCCGCGTCCGGTTCATCCAGCAATCGGCGGATTGCTGTACGTTTGCCGTCGACATCCATGGTCTTATGGCCATCGAGCCAGGCATCGATCCGCGTCAGTTCTTCTCCGCTGAATCCATCGGCGTAGGACGTGGCCTCCCGTGAGGAAACGCTATTGAACCGTGAATCATAGATGTCCTGCCGACCCTTCTCGGGGGAAAATTCAAACGGATTTTCGCTGAACTGTGTGTAAAAATTGCCTTTGGCCGTATCGATTTCGCGGTAAGTCGTGTAAAAAGGAATGTTGCGATATAATTTCCGATCGGACAAGTTGCTTTCAAACGGAATGACATAGGTGTATCGGTGTGGAACGATTTCTCTGCCGGACGTATCGATGATGCCCTGGAAAAACGTACTGTCGCGGGAAATATAATACCGCTTACCGCACCATCTATAGGGCACCAAATCGTAGTATCGGGGTGGTATTACGAATTCCCCCTTGGGGTTGATGACCCCATAGTACTCCCCTAACTGCACGATTGCCTGCCTGTGGTTGAAACTACGGGCGTAATCGTACTGAAAGGCGACGATTTTACGGTCACCGGCATCGATGAATCCCCATTTACCGTCTTTCTCGACCGGCACCAATCCATCGGAAAAATCACCAGCCCCATCATAGACCGGAGCAATGTTTTTGGTGCTGTCTTCGATGTTGATAAAGCCATAAGTGTATGCTGTGCTCCCGGAGGGGGAACCCGTACCCTGTTGCGCACGCACCGCCATAACTGTTGAGATGAATAAGAGTGTAAACGTATACTTCATTGTCTTTAGCGCATGCTATATCGCATTTACCATTGGCTCTTTTCCCTGACGTAAGCGCAGTACGTATTCCATCCGGGCGAGTAATGCTCTTCGAGGTACCACTCCAACCGTAGCCTGGTAATGGTCTGATTATTAAACCGGGCCGAACCGTATCTTCCATCGGCGATTACCGACATCCCCTGGTCGCTTTGGCGTGACAGCCATGCGACAAATTGCTCTTCGCCTTCAAATGTAGCCAGAATAGGGTGCGGGCCCATCCCATCGTTGACTTCGCCGAGGGTAAACTTGCCCTCAAAGAAATACAGCCCGATGCCACAATAATCGCGGTGCGCATGGTAAAGCCCACCGCCTGAAGTATAAAATCCATTTCTGCTCACCGAAGAGGGATCGAGCCTCAATTTTCCCGCTACTTTCGCGGCAAGGACACCGCCATACGGTTCATCACTTAGCGCACGGTAGGTATCCTGCTCCGCTTCCGTCAGGCTTTGGTACGATATGTTCGAAGTCGGTAATTCCATCAGGCTTTCAGATTCAATTCCTTCAGCATTTTATCTACCCATGTTTCTTTTTCCTCAAAAGTCTGGAACCCGGCACCATCAGGTGTACCGTTCAGGCTCTCCAGTATCTTATCCACATGGTTAAGCCCCAATTTCCTTCCGACATACACCATCTCTTTATCGCTCCATTCGTTTTCCCACCAATACAAAACCTCTTCCAGGAATACGCCGTCCCAGGATAAACAAACGGGTTCCACTATACCATCTTCTAAAAAGTAGGGCACAAAACCGTTGTTCCGAATGTCGTAGGCGATGATTTGCGAACATCGTAATTCGAGGATGGGCTTATATTGCTCCAAGCGGTACAATTTCTGCGCTGAGGGATGCAGATCGAGGATCGAATAGGGCTTGGAATAATCATTTTCTAACGCATCGCGAACCGCCTCATCTGTTATCTTTTCATCGAAGATTTCCATGATCGTTTCTGGAAGATTGAGGGTCCTGATGAGTTCGCGGATTTCCCTTTCAGATACATTACGTGAAGCCATGGTATTTTTTCTATTCCTCAGCACAAAAGTGGACAGAAAAGATAAGTTTACGTCACGTTACCCATTTACAAAGTATCTACATGCACTATTTTTCAGTCGCAGTCGATACTTCAATAACTCCCTTCTCGCCTTTATCGCCGTATTTATCCATCGCTTTGGCGCCCTTGAGCACATCAATGGACTTAATCTCTTCGGGCGATAACTGCTGAAGTGCCGCCGCGGTGGATTCCTTGCCATCGATGACGATAAGTGCCCCATGGAAGTCGTTGTTACCGGCCGTAGCCGTCGTTGTTTCTTCACTTCTATAACCCCTTACCACTACTTCGTTAAGGCGCCCCTCAGAGGTTCCTTTAACGGAGTCTTGCCGTGCTTTCCCCTTGCTGGTGATGATAACAACCCCATTCGCTCCCCGTTTGCCGTAAAGCGCCGTGGCCGAAGCGTCTTTCAGCACATTCACGCTTTCGATGGTATTGGCATCAATTTCCTGGATATCAAATCCTTCCTCCAGCACCTTACCGTCCAATATCAGCAGCGGCTCGCCCTTATCGCGCGATACTAGCCTACGCACCGCAACGACCGGCGTAACGCGCTTCGGTTTGATTGTATCGCGCGCGACTTCGTCTCGCAATGTATCCTTTTCCGGTTTTACCCCTACTGTAATTTCCAGATCGTTTGGTTGCCCGGGTCTTTCTTCGTGCGGGGGGTCCTCCTGTCGGGGCTGATCCGGCATAACATCAAGAACGATGGTATTTTCAGAGCCATCAGTCGCCGAAGCAACATCATCGGCGGTACCTGAAGCTGCGCGGCTCATGGTAAAAAACAAAACGAAGGCGGCGATAACCGGAACGGCCAACAGGTATCGGCCGAGTTGTAACTGCGAGGATTTTTTTCTATTCATCATCATAATACGTCTTTTTAAATTTTTGAAATTAAAGCCGTTGGCAATACCTGGGTAAGCTTCTAGTCTCCGGCCAGCACCCAACAGGCTGTATTGGTAGGCTTGCTTGTCGACCCCGCTCTGCAACACGTTCCGATCGGTAATAAACTCCAGGTTTTCGCGGATGGCGTGGCGCAGCAGCCACATACCCGGGTTGAACCAACACCATACACTACATAATTCCGCCAGCAGGATATCGACCGTATGCAATTCAGAGGCATGCACCTGTTCATGCCTAAAAATCTCCACAAGTTCACTGTCGGGATGGTTTTCTACATTCACGTAAATATTTCGCCAAAACGAAAACGGCCGAATGGGGGCAAATACCTGGCGGTAGCGAAACCAATGCCAGCTAGCCGCGCGTGATTGCCGGTGGATACGGCGTAAACTCAGCAAACGAATGAGTAACCGGACAGTGAATAACAACGCTCCCAGCGTAATCAGCCCTATCAGAATCGGCCATCCATTGAATACTTCCGCGGGTACGCGCTCCCAATCGGCGATAATATAGACCACCTGGCCCGGCAACTCCTGCACAGGTGGGCTAAACCATCGTGCAAAATCGACCAGCGGATACGTGATCGAAAAGAGTAGTGCGAACAATAGATAAAATCGGTTGAGCGTATAAAACGTGAGCCGACGCAACAGCAGTCGATACCCAAGGTAGAACAGGATAATCGCCAGGTTTGCTTTCAGCAAATAAAGGATACTTTCGGGCATGGCTATTTATTTCGTTCGTTCTTGATCATGTCGAGAATCTCGTCCAGTTCAGCGGCACTGATTTTCTCTTCCTTCGCAAAGAAACTTACCAGCTCCTTGTAGGAATCGCGGAAGTAATTGCTTACAAATCCGTTCATGAAGGCCTTCTTGTAGTCTTCTTCGGCAATCTGCGGTTCGTACCGATACGCATTGGCATACCGAACAGTTTTGACATACCCTTTGGCTTTCAATTTGGCCAGCGTGGATGCCAGTGTGGTATAAGGCACTTTATCGCCACTCATGCTATCCAGCAACTCCTTGATAAAACCACCACCCTTGCGCCACACCAATTGCATTGCTTCTTCTTCCTGTATCGTTAACTTTTCCATACTAATTACGATTAAAACGTAAAGCTACGAATAAATCGTAATTAACAAAATATATTTTTGCTTTTTTTTCAATATGAGCCCAAATATTCATCATTGTATTTTTCCATGCCTATGAATACTGGGGTGTTTAGTTTATGTTTGCACCAATGGAGGACTACAGCACACAGCTTAGTAAATACATGCCCGCTTCAGCAGCGCCGATCATCTCCCGGTGGATCAACGATAGCGGATGCCTGTTCCGGATAAGCCGGAACCGCACCTCCAAATTGGGTGATTACCGGCCACCGCATGACGGAAAGGGGCACCGCATTTCGGTAAACCATAATCTCAACCCCTACTCATTTCTCATCACTACCGTACACGAATTTGCGCACCTGAAAACTTGGAACGCCTATAGAAATAAGGTGAAGCCACATGGGCGGGAGTGGAAATCCGATTTCCGGGAATTGATGCGTCCCTTTATTCAATCGGGGTTGTTTCCTGATGATATCCAACATGCGATTGTCCGTTACCTGGACAATCCAGCGGCTTCCAGCTGCTCGGACCTTCAATTATTCCGCGTATTGAAACGGTACGATATGCCCGGCGGACCGACGCAAACGGTGGAACAATTGCCTGAAAACACGCTTTTTACACTCAAAAACGGCCGTATATTCCAAAAAAAGGAAAAAATAAGGAAACGGTACCGGTGCATTGAAGTAAAGACCCGACGGGTATACTTGTTCAGCCCGGTGGCCGAAGTGAAGGCGGTGGACCACGAGAAAGCCGGGAACGGTTGAGGTTATCAAATATTTATTACGTACTTTAGCACCTATTTCATAGTTATGAAGAGATTCGCTTTTTTTAGTATAACAGCAGTTCTCGCCGCATGCGGCGGTCCGGACACGGGCGCATCTTCCGACTTCAATTCCCCCGCCATTGACGCCGAAAGTTTCACGGCTTATGTAAAAGCCCTTTCTGCCGATGAATTCCTGGGCCGCAAACCGTTCACCCGGGGTGATACGCTCACTGTGAATTACATCGCGGAAGAATTCGGGAAAATCGGACTGGAACCGGGAAATGGCGACAGTTATTTCCAGGAAGTTCCGATGGTCGAAATCACATCGACGCCAGGCCCGGCGCTTGCCTTCAACAAGGACAGCAGACAACTCCAGCTGAGTTACCTCGATGATTACGTGATTGGCAGTCCGCGAACCGACGCTCAAATAAACATTCGGGAGACCGAACTGGTATTTGCCGGATTTGGCATCGTAGCCCCCGAATATGAATGGAACGATTACGCCGGATTGGACGCCAGCGGCAAGACGGTCGTAGTGATGGTGGGCGATCCGGGCTTTTATGACAAGGATCTCTTTAAGGGCGATACGATGACATATTACGGTCGCTGGACCTACAAATTTGAAGAGGCCGCCCGACAGGGGGCTACAGGCGTACTGATTATCCATGAGACGGATGCCGCCAGTTACGGTTGGAATGTGGTACGCAGCGGATGGACCGGTCCACAGCTGGCCCTCGAAGCACCCCATGGGGCACCTTCACCCGCGGCATTCGAGGGTTGGATAACGACAGCCGCTGCCAACAGGCTCTTTGAACTGGCAGGCCATACCGATTTGGTGGCACAGGCGAAGAAACCCGGTTTCAAACCCGTACCCCTCGACATCACAACCGGTGTCTCGATAAAAAACGAAGTCCGCAAGTCAACCTCCAATAATGTGCTGGGCAAGATTCAGGGCAGCAAATACCCGGATGAATACCTCATTTATACGGCGCATTGGGACCACCTGGGCGTCGGCGAACCGATAGCGGGCGACTCCATTTATAACGGGGCTATCGACAACGCGAGCGGTATAGCTGCACTTTTCGAACTGGCAAAGGCCTTCAAGTCGGTGGAGACACCACCCGAACGTTCTATCCTGTTCCTGGCAGTCACCGCCGAAGAGCAGGGCCTACTGGGGTCGGCTTATTATGTCAACCATCCGGTGTATCCGCTAAGTAAAACCGTGGCCAATATCAATATCGACGCATTGAGCCCGTTGGGACGCACCAGCGACATTGCGGTTGTGGGTCTTGGCCACTCGGACATGGATGATTATGCAACACAAGCTGCCGGACGGCAGGGACGCAATGTGGTGCCCGGGGGCAACCCCTCGGCGGGGAGTTTCTTCCGTTCGGACCATTTCAATTTCGCCAAGGTGGGCGTGCCAGCCCTGTATACGGGAAGCGGCAGTGACGTTATCGGCAAGGACAGCACGGCAGTAGCCCGGTTGCGCGAAGCATTCGGCAAACGCTATCACCACGTCAGCGATGCGTATGACGAAACGTGGGATGTGGATGGCATGATTGAAGACATTCAAATCGCTTTTGATGTGGGTTATACGCTCAGCCGCGAACGGACATTCCCGAAGTGGAAATCGGGATCCGAGTTTAAAGCAGCGGGCGAAGGGAGGTTTTAGCAACAACAAGCGATTGACGATTAAACAAGCAAACGAACAACAAACGACTAACAACTAAAAAAATGTACACCGGATTCAAACACCTGCACTCCACACTGGCCTATGTATTGCTGGCGGGATTACTTATTTCTATTCTTTATGTGCTTTTTGCGTACCTGCAAAACAAGGGTTATAACCGCAAAATGGCGCTCCTCGGATTGATTTGTGCGCACCTGCAACTCGTAGTGGGGCTCGTCATTTACTTCGTGTCGCCACTGGGTATTAAAGCCGCGTCGGGCGCAGCGATGAAAATCAGCACGGCCCGCCTTTACTTCCTTGAGCACCCGTTGATGATGGTCATTGCCATCGTATTGATTACCGTAGGCTATTCGCGGGCGAAAAAGCTAACCGTACCTAAAAAACAAAACGGAACGGTATTGGCTTTTTACCTGATTGCACTGATACTTATCCTCTCACGCATCCCCTGGCAGGTGTGGCCTCCAGGCTCGGCGGGATAATTAGGTTTTCTTGTGGATTAATTGTAACTTTATCGTGTGTTTGCGAAAACACCGAAGGTAACCGTTATTGCCGTTTACGAAATTCATGCAGCGATACCGCTGATTCATAAAGCTATCCAACTAAATAAAAGCAATAATCATGAAGACCGTTAAGCACATCCTCCACAACAAACCCGCTGTTGTACACGCCGTAGGACCGGACGTTTCCGTACTGGACGCATTGAAGATCATGATGGAAAAAAACATCAGCGCCTTGCTGGTTACCGAAGGTGAGCAGTTGAAAGGGATTTTTACCGAACGGGATTATGCCCGCAAAATCATCCTACAGGGAAAATCATCGCGGGACACGGCAATTCGTGACGTTATGACCACCGATCCGCATACGATCACCTCGGGTGAAGCGATCGATCACTGCATGCAGCTGATGACCAACAACCACTTCAGGCACCTGCCTGTGCTGGATGCGGGAACAGTGGTAGGCATGATATCCATTGGTGATCTGGTCAAATCGATCATCGAAGACCAACAACAGACTATCTCGCAATTGCAAAGCTACATTACGAGTTAGCGGCGCTGTGTTATTTCATGATCCGGAATACCACGCGGAATGCAATAAGCCAACCGATGGCCAGCAAAATCCAAGAAATTGCGGAGAGCAACGTCGAATCCTGAACAAACCGTAAAAACGTGCCAACCAAACCAATCGCTACAGCGATGGCCAACGTAACGTAATAATGGGTTTCATTTGCGTTGTTTATGGTTTTCCGTGCCGGTCTCTTTTCTACTGTCGTTGACATAATAAATAACAATTTGCTGCCAAACTTAGCTAAAGTTGCTTTGATTTACAACTATATTTGTTTGAAATAAAAAAACAACATAATCGGATACCGGTATGGAAGGAACATTAGGAATTATCGCCAAGATTATGGTAGGCATAGTAGCATTGGAACACTTATACATTTTATGGATAGAGGTATTTGCCTGGGAAACCGTGGGTAAAAAAACCTTCAAATCCCTGCCAGGTCATTTGTTTAAAGAAACGAAAGGACTGGCGGCCAATCAAGGGCTTTACAACGGTTTCCTTGCAGCGGGGCTCATCTGGTCACTACTGATAGGTGATGAGCTCTGGCACCGCAACATCGCATTGTTCTTCCTCAGCTGTGTCTTAATCGCGGGAGTGTTTGGCGCCAGTACAGCAGACAAACGTATATTCGTTAAGCAGGGCGTCCCGGCATTGGCGGGGATTATACTGGTCTTATTGAGCTGAAACCTGTCGAGACATCGGATAATCAACGGGAATGATTACCTTTGTCTATTCCTCAAAAAACACTAAAATGGCTTTACAAGACACCATAGACCCAGCAATCAAAGCGGCCATGCTGGCCAAAGACAATAGCCGCCTTCGCGGGCTCCGCGCCATCAAAGCGGCCATCCTGCTTGCCAAGACCGAAAAGGGACCCACCGAGGTACTCACAGAAGCTACCGAGATAAGCGTATTGCAAAAATTGGCAAAACAACGCCGGGAGTCGGCCGATATCTATCAGCAACAAAACCGCGATGATCTGTACGCCATCGAGATGGAGGAGTTGGCTGTCATTGAGGAATTCCTCCCCAAGCAACTCAGCCAAGCCGAGGTGGAAGAAATCGTGAAGCAGGTCATCGCCGAAACGGGAGCGGCAGAGCCGAAAGACATGGGCAAGGTGATGGGCCTGGCCAATCAACGACTGGCCGGGCAAGCCGATGGCAAAACCATATCAGCCATAGCCAAGGCGTTGTTAGCCGGAGGTTAGGTGACGGCTACCAAGGTCCTTATCCCGTTCATACGTGGAGATATGGCGCTCTTTTTTGCTTTCAAAAATATCGTCGATGGTAATCATGATACCGGTTTCTTCGACCGTTCCAAACTCGTCGTTGATTGCCGTGCCGAACGTCATCATGGATGACGAAAGGTTCATATACGTATTGATGAGCGGTGGAATGTTTTCGCCCAGTGCCCGCACACGGGTATTCAATAGCTTATATCCTTCCTTGTAATCCAACCCGTCAAATGCATGGTCGAAGGTCGCTGCATCACTAAAATAATCCAGGGGCTTGATGGGCCACACCAGCTGCTGGCTGTCGGGAAAATAATGGTGCATAAAATAGATCAGCAGGTCGCGGGCTTCGCGGTTATAATGCGGATACATGGTGACCTTGCCGAAGAGATATTTTACATCCGGATTGAGCTTGACCATCGCTCCCAGGCCATCCCACAGGTTATCCAATGAAAACAGGCCTTTGCGGTTATCTTTGCCGGGTTGGTATTTGGGCTGCACGAAAGACCTGCCCAGCTCGATCGTATAGGGCAGGTAGTCGGCAATGAATTTGGGCGAGAAATGGAAATAGTGTGCCGTAGACAAGTTGATTTCGCCATGACCGTTCACTCCCACTTCTTTACACTTGATTAACCGGTAACCGGCAATGATTTCCTCATCTTCCGGATTCCATGCGATCAACTGATCATAGGCATCATCTCCCGTGTCGTTGTCGTCGAGATCCAGCGCCATGCCCGTCCCTCCCCCGGCAGCCCTAAAGGTAACTTCCCGCAAACGTCCGATTTCCCGCACCGTATGTGGTGCGAGTCGATGGTTCACCAGGTAAATTTCGTTATTACCGTTGTTGGTATACCTGATAAATGCCTCTTGCGTAAGCTCCTTCTTGATTAAATCGCTGTCAACAGGTGCTATAATCTCTTGCATATAGTTAGTTTTCAGGAGCTAAATTGTATACTGTCTGTTTAACCTCATCAGCCCACTCCTTTTCACTTTTAGCGCTGTCAAAGTAAGTATAAGATATTGGTTTTCCTACACGGATGGTTACTTTTTTGTTTTTCTGCTTAAACATTTCATCCGCAAGGTAAAACATTTCAATGTTGGTTTTTATGCCAATTGCTTCCCGCAAGCGAGCGAAATTATAAAAAAAGCTTGAATTTTTCCCATCAATATAAACGGGCACGACATCCCGCTCGTGTTTTTTTGCTTTAACGATAAAGCTTTTCTTCCATTCGAGGTCTGCTATTTTACCATGCCGCTTGCGCGATACCAATCCGGCCGGAAAAACCAGCAATGCCTGATCCTGGGCATAGGCCTCTTCGATTTGCCGTATGCCCTGTCGTCCCTGGGCGCCATGTTTATTCACCCCTACGAACAGTGGCTGCAGGTTTTTGATATTGAGCAGGATGTCATTCACCAGAAACTTGATGTCTCGCCGGTATTTTCCCAATGCATGCATGAAGGCAACGCCATCCAAGCCACCCAGCGGGTGGTTGGACGCAAAAATGACCCCTCCAGCCCGGGGAATATGCTCTTCACCTGTCAATTCAACGATAACTCCCAGTTCACCAATCAGTGCATCCACAAAGTCCAATCCATGCAGATGGCCGATATTATCCATCACGCGATTGATGTCGTCTTCGTGCACAACGCGCTCAACATAGCGCAGGATAAACCGGGGCATCCAACGTAGCAGCTGCGGATTTTTCTTCCGGATAACGTCGCGAATGACGATGTATTTATCTTTATTTTCCAAAACGGTCTTCCCTCCACACCACGTTCCGATGGACGTTTCCACCGGAAATCGATATAGGAGCCAAAAGTAGCAAAAGTTCCGATATTGTTGTCTGCTCAATAAAAAAACTGAAACGGGGATGTGAATCGAGCGCTCATCGGCAAATTAAAAAAATAATTAGGTGAAATTAGTCGTTGAAATCAGCAAAAGCAACTATTTTTGGCAAGCGGATGGATTAATATTAAACGATTACGTATCCTAATCGTTTAATAAATTAAGGAGGTGGAATAACGATCATGAATATAGGCCAAGTCATAACCGACCGCAACTATGCGGTAACGCCCACGGACAGCAAACGTTTTATCCTGGATAAGATGGCTGATTTACGGTTGGCGCAGCTACCCGTAGTGAAAGACGATCTTTTTCTGGGCCTCGTTTCATACGAGTCGCTATCGGGACGGAGAAATCTGGACGATCGCATTGAACAATTAGGAATTGCTTACCAGCACGTCCACCTGTTCGACACGCAGCACATCTATGATGCTTTACTTTTTTTTCAGATTCACCCACTCGACCTATTGCCTGTGCTCGACGAAGAGCACCAGTATTTGGGAGCCTTAACTCCGCTCGATTTGGTTGATGCATTGGGACAGACCATGTCGGTAAACCACCCCGGTGGAATTATTATCCTGGAAATGGGCAATCGCGACAACGCACTGTCGCACATCGCCCACATCGTCGAAGCTGAGAACACGCAGATATTGAGTTCGTACGTGCGGATGTTCAACGACTCCTCCCGACTGGAAGTGACCATCAAGGTGAATACTGCCGATATCTCATCCATCGTCGCCGCGTTCCTGCGGCACGATTACACCGTTAAATCTACATACAACGATGAAAATAGCCGCGATAACTCACGCGACCGCTATGAGCAGTTGATGAATTATATCAATATGTAGCGACATGAAGATAGCGGTTTACGGAAGGGAATTCCAGGCATCGGTCATTCCCTATGTACAGCATTTATTCGACTCATTGACTACCCGGGGTGCGGAGCTGTGGATATATGGTGAGTTTCATGACTTCCTTTTCCAGCAACAGGTGGTATGCCCTCAGGGGTTAAACACTTACAACGCGAAAGAAGAGCTGCCCGACGATATTGGTTTTATGCTTAGCCTTGGGGGCGATGGCACGATGCTGGCGGCCGTTTCCATTGTAGGCGATTCGGGCATTCCCGTGGCCGGCATTAACTTCGGCAGGCTTGGCTTTCTGGCTGATATTGGCAAGGATGATATCGATGCTGCCATGGAAGCTATTCTGCGTGGGGAGTACGACATCCAGGCACGGACATTGGTGTCGGTGGAGTCTTCGCAGACCACCCTTTTGGAGGGTAGTCACTTTGCGCTCAATGATGTAACCTTATTCAAATCGGATAGTTCAGCGATGATTACCATCAACGCACATATAAACGGCGAATTGCTAAACGCCTACTGGGCCGATGGGATAATTATAGCCACTCCCACAGGATCGACGGCCTATTCGCTGAGCTGCGGCGGGCCCATCCTCATGCCGGGGAGCAGCAATTTCGTGATTACGCCCATTTCGCCACACAACCTCAATGTAAGGCCCGTGGTGATTTCGGACGAAGTGGAGTTAAGCCTCGACATTGAAAGCCGTAGCGGCAAGTTTCTGCTATCTTGCGACTCAAAAACGGAGGCCGTATCGTCCGACATCCGGCTAACGGTAAAGAAAGCACATTATCGGGCAAATCTAATACGTTTGAAGAACTACCGTTATTTCTCGACCCTACGTAATAAATTGCTCTGGGGGCTGGATGCGCGGAATTATTGATGCAGAGACGATAGACTAACGAATAATGCTTAAAGCAATCACCTCCGTTTGTTTCATTTTTTTGCTTTCCGTTGTCAATGGGCAGGAGTGGGAAGTGGGATTGCAGGGTGGTGCTTCGGGCTACATGGGCGACATCAATCCGGAGAATCCGTTGGCGTTCAACGATTGGTCTGCGGGGGCTTTCGTGAAGTATAACCTCAACCACACGTGGGGTATCCGCGGCAACTTCGCGTATGCGAATACCCATGCGTATGATACGCACTCGCGGGTGCAACAGCGCCGCGACCGCAACCTGGGGTTTTTCGGCCCGATTATGGAAGCTGCGGTACTGGTTGATTTCAATTTTTTTAAATGGCTGCCCCAACGGGGAAGGATTGTGTACACGCCTTATATCTTTGCGGGGGTGGGTGGGATTTATTTCGACCCGAAGATGTATATAGCTCCTAGTGGAGGCGGACCAACGAAAAAGGTAAGTTTGAGGGAAATACGGACCGAATATGATGTAAAGGACAATCCCGATCCTTATGCCAAATATGCTATCTCAATCCCGTTCGGGGCGGGCTTCAAATATAATCTCCGTGGCCCGTGGTCCGTCGGGGTCGAATTAGGTTATCGGCTTGCGTTGACGGATTACCTTGATGACGTAAGTGGAAATTATCCGCTTACCACTCCGCCTACGTTACCTGCCGATATTTCGGGTGCTGACTGGAAAGTCCTAGCTTATCGTAATGCGACGTCAGCACTCCCCGGCACTCAGCGCGGCGACGGCCGCCCTTACGATTCCTTTATGACCGTGGGCGTTACCCTATCCTACACCATCTTTAAAGGCGGCTGCCCGGAGTGGCAGTAAGTCCCCCAAAAAATCTTAACTTTGCGCCAAATTAAGGATGGATATTAAGGACACGATTGATAGAACAAGGCTGCCGGAGCATGTAGCCATCATTATGGATGGCAATGGCCGTTGGGCCAAAGAACGCGGCCACCTGCGCATATTCGGGCACAAAAACGGTGTAGCAGCCGTTCGGGACACGGTGGAAGGGGCCGTGGAAATCGGCGTCAAGTACCTCACGCTGTACGCCTTTTCGACAGAAAACTGGAACCGCCCGAAACTAGAAGTATCTGCATTGATGGAATTGCTTGTCCATACCATTAATAAAGAAACGAAAACATTGATGGATAATGGCGTGAAGCTCAATGCCATCGGAAACCTCGACCAACTGCCACCGAAATGCTATGCGCGCCTTCAGGAAGCGATGCAGAAAACGGCAAACAACACGAATTGCACATTGACGCTTGCGTTGAGTTACAGTGCGCGATGGGAAATTACCGAAGCGGCAAAACGACTGGCCCGGCAGGTACAATCGGGTGAAATCAGCCCGGAAGACATCGACGAAAGCGGGATTTCCCGGCATTTAACCACCCATGGCATACCCGATCCGGAGCTTATGATACGTACCAGCGGCGAACAACGCATCAGCAATTACCTGTTGTGGCAGCTCGCTTACGCCGAGTTATATTTCATCGATAAGATGTGGCCGGAGTTCCGGCGGAATGACCTTTTCGAAGCGCTGGTTACCTACCAAAATCGGGAGCGACGCTTCGGACTAACCAGCGAACAATTGGGAAAATAACCTTTTAACAAAAATTAACAACTGTTTACCGTACTTTAGCGGCGATAAATTAGATAGATGAAGCGAATACTCCTTTTTATACTCACTACCCTATTAACAGCGGGGAGCACCTTTGCACAGCAACGCGGGATACCGTTAGGTAATTCCGATGAATTCAGCTACCTCAATCCACAAAATTATATCATAGGCGGGGTGACAATAAGTGGTACGGAATACCTGGATAACGATGTGCTCATCACGATTTCCAAACTCGTGGTCGGTTCGCGCATCGAGGTGCCCAGCGACGCGACGTCGAACGTGGTGAAAAACCTGATGGACCAGGGCCTTTTTGACGAGGTGGAACTCTATGCGGATGCCGTAAGGGGGGATTCGATTTTCTTTAACATCCACGTCGTGGAGCGCCCCCGGCTCACCCGGATTGACATCGAAGGGCTGAGCAAGACCCAAACCGAAGAGGTAAGGAAACAGCTCAATGAAAACACCGGAAAAATCGTCAACCAAAACCTGATGAACACCACGCGGAACACGATTACGCGTTACCTGAGCGAAAAGGGCTTCCTCTATCCCGAAATCACCATGGCGCCGGTGAGAGACTCGGCCCAGGCAAACAACCAGATACTGGTGGTGAATGTAGATCGCAACCGCAAAGTGCGGGCACACCGCATCAATTTCACTGGCAATGAAGACTTTTCGCAACGTCAGCTACGCAAATTCTTCAAGGGTGTCCGTCAGCGTACCTGGTGGCGCATTACCGGTCCGGGTAAATTCAAGGCCGAAAAATATAAGGAAGCCAAAGAGAACCTGATTGCCAAAATGCATGAAAATGGGTACCGCGATGCGGAAATTTTACGGGACACCTTCTACAAGCACAATGATCGGAATGTCATCGTAGACATCGACCTCTATGAGGGGCCTAAATATTATTTCGGCGACATTGCCTGGCAGGGTAATGCCAAATATTCGGATTCCATCCTGAATGTCATCCTCGGCATCAGAAAAGGCGAGGTTTTCAGCGAGGAAAAGCTGAACACCAAGTTGATGGGCCCGACCCGTAACAGCGACGATATCTCGTCGTTATACCTCAACGACGGCTACCTCACCTTTACCGTAGATCCGGTACAGACCAGGATATACAACGATACCATTGATTTGGACCTGCGCATCTATGAAGGGGCACAATTTACCATCAACGACATCATCCTGAAAGGTAATGATGTAACCAACGACCGGGTGCTGCTGCGCGAAATCCACACCAAACCGGGACAGAAGTTCTCCAAAGAACTGTTGATGCGCAGTACGCGGCAGATCGCCCAGTTGGGCAACTTTGACGAACAGAAGACGAATCCGATTCCCACCAACCTCAACCATTCGGAAGGAACCGTAGATATCGAATATAACGTGGTTGAAAAGCCCGCCGACCAGGTGGAGCTCTCGGGTGGTTTCGGCGCCGGTCAGGTGATCGGTACGCTCGGGCTTTCGTTCAATAACTTCTCCACACGGAATTTCTTCGACAAGAGCGCCTGGAAGCCGTTACCCCGGGGTGATGGCCAGAAGCTGAGCATCCGCGGGCAGACCAGCGGCAAGCGCTACCAGTCGTACAGCTTCTCCTTCTCGGAGCCCTGGCTGGGCGGCAAGAAGCCCATTTATTTTGGCGTGAGCGCGTTTACTTCCTCTTCGTCATACGGCGGGTTTGACTGGAGGACTGGGAGACAGGTCGTAAGCGATAGCGAATTGAGTAGGATTTGGATGAACGGGGTAACCGTAAGCCTTGGCAAGCGCTTGCAATGGCCCGATAATTATTTCCAGCTGAATTATTCACTTGGCTTACAGCAATACAAGTTGCAGAATTACGGCAATTATTTCCTATTTGATAATGGTACTTCATACAACATTAACCTGACGCAAGAGATTAGCCGAAACTCGGTGGATCAGCCGATTTACCCGACCTCAGGTTCGCACCTGAAGTTTACTATACAAGTGACGCCGCCCTATTCACTCTTTAATAATATCAATTACCCCACCGCTCCCAACGACCAACGGTACAAGTGGACAGAATACCACAAATGGAAGTTCGATTCACAGTGGTATACCCGTATTACCGGCAAGCTAGTGCTTAAGGCGCAAGCCCAGTTTGGTTTCCTCGGTTCCTATAGTAGTGTTACAGGCCAATCGCCTTTTGAGCGGTTCAAGCTGGGCGGCGACGGGATGATGGGCTTCGACTTCCTGCAAGGTTCGGAAATCATCGCCATGCGCGGTTATGCCAACGGCATGGTTATCCCTGATGGTTCGGACGTGAATATTGCCCGCAACTCAGGTAGCCCTATCTACAACAAATACCAGTTGGAGCTGCGGCATCCAGTAATGCTGAATGACCAGGCCACGGTATTTGTGCTGGCCTTTGCCGAAGGTGGTAATACGTGGAACAACTTCCGCGATTTTAATCCGTTCAAGGTACGCCGGTCGGTTGGTGTTGGTGCCCGTATTTTCCTGCCCATCTTCGGGTTGCTGGGTATCGACTACGGCCATGCCTTCGACCCCATACCAGGTGTCCCTTCGAGCACATGGCGGCAGAACTTCACGTTCAGTATTATGCAGCAAATGGGCGGGTTTTAGCTTTTAGTTAATAAATTGACGGCTTTAAAGGAGCTGATATTCGTTTTGTATTTTGGATGTAGAATATTTTGTGAATACTTTTAAATCGTCACAAGTTATTATTTTTTCTTATGCTTAACACTTAATGTCACGTCCAAAGGCACTTTAATGTGATTATCAAACAACAAAACCTTAGTGGTTATTTTACCAACAGTTGATTAACAAACGTGCCTCTCATAGTGAAGGAAGGGTTATAGGTTACACGTTAACATTTTCTAAAGAAACCCCCATTCATTTATAGTCTTAGAATTCGTTTCTTCATACCTGAATTTAGTCGTGTTTGGCTTTTAAGCGTACTATTAAATCCAAATGACAGTCCTTAGCTTACAATTCGTCAACTTTTTGTGGTAAGTTGGGTATGCCGACTATTTTTGAAGCAACACGTCGAGCCAAGTCGGTGCTTATTAATTCTTCCGTTTAGGCGAAACAATCCACTTTATACTAACTAAAACCCCGATACTAATTATCACAATTAATATCGGGGTTGGCGCAGTTCTAAATAAAAAACACGTCTACCTGTTGAAAAGCACTTCGAACCACCTTTATTTCTCTGCTATTTGGGCAGATTACGTTTACTGATTTGACCCGTTTAGACCCTGATGTTCATGAACATAGTCAGTCCAAACTTTTATTCCCACAGAAAAAAGCATTCCAGACATTATTCCGCCTGGACCGCCAAACATCAAAGTGTGAGATTTGACATTCTTCTTTACATTATAGCTGTTGGGTTCACCGGTTGAAAGATTTACTACATCAAAATGACGATCGTGTTTTGCCGTAAGCCAAACATATAGAGTCCGTTTATATGAAGTAGTGGTTAAAGCAACCCGATAACTGGTTGTATTTATGCTTAAATTTTGAAATTCAACCTTTAGTCGTCGGATACCGTTGTTAAACGTCTTGTTGTAAAATGTCGTCGTGCCATACCACCCTGGGCTAGGCACATAAGACGGATTGTTGGTGATTCCTGCATAAGGAATGCTTGGATTTCCCCCCATCAAAAGATCATTTCTCCCACTCGTGTTGTCATATACATGCTCAGTCGGTATTTGCTTAAAAGCAATAATCGGAGTTCCTTTGTCGAAACCAGACATTGGAATACTGCCCATTTCATCGAACTCATTTTTGGACAATAAAATGAAGCTATCTCCTGTGAGGATACCAACGGAATCCCCTACAATTACTTGACCGTTCACATCAACAGTATAGCTCAAACTCGATGTAGGAAAGACCTCATTTACGGAAGTATCGGACTCAAGAAAAGACACCAAATTATTATTACGGTTGATTAACTCGAATACTTGCTTTTCACTTTTTGCAAGAGCAATTTGGTCAATTACTTTCCAGTATGCATTTTTATACGAATTAAATTCCGGCATCTTTTCTAAAAATAAAATATAGTCGTCCTCTGGCAAGCTTTTCAACGAATCCGAGAAAGAAAAAAGCTCATCTAGATTATCGAACACCAACTTCCCTTCTTGGGTAAATACCGATGTGGAGTTATTCAAATCAAATTGATTTTCAGCATCATAAATATCCTTTTTTTCACAACCAGAGAAGAAAAAATAAATACCTGAGCATAGGATTAACAATAAAATTGAATGTTTTTTCATGATTGATAAATTTGTAAAGGTTTAAAAAATAGGTAATATAATAAGTTTTCAACAAGAGTCGACTCGTTCGAGGGACTCGCGCAAAAAGTAGACTCAGCTAATATAATTCCATTTTTCAATAAAAAGAAATAAAACTGCAAAATTCTCATAATTTTTATTAGTAGTGATTACATAAACCGCTTCCCTACCGGCGCCGAAAGTCTCTCCGAGTTAAACGCGTCAGCAACCACCCGCTATCCTAGCCTCTGAACGGTTTTCCTTGAATTTCGCTTGGCTGAAATTCATCTCAAAGGAGAATATACTATTTGGGAGAGGTCGAAAAGCCTTTAGTAAGCTATTGGCAGACATTTCGATAAAACAGATGCCCAATATGAAAATT
>Ga0182739_1000917_pt1 | contig 33334 bp, 33 predicted proteins | sample eDN5th30CBELigBY_FD_128873 | JGI IMG/M metagenome (GOLD analysis project Ga0182739, IMG submission 128873) | Enriched backyard soil microbial communities from Emeryville, California, USA - eDNA 5th pass 30_C BE-Lig BY (version 2) (version 2) | ecosystem: Environmental > Terrestrial > Soil >... | reverse complement strand
TCGCGTCGTAGTCGCTGAGCGGCCGGCCCCGGAACTGCAGGTCGGGCTCCGCGCCGGAGAGATCGATCGCGAAGCGCAGGGTATCGAGCACCCGCACGTCGTGACCGCGCTCCTGCGCCGCCGCACGCAGTCGCCGGGTCGAGTAGCTCCGTGGGGCGCGGGAGAGAATCGCGAGTTTCATGGCCACCTGCGAGTATGGACGGCGTGAGCGAGGACTCCCATTCAAACACCCTTGCGGGGTGGCGTGAATGGGCCCAGCTCCCCGACGTCGACGTGCCTTGGGTCAAGGCGAAACTCGACACGGGCGCCCGCACCTCGGCGATCCACGCATACGAGATCGAGCCGGTAGAACGCGATGGCGCGCCCTGGGTGCGCTTCCGCATCCGCCCCTGGCAGGAGTCGACCGAGGACGAGGTCGTCGCCGAACTGCCGGTCCACGATCGCCGCCGCGTGCGCAGCTCCTCCGGCCATGTCGAGGACCGCTACGTCGTGCGAATGCGGATCGTCCTGCTCGGCCGCGAGGTGACCGGCGAGTTCACCCTGAGCAACCGCGACCAGATGGGCTTCCGCATGCTCGTCGGGCGGGAAGTGCTGCGTCAGGGCTTCGCGGTCGACGCGCGACGGTCGTTTCTCGGTGGGCGTGCGCCGAAGCCGGTGCGGCGGCGGAATCGCGGGCGACCCGTCGACACGCGCGACTAAGTCGCCCGGGGGCGGCGCAGCGCCGCCGACACGATGGCGACGAGGGTGCCGATCACGACCCCAATGACGGTGTCGAGGATGCGGTCGCCGAGCAGCAGCGCGGGGTCGATGGGGGCGACGAGGTGGACCATGAGGAGGGCGAGCGGGGTGACGAAGAGCATGGCGATCCCGTAATTGCGCCCGATGAACAGCTCCGCGCCGGCCTGCAGGATGATTGCGACGACGATCGTCAGGGCCGGCGGCATGGCGAGCGCGAGGAGGCCCGCTGCGAGCAGCACGCCGAGCAGGGTGCCGATGAGCCGTTGCGCGCCGCGGATGAGCCGCGAAGTGACGTGCGCGCCGCTTACGGCGGCGACGGCGCCGATCATCGCCCAGTACCAGTGGGTGCCGACGATGAGGAGCGCCGCGGCGCCAGCGAGCAGGACGCCGATGCCCACGGTGATCGCCATCTCCCAGCCGACCGCGCCGATCGGCAGGCGACGCCGCGGAGTGCGTCGGCGCAGGCCATCGCGCAGCAGTGCGAGGGTCGTCGTCACGGCGACGGCGAACCCGACGCTCGCGCCGCCGCCGACGAGCACGCCGATGAACGACATGGCGGTCGCCGGGAGCGTCGCGCACGCTCCGACCGCGAAGACGACGAAGATCGCGCCGGGCGGGTGCCAGTGCCACACGTAGGCGAGCAGGGTGATGAGGGCTGCGGCGAAGGAGATGATGACGACGTCGACGATTCCCGCCATGGCGCAGAACGCGAGCGCGGTATCGAGGAGCATCGCCGCGATGAGCGTCACGCCGGCGGCGGCCTGCATGCGGATGCGGTCCGCGTAGTCGTCGTGGCGTCCGTAGAGCGCGGCGAATGAGCCGAAGCTCGCGTAGATGCTGAGGTCGAGGCGCCCGAGCGCGAGCAGGACGAGCAGCGGCACGGCGACGCTGACGGCTGCGCGAAGCGCCACGCGGTGGTCACCGCGCCGCGGGTCGATGCGGATCAGCCCCGACCATGCCTCGCGCACCGCGCCTGCCACGTGGCCAGCGTAGTTAGCCGCGTGCGCGGCGCCCACCGACCATCTCGGCGAGGCGACACTCGACGGCCAGGTCCTCCGCTCGGGCCCCCTACTTCGTTCCGGACCAAGCGATCACGTACGCCTTACGTGCCGCGACAGCACGCGGTGTCGCCATCGAGTTGTTCGTCTCGGAAGCCGGCGATCAGCCCATGGTGTACCACGCGCAGCGCTCGTACTACGAGGAACTCCTACAAGCGGGAGTGCGCATCTTCATGTTCCACCCGCCCTACATCCTGCATTCGAAGCACTTCTCGATCGACGACGACATCGCCGTGGTGGGCTCCTCCAACATGGACCAGCGCTCCTTCAACCTCAACATGGAGAGGTCCATGATCGTCAACGGCACCTCCTTCTTGGAACAGCTAGATGACGTCAACGCCAACTACCACGAGAACTCGCGTGAGCTTCTGCTCGACGGGTGGGAGCACCAATCGCTGCGATCGCAATTGCTCGACGGCCTCTTCCGACTCACGTCGGCACTGCAGTGAATAGTGGGAACGAGTCCCCATGTCGTTCGTCAGGCTTTGCGGCAGGAGCATTGATCGAGTCCTGAGCGGAGATTCCGCCATGGTGAGAACGCCAGTGATCCCAGTCGCGAAGAAGACGAGGATCGTGCGGAGTGTCCTCGCTGGCGAGGTGACGCTCGCCGAGACTGCGAGGCGGAGAAGGTCAGCGAGCCGTCGATTGGCCGGCGGAAGGCCCCCTTCCTCGAGGCCAGAAAGGCGGCTCTGGCTGCTGGTAAGCCGGAGTCGTCGACACGGGAGCCGCAGCTGGAGGCGGAGGCCGCGGAGCTGACCCAGGCGCTGGGTGAGACCGCGGTCGAGATCCGGGTGTGGAAAGGGCAAGGCTCGCGGCAGCCTTAGACCGACGCTCCTCGTTAGCGGCCTGATTGCCCGACGGAGCAAATAGGGTCGAGTGTCATGAGCTTCGTTGCACAGGACATGAGCGTCGCGGCTCTGTTGGAGCGAGTCGACTCGCGGGAGTACCGCCTGCCGGAGATTCAACGCGACTACGTCTGGAAGAGCAGTCAGATCGCCTGGCTCCTCGACAGCCTGTATCGCGGCTATCCTTCCGGCGGCATCCTCGTCTGGGAGAGCGACAAGCCAGTCGAAGAGAAGGACGTCAACTCCTCGCTCGCGGGCACCGCCAAGGTGGCGCCGAAGTATCTGCTCGACGGTCAGCAGAGGCTGACCTCCCTACACCGGGCGTTCAACGGGCACCCGGATGCGAAGGTCGTCTTCAACATCGTCACCGAGAAGTTCCAGCTCGAGAGCGCAGCAACGAAGAAGGACCCGCGCTGGCTCCCCGTCCGACCGCTACTGCATGGCGCATTCAAGGCAGCCAACCGCAAGGCTCTGCTGGCTGCGGTGCCCGGGCTCGACGAGGACGAGATCGACGAACGCGTCGCCCGCATCGGTCGGATCAAGGACTACAAGTACCGGGTCGAGGTGCTCCAGCACATGACCTACGCGGAAGTCACCGACATCTTCGTTCGTGTCAACTCGCGCGGAAAGAGCCTCACCCGGGGTGACCTCGCGCTCGCGACCCTGACAGCGAACTACCCGGGCTTCTACGAGAAGATCCGCTCAAGGGCCGAGCAGAACGCCCAGCTCGGCTACGGCCAGCTCGGGATCAGCACGCTGACCCGCGCGCTAGCACTCTTCGGGACCAGCGGAGGTTCGCTCAGCGGACTCGCGTCAGCTTCGAACACCGAGATCGATACCGGCTGGGCGATCGTCACGCAAGGCACGACCCATCTGTTGCAGCTCCTCAAGCAGAACCTCGACCTCGGGACGGACACGCTCCTTCCCTCGGTGAACGCCCTGATCCCGTTGATCGGATTCCTCGGAACTCGCGACACCAAGACGCCGCTGAGCCAGCAGGACGCCAGCGCGCTGCTCTACTGGCTCCTCGTCGCGAGCCTCACCAGTCGTTATACGGGCCCGGTCGACACACTCCTCGCTCAGGACAAGCGGGCGATCGCGACGAACAGCATCGCGGGGCTCTACGCGAACCTCGGCCTGACCGGTCGGTACCAGCTCACCGAGTCGTACCTCGTTGGCAAGTCGCTGACGAGCGCTGCCTTCTTGCTCTCTTTCCTCACAGCTCGCGCGAATGGGGCGACCGACTGGTGGACGGCGACCAAAATTGGACTCGACGGCAGCGGTCAGTTCCGGATCGAGTACCACCACATCCACCCGCAGGCGACCCTCAAAACGAAGTACACGAAGGCCCAGGTTTTCGATCTGGCGAACCTTGCATTCATCTCTGAGGCGGCGAACAAGCGAATCTCGTCGCGGACGCCAGAGAAGTACTTCCCAGACCTGGACGACGCCGAGCTGCAGCGGCACCTCATCCCGCTCGACAGTCAGCTCCGCACACCGGATCACTATCTCGAGTTCGTGACGGCGCGGCGAGGTCTCCTCGCGACCGCCATCAACGATTACCTCGACAAGTGGGCGCCGGAGTTCCTCACGGCGTCGGCAGGCGCCGAGCCGCCAGCCCCGCGCGTGAGTCTCCAACTCGTCGCGGACCAGGAGCCTGAGAACGGAGTGCTCGTGATCACGTGCGAGACCGCATTCGGGTCCGGTGCCGGCTCGCTGCCGGTCCGATCGCTGCTCCTGGCGCTCATGGACGCGGAGAATGGCATTGCCGCTCAGGTCGATCTTGCTAGTGGCGAATCACTTCCCGTCGAAGTCGTTGATGACGGCATCGCGATCGACTTCGGTCCGACCCGTCTCGAGGGAGCGATCGACGAATGGCGTGAGGTGCTCGATCGGGAGGTCGCTGAGGCAGTACCCAGTGAGGGACAGAACATCCCTGCCGGATGGCCCGAGCCTGCGGCGGAACCGGTGCCGTTCGCCATCCGCGAGAGCGATTGAGCCATCTACTTGGACTGGAAATTGCCGGTCAAGGTCTTGTGCAGGTTCTGCGGCAGCTCTGCTCCCCATGAGCTCGGAACTGCCAGCCCGTCGGGGACAAGTCGACTAGCTAGCCGCGGGAACCTGCTCTGCCGCTGTTCCAGCGATGCCCATCATCATGTTGTAGTGGCCGAGCTGGTCCTCGATCTCGAAGACCTTCTCAAAGACGCCCAGATAAGTGCTGCGGGCGATGTTCGACGGCGAGTACTCCAAATCGTCGATCCAGCTGTGCGACCCAGAATGCAGCCAGGACAACAGTGACTTGCAAGCACTTGCTTCGTCGCCATCGAACTTCCCGAAGAGGTCGTTGAGATTGCGGGTGCTGCCGAGGATCGTGAAATAGTTCTCGAGAATCCTTCGCATGGTGTTCTCAAGTCCGATTGTCATGGGGGCTGATTCAAAGCTGGCGATCCGCACTTCATCCCACAGGCGCCGGTAGGTCGGCTGGACCGGGTTTTTCTTCAGGTGCGGGACGATCCGGGTCGCGCCGGCAGAATCCCGAGCGAGAACGAAGAACTGGCGGCCCCCGATCAGACCGGCATTCTCATCGTGCTTGCGCGGATAAGTGACTTCGAGATGGAACTGAGCGTTATGAGTCAGGAGAATCAGCTGTTTGAGTCGTCCGTCGTCCTTGTGAAGCATCGTCGTTACATCGCGAACCATCGCGCTGACTGCGAACATCACGTCGCTGTCGAGGCTTGATATCGGATCGTCGATGACGGCGAGCAACTGTCTTGCATCCGGCGAGACATGCTTGCTCTGGAGCTGGCCGAAGTAATAAAGGAAGGCGATGAAAGTTCGCTCGCCTTCGCTGAGTGTGTCCTCGACCGTGGTTCCATCTGATCGAACGAGGCAATAACCATCCCTGATATCAGGTGAGGCGGCCAGGGAAAAGCTAGTGAAGCCGACACGTTTGAGGAGCTTGTTGACCTTCTCTATGGCTGCCCGTGAAGACTTGAGACCGCTCTCCAGCACGGAGGCCCTTTGACGCGCGGAGTTGAGCTGTTCAAGGACGACAGCGGCGGGGGCCCGCAATTCCTCGAGCCGCTGTGCCGTCGCAATTGATGCCCCGTGGTATGCGCCCGATTCGCTCGCGAGTCTGCTCCAGACGAAGTGCGTCCAGCACTTGTCGACGAGGACCTTCCGCGCACTGGCGCGCGCGGCGATGCGAGCATTGTGAGCCGCAATTTGTCCGTTAGCAGCAACGACGAGCCGATTCGCGTCGGTTATCACCGTGCGCGGATCCTGAAAGACCTCAACCCCGGACGGGACTCCCAGTTTCGCCGCAAATGCCGCGGAGTTCGAGCGGAACACCTCGCGAACCTTCGCTGAAGTCTCGCGCATCGCCGATGCGTCTATGAACGCCTCGTCAGCTAGCGCAAGCTCATCGAGCGAGGATTGAACCGTGAGGGCATCTGCATTCCAGGCTGCCGCCAGCGAGCGGACCTCCTCCAGCTGAGCCTCATACTCCGCATCGAAGAGCTCGGCCAGATGGCGGAGGAAGTCCCCTGGCAAGGTCTGCTGACAGAACGGGCAGAGCCCCTCAGACAACTCCAGGTAGTCCCGGCCAGTTCGTAACCAATCGGTGTTATCGAGCTTGCGGACAAGCTCAGCGAGGCTGACGTCGCCACTACCAACAATTGGGACCAAGAGAAGCGGGACGGCGTCGTCCGCCGATACGCCAGCCCCAGGGATGAGTCTGAACTCTTCGACTGAGGATGCCTCCGGGTCGAAAGCCGACTTCGCCTCCCGGATCAGTGCATCGGCTTGTTCGGGCTCAGCCTTCGGGACGGCGATCAGCTTCGCGTAGAAGACTTCCCTGCTCCCGCGTGTCCCTTCGAACATCGGCTCAAGCTCAGTTGGGACGGAGTCACGAGCGGCCCACGCCGCGTCCAAGAACGTCGCCTTGATTCGCGTCTGCTGCGCTTCGAGATGTCCAATCGTCCCGTTGTGGGCAGCAAGTTCGCTTTCCAGCCGCTCGATTTCGCCGCCGGGTAGAACCAGGTTGTTGTACTCGGCACGCGCATCAGGATCTTCGTCATCGATCGTGAAGATGCCCGGAAGTCGATCGGCCTCCTGCAGGGTCCTTGCGACGTAATCGCGGTTGTAGACAGCAGCCTCGACATCAGGTGAGCCCTGGCTCAGTTGCACACTTGGACCCGCGAAGACGCTGGGATCGTTGAGCACTTTGCTGATGGTCGTCTTGCCGGTGCCGTTCGGACCAAAGACAAAGTTGAAGCGCTCGAGCGGGCCGAGCAGACACTGGGTCGCTCCGAAACTCGGGGCACCTTGAAGAAGCACAGATTCGATCACTCGATCACGTCCAGCAGAGGAAGGGACTTGACGATCCTCACAGTCTCGACGCTGACGGTGGTGATGCGGGCGAGGAGGTCGAGGATGTACCGGGGGTTGCCCTGCTCGGCGGCCCAGTCGTTCGGGTCGTTCGTGATGCCGGAGTCCTTGTCGGTCTTGACCTGGTAGCGCTCGATGATCCAATCGAGAGCGGAGCGCGAGCCGAGGAGGTACTCCTGCGCCTCCTCAGGGATGTCGGAGACGGTGATCGAGGAGTTGTAGATGATCGTGGACTTGTCGGTGACCTTGCCGGTCTTCGCGTAGCGCATCTTCTCGACACGGAAGTCGACGCCGGGGGTGATGGTGAGCGGGTACGGCTTGACGATCTCGTAGTTCAGGTGGAGATCTGCGAGCTTCCGGCCGGCCTCGGCGAAGGCGGCGAAGTCTTTCACCTTCGGGATGCGCGGCAGCATCTTCTTCAGGTCGGCGGCAAACTGCTCGCGGTAGTCCGGGCTGTGCAGGATGCCGTAGACGTAGAAGAAGATGTCGTCCTTCGTGGCCTCGGTTCCAAAGGTTTTCTGGTAATCCATCAGAATCTCGTCCGTCACGTTGTCGATCCGACGGTAGGGGCCGTCACCATCATCGAGCGCGGCGAATAGCGAGTCGTCGGCTGCGCGATCCTCGTAGGTGTATCGCGAGAAGAACTTGCCCCCCTGACCGAAGAAGTTGAGGTCGGGAATACGATCCAGCGCAAGCACGCAGAATCCGTATGCCGTCCCGCCCACGTTGGCGTAGAACCCCCAGTTGCTTATCTCGTCATCGGGGAAAATACGAGATAGCCGGTAGGAACTGTGGTTCAGGGATGGCGATTGGAAGACAGTCTGAGGCTGGAAAGGCCGGTACATAGTGGGCCTGAGCCTGCCGGCTTCCAGGCCAACGGGTCTACCACGCTCAAACAAGTTGCGCAGCACCGTGGACCAACTGATCTTCTTCGGGTCTGGATCGAGGATGCGCTTCGCCAAGCTGGCCAGCGTCGCTGTCGGATCTTGCTCAGCCGCGGCACGGAGCCGGTCGAGCTGAACTCCGTAGTTGTTCACGAGGCGAGCCATGTTCTGCTGCACCCGGGCCGCAGAGAAGTTGTAGGCCCAGGCATCGCGGCTCGTGCTGATCCCACCCGAGTAGTCAGTGAAGACGGCAACCGACTGCCGCTCCTCCAGCCGTCCCACGATGGGGCTCAGAGCCTCAAAGGTGCCGCTGCGCTGGTTGATCCAGTCGCCTGCGGCATTGGGGATTATGCGATCCCACTCAATTGCCATGTAGGTAGCAGAGCCTCGAACAATGGCGAGTTTCTCTTCGCGGCTGAGATAGTCGCCGATGTCGTGGTAGAACACGGTGCCGAGGCGGGCCGCATCTGGATTCTTTATGAGGAGGTAGATCGCCACCGTTGCTCGGCTTCCACCTCCAAACACCTTCCCGCCTTCCTTTCGCGAGAGTTCGCCAGCAGTCCGCTGGTTACCCCTGAGATTGAAGGCATAGATTGCACTGAATTCGTCTACCAGAGTCCGACGGATTCCGTCCCCGGTGTTCGAGTCGATGAAGCCTCCGTTGGAGACGAACGCAACAACTCCACGATTGCCGATCCGGTTGGAGGCCCACCTGATTGCACGAATGTAGGAGTCGTAGAGAGCAACCCGATTGACGTTGCCTGACTGCGCAACGTACGTCGCCTCGATCGCCGCGTCTAGCGTTGGATATGCAAGGTTGCTATTGAGGTCGTTCGCGGATGTTTGTCCTATCGACCAGGGCGGATTCCCCAGGACGACCCGAATGTCCAACGCCTTCTGCGCCTCCACGCGTTCGTTGTTTTCGGGGAAGACGCCCTGGCCGTCGAGCTCGTCGTCGGCTTCGTTCATCTGGAAGGTGTCGGTGAGGACGATGCCTTCGAAGGGCTCGTAGTCGCCGCCGGAGAGGGAGTGGTAGGTCTCCTCGATGTTGATCGCGGCTACGTAGTAGGCGAGGAGCACGATCTCGTTCGCGTGCAGCTCGTAGCGATACTTCCGGGCCAGGTCGTCCGGCCTGATGAGGCCGGACTGCAGCAGCCGCACGATGAACGTCCCGGTGCCGGTGAACGGGTCGAGGACGTGCACGCCTTCGTCGGAGATCGAGGCACCGAACTCCGCCTTCAGCGCGTCGTCGACGGAGTGGATGATGAAGTCAACGATCTCGTTCGGGGTGTAGACGATGCCGAGCCGGTCGCTCGTGCCGGTGAAGGCCGTGCGGAAGAACTTCTCGTACAGTTCCTTGACGATCGACTGCTTCGCGGCGGCGTCCTCGATACCGGCGGCGCGGGTGCGGACCGAGTCGTAGAACTTCTCGAGTCGCTCGGTCTCCTTCTCCAGATGCTGGCCCTCGAGTGCGTCGATCATGCCCTGCATGACCTGGCTCACCGGGTTGTGCTCAGAGAACGCGTAACCCTCGAAGAGCGCGTCGAAGACCGGCTTCGTGATGAGGTGCTGGGAGAGCATCTCGATCGCGTCGCGCTCGGTGATGTACGGGTTCAGGTTGTCCTGCAGGCCCTTGAGGAAGCGGGCGAACTCGTCCTTCAGCGCCCCGTCGGAGGAGTCGACGAGGGCGGCGATGCGGGCGATGTGGTCCTCGGCGATGCCTGCGACGTCCTTGGCCCAGTTCTCCCAGTAGCGGCGCTCGCCGACCTTCTCGACAATCTTCGCGAGGATCGCCTCGCGCCACTGCTCCAGTTCGGGGAAGTCCAGGCTGACGGCGCCGTAGTCGGTGCCGGTCGAGTCGCCATCGCGGTCCTTGCCAGTGCCGCCCTTGCCGATGACCCCGATCTGCAGCCGGTCAGTCTTCTTGGTGAGGTCAATCTTGTTGACCTCGGCGTCGAAGCGCTCGTCGTGCGCTCGCAGCGCTTGGAGCACCTGCCAGACCACCCGGTACTTCTTGTTGTCGTTCAGCGCTGTCGCCGGGTCGACCTCAGCGGGGACGGCGATCGGCAGGATCACGTAGCCGTACTTCTTGCCCTCAAGCTTGCGCATCACGCGGCCGACGGACTGCACGACATCGACGACGGAGTCCCGCGGATTGAGGAACATCACCGCGTCCAGCGCGGGGACGTCGACGCCTTCCGACAGGCACTTCGCGTTCGTCAGCAGTCGCGCATTGCCCTCGCCCGGGTCCTGCTTCAGCCAGTCGAGCTCCTGGTTACGAGAGAGCACGTTGAAGGTGCCATCGACGTGATGCGCCTCCACAACGATCAGGTGGTCTGCGTCGGCCTGCTCCTCGTCGAGCAGCTCGATCTCGCGCTCGACCACCTGCTGGAAGACCTGCGCGATGTGCTTGGACTCCTTGATATTCCGCGCGAATGCAACAGCCCGCTTCATCGGGTCGGGGTCGAGTGCAAACTCGTCCTGCGTCAGCGCCCGCTTTGACAGGCCGTTCCAGCAGCCGACGATCTTCGCGGCGTCATCAAGGGTGAGCTCGTTGTTCTCGTCGGCGAGGAGGCGCTGGAATCGCTTGCTGACGTAGGTCTCATCGACGGCGAGCACGAGCACCTTGTAGTCGGTCAGCCGACCGATTGACACCGCTTCCCCGAATGAAAGCCGGTGGAACTCCGGGCCGTAGAGGGCCTCGTTGTTCATGTCGGTGAGGATCGCGCCAGCCTCCTCCGCTCGCGTCTTCGAGGCGTCGGCGTAGATGCGCGGGGTCGCGGTCATGTAGAGGCGCTTCTTGCCAAGGATGTATCCCTGGTCGTGGACGCGGACGAATGCGGACTCGTCCTCCCCAGCGAGCGTCACGCCTGTGGTGCGGTGCGCCTCGTCGCAGACGATCAGGTCGAACTCAGGGATCCCGGCCGCCTGCGCCTGGGCGACGACGTCAATCGACTGGTACGTCGAGAAGATCACCGTCCGCGTCTCAGGGTCGTCTGGACTCACTCTGAAGTGCTGGACGAGCTTCGCGGTGTTCGTCGTCGCCGGGTAAGCGAGGTCGATGACCGGGGTGTCCTCCTCGTCCTTGCGCTTGCCGACCGACACGTCGGAGCAGACCGCGAAGGAGCGCAGCGGGATGCTCGCCTCGATCGTCCACTCCTTGAGCGTCTGGCTCAGCAGTGCGATGCTCGGCACCAGGAAGAGCACGGTGCCGCCTGCGGGCACAAGCTGCTCGACGATGTTCAGGCTCGTGTAGGTCTTGCCGGTGCCACACGCCATGATGAGCTTGCCGCGGTCATGCTCACCGAAGCCCTTGAGGACGTTCTCGATCGCCGTCTTCTGGTGCGGGAAGGGGATCTTGTGCGGCTTCTTCGCCAGCGTGCCCGGCTTTGCCAGCTCGAACTTCGACCAGTCGATCGAGGAGTCGTCGAGGTCCTGCACGCGGAGGCGCGCGACGGGCGGGTTCTGGTTCTCGACCGCGGCCTCGGCGTTCTTGCCCCAGTTGTCGCTCGTACTCACGACCAGGCGACCCGTGAACTCGGGCGCACCGTTCAGCAGCTTGCCTGACGCGGTGACGAAGGACGCAATGTGCTCCTGCGTGATCGTCGTCCCCGGCGCGTAGAACTTGCACTGAATCGCCGTGTACTCGCCGGTCACGCGCGAGCGGGCGACAAGGTCGATGCCCGCGTCAACGCGCCCGTCTCGCTCCGGGTAGTCCTTCCACAACCAAACCTCGTCGTAGAGGTCCTGGTACTGCGGCTCCGTGAGCAGGAACGCCTGGATCAGCACTTCGAACCGAGCGCCCTTGTCTCGCTCGTCATAGGCGACCGCGCGCAACTGATCGAGGATGTCGTGAATCGACGTCATTCCTCACCCCGCTCGCTGCCAATCCGGCTGCCGTAGAACCCACCGTATCGGCGCATGGCGGCACTTCTGTGGAGGCATGACGTCAATGAACGAGTCCCCACAGCCTTCGACCCACGGGATTTATCCACGGAACGTTGCCCGAGCCAGTCGAACGACAGCACACACTGCCATGCTCTCGGATCGCTGACCGGAAGGAGGCCGCCATGAATGACTGGCTCGCACGTTACGAAGAGGGATACATCACTATCGCCGGCATGCATATCCCGCTTGCATCCGAGTTGCACGAGCAGCACCCCTGGAGCTCGCCTGAAGCGGCTCTCGCGCACTGGCGCGCTCGGCCGGACCTCGCCGGCTCCGATGTGCGTCCGTACAAGAATGGCCTGGAACAGTTGGTGTCGGTCGTTGATCACCCTGGGTTCTCTGCGGTCGATGTCGTCGCGATCTGGCGCCGAGTGACGTTCCTTCGTCGAGCAGAGAGCTCGGCCACGGTAGTTCCCTCGCACGAGGGTGAAGTCAGCTTCGTCCCGAGCAGCCCAGTCCAAGTTCAGGCGAAAGGGACTGCTGAAGGTCTTGGTGACTCTTCGCGTTAGGCCGCGGACGCGGCTTGTGTGGTCATGATGGTCTCGAACTCGACGGGCGTCAACTTGCCGAGGACGCGCTGCCGGCGGCGCCGGTGATAGGTCCGCTCGATCCAGGTCACGATCGCCAGCCTCAGGTCTTCTCTGGTCGACCAGCGCCGGGAGTTCAGGACGTTGTTCTGCAGGAGCGCGAAGAAGCTCTCCATCGCGGCGTTATCGCCGGCCGCGCCGACCCGGCCCATCGAGCCGACAAGCCCTGAGCGGTCGAGTTCGGCCTGGAAGCGCCTGGAACGAAATTGACTGCCCCTGTCGCTGTGAACCACCGTTCCCGGGGCGGGACGTCGCCGCTGGACGGCCATCCGGATCGCCGCGACGGCCAGCTCGCTGGTCATCCTGGCGTCGATCGAGTAGCCGACGATGCGGTTGGACCAAACGTCCTTGACCGCGCAGAGATAGACCTTGCCCTCACTGGTCGGGTGTTCCGAGATGTCGGTGAGCCAGAGGCGGTCACGGTCGTCGGCGGTGAACTCGCGGCGCACGAGATCGTCGCGCACCGGCGGGCCGACCATGCCGGTCTTGCCGCGCTTGCGGCGCACGAAGCTGCTGAAGATCCCGGCTTCCGAGCACACCCGCCACATCCGTCGCTCCGAGGCGTCGAAGCCCTGGACGGCGAGTTCGTCGGCGATGAACCGATACCCGAACGCGGGGTCGTCGGCATGCACGTCGAGCGCGGCGTCGATCAGATGGGCGTCGTCCCACGCTCTGGCCGAGACGGGGTTCTTCAGCCAGCGGTAGTACGGCTGTTTCGCGAACTTCAGGACCCCGCACGTCACCGCGACGGGGATCCCGTCCGCGGCCAGCTCGCCTACGAGCGGGTAGAGCCTTTTGGGCCGACAAGGTTCGCCTGCGACAGATACGCGGCAGCCCGACGCAAGACCTCGACCTCCTGCTCGAGCCGCTTGACCTGCTTGCGCAGCTCTCGCGTCTCGGCAGCCTCAGCGGTCGTGGTCCCGGGTCGGCGGCCAGTGTCGGTCTCGGCGATCTTCACCCACCGCTGCACGCACGACTCGGAGATCCCGAAGTCCTTCGCGATCTGCGCATACGAAGCGTCATGACGCATCGCGATCGCCACGACATCGTCCCGGAACTCCTTCGGAAACGGCTTCGGCATGAGAGACATCCTTCCAGCGGCGATGAATCACCACAGATCAGGAGTCACCCAAACCCTCAGCAGTCCCCTCTGTAGCTCAGTTGGTAGAGGGTTTGACTGAGACGTCGTGAGGGCAGGGCCAGCTCAACTCGTGTTCGTGACCGTCGGGACTTACAGTCCAGGGGTCTCGATCCAGTGACCGCCGATGTTGTATCCGGGCACGATGTACTTTTCGACTTCGACGCCAGTCATCTCACGCAGCGTGTCGGTGAGCACCGCGATATCCGCGGCGGTCGCGCGCGTGGAGCCGGGTTCGAAGTCCACGAGCGAATGCTCGTACGGCGTAAGTGTCACAAGTCGCCCGCCCTCGATGAACGAGACTCCCTGCCGTCCGCGCGCGCCCAACCGTCACCCGTGGGCACACACCAGTCGTCATGGTCTTCTGATCGGTGCGGGGCGAGGCGAGAACAGGCCTCGCTCTCGAGGTCGGTGTCGTCGGCTACAGCGGTGACCTCGATGACCGCGATCGCGCGAGTGTCGCTAATCGTCCATGTCGTCGAAGCGGCGGGATGGACCACGACATAGGCATCGGCCCAGCTCGGAGCGTCGGTGACGAAGTGGAAGCGACCGGCAGCGAGATACTGCTGAGCCGCCTCGGCATCGGCCTGCGCGCGCGATTCGTCTACCGCGGCGACCCGGCGGTCGGCCGTGCCCGGAAGCAGGACGAGCAGGATGATTGCCGCGACTCCGGCAGCGGCGCCGAAGACGCGGAGCACCGTCGGGCCGAGGAACAGCGTCAACGTCAGCGCGCACAGGACGGCGAGCAGGAAATGGGGCCACCATTCCGCTGTGAACAGCATCGGGGTGAGCTTGCCCGTGGCGAGTCCGATGCCGCCGAGCCCGACTAGGAGCAATGCGACCGTGACCGCCCCCAGCACATAGAAGCGGCCGGTGATCGCGCGCAAGATGCCGACGACCGCGAACACGAGAATGACCGCGATCACCGGGATTCCCACCAGCAGCCAGGGCTGGCGCCCGAACGACGCGATCACTACCGCGTACGACACTGCGATATCAGCGATCAGCATGAGGATCGCGGCCAAGACGACAACGGCCAGCGATCGGATCACGGTCGATCGCCCCGGCGGGTTAGGAGCCACATCTGCGGCTTGCTCGGCCCGCCCCGCCACGTTGGGACTCTCTGTCACGCTTCGAAGTCAACCACGCGGCACGAGTCCGACTCGGGAAATCTTGTGGGCCATCCACTTCAGTACTGCGCACAAGTCGGTTCTGCCGGGTCAGCACCAACGGCGGCCGCCACGGTACCTTGATGGCAAATCAAAGCGACCTGCGCGACTTGAGCGTGACGGAGGTGAAGTACTTGTGACGGTGGAACCCTCCGTCTTCGGACCGCTCAGTCACCATGCACCCGGAGCCCAGCTGGCGGCAGGCGGCTCAGCGCCCCTGAGGCACACGCTAGCGATGGAGCGGGTAGTCGCCCACGCGGTGGATTTCGGCCATGCTCGACTTGCAGGCCCGAAACGGGATCTCCCCCGATGGCGTTCTGCGTTGCGCCGGTGGCAGTCTGCGTTGGGTGCGACCGCGGCGGTCGCATTCCTCGTATCGGCATGCGCCGCGCCAGTAGATCAGCCGCCGACCACTCCGGACTCGGCGATTTCGCTGACCGATGCGGCGGACGCCGCTTGGGCGCAGGTGTCGGCCCAATACCCCGATGCCGTTCGCCCGGAGGCGGATCTCGTTCGTACGGTCGCGCCGCCGGAATGGGCCACTGCGATCGCAGAGTGCCTGAATGCCGAAGGTTTCGGTGCGATCGCGCAAGCAGACGGGTCCGTGTATTTCGACACCGGTGAGCAAGACGAGGCCTACTCGGTCGCGTTGTACACGTGCAAGATTCGCTACCCGATCGACCCAAAGTTCCAGGGGCCGCTGAACGACGAGCAGTTGCGCCGGGTATATGAGTATTCGAAGACGACCCTCGCGCCATGCCTCGAGTCCTTTGGTATCGCAGTGCCGGAGCCTCCGAGCTTGGAGCTGTTCCTTGAGAAGCGCGGGAATCCTGAAGCCTGGAACATCTACGGCGATGTTCACAACATCCTCAAGTCGAATGCTCAATGGCAAGAGATCAATGCCACCTGCCCGCAATACCCGTCCGACATTTACGAGTAGGCGCTCGTACGGACGCGTGCCTAGGGCACGCGCAGTTCGCGGATCGGATCGCGGCGTGCGGCGACGAGCGCCGGGATGAGCGCTGCGACGATGCTGACGGCGATGGCGAGAATGCCGATTCCAGCAGTGAACGCGAGGCCGGGAAGCGGGTCGCCGCCGACCGCCAGCACGACGGTAGCAATACCCGTGCCGAGCACCGCGCCGACGGTGGCAAGGGCGAGTGTCTGGGTGAGGAGGATGCCGACGATCAGGCCACGAGTCGCGCCCAGAGCACGGCGGCGGCCAAAGTCCTTACGCCGGAGGGTGACGAGACCGGTCAGGATAGCCGCGACGAGCAGCCCGCTGACGGCGAGAATCAGAAGTACCAAACCACGTCCGAACGCGCCGAGCTGTCCCTGCACAAGGGCGCGCAGTTGCGCGAGGGTTTCACTCGTCGTGATCGTGATCTTGGTCGGGTCGTCGACCGCGAGAACGGATTGCACCGCGGCTGACACGGCTGAGACAAGGTCGGGGCGCTCGGCGAGCACGACGAGCACCGCGACCGGCTCCGGATCACTGGGCGCCTGAGGGACGAGCAACGCCGGCTCGAGGAACGCCAGCCAGTCCGGAACGTCGATGTGTCCCGCGACCGTGTAGTCACCGCCCGACTGGGTGGTCACGGAACCGGCGCCGTCGGGTAGGCCAAGCATCGCAAGCGACAGCGTGCTGCCCCAGGCGGTCGAACCCGGTAGGGCCGCCGCCGCCGGGATCCCGATCGACGTCAGGTGCGTGCCAAAGGCGAATCGCGCGGCGACCTTCGAGCCGTCTGGGATATCGGTGTTCGTCACGTCATGGGCGGGTCCGAACGCGCCGGCCCATTCGATACCGTCGACGACCGAGAGCCGGTCGAGCACGCTGCTGGTCAGCCCGGCGGAGGCGTCGGCGCGGACCACGATCGCACGAGTGCCCGCGGAATCGATTGAGCCGAGGACGGCCTGTTCCGCGCCGACGGTGCGGCCCGTCGTCAGCAGGACGGTCACGCACAACCCGGCGACCATGACGACCGTCGCGATCGAGGCGATCGGGCTGGACCCGGCGGCCGCGAACGCCTCGCGTACGATGCCCCCGAGCCGGCGAAACCAACCGCTCATAGAGTGATGCTCCGATCGCAGCGGGCGACGAGAGTCGGATCGTGCGTGACGACGATGACGGTCGCACCGGTCGCCGCGTGCTCATGGAACGCGTCAACGACAACATCGGAGGATGCCGGGTCGAGATTTCCGGTCGGCTCATCCGCGAGCAGGATCTGCGGCGCGCCCAGCAGTGCGCGGCACAAAGCGATGCGCTGCGCCTGCCCGCCAGAGACCTGTCCGGGTTTCGCCTCCGCGCGCAGCTGCACGCCGAAGCGCTCCAACAGGCCCTCGGCGACGGGGATCGCGGCCGATCGCGACTCGCCGCGGTAAAGCGCGGTCTCCAGCACGTTGTCGAGCACGGTGCGGGTCGCATCCAGGGCCGCGTCCTGGAACACGAACCCGAACTCCTGCGCCCGCATTCTCGCCCGGACACGATCCGGTAGCGCCTGCGCCGCCTCGCCGTCGACGAGCACCTGGCCTGCGGTCGGGGCGAGCATGAGCCCCAGCAGGTAGAGCAGTGTCGACTTCCCACGGCCGGACGGCCCCGTGATCGCGACGACCTCCCCAGCCTCGAAGACGGCCGACCAGTCGTCCAGCAGCGGCACGTCCGGCTCGTAGCCGAACGTCAGCTCACGGGCTTCCAGCAGCGGCGCCATCGGCTCAGCTTCCGCTCGCCGGCACGCGCACCCGCAACCCCGCGCTGACTCCTTCGATGACAGACATCCCCCGGGCGCTCGTGACGACCGTGACACGGTGCTCGGTGCCGTCCTCCTCGATCACGGCGATCGTCCCGTCCGCGCGCGAGACCAGCGCGGCGCTCGGCACCGTCAGCCCGGTCACGGTCTCGACGGTCACGACCCGAGACCTCAGCAGCGACTGCTCCGTGACCGAGATCGCGCCGCACTCGACCCCGCACACCGGCGCCCCGTCCGGGCCGGTCAGGATCACGTCGATGGTGCTGCCCTGCTGCTGTGCGATGCGATCGACCACGAACCCCTCCCACGCTTGCGCGTCGGGACCAGTGACCTCCACTCGGGTCCCGTCCGGCATCATCGCCGACTGCGCATCGGTCACCGGCACACGGAAGGTCGGCGCGGCCGGAAGACCCGAGATCACCGACTCGCCGGCGCCGATCGACGCACCCCGAACCACCTTCTCCGCATCAAGCGAGATTCGCGTCGGCAGTGTCGGCACGAACACCACATCGCCGGCCTGCACGACACCGTCGTCATCCAGCCCGAGGCTCAACTGCCATGCCTCGACCGCTGCTTGCGTCCGCCACCCAAAGTCGCCCGAGACGTCACCGTCGTAGAACCCGAGCTGGGTCAGCATGGCCTGCAGCTGTGCGACATCAGCGCCGACCGTGCCGCGGGCGAGACTGCGGAACGCGGGAATCGCGCCCTGCGCGATGACCACCGGACGCAGGTTCACCGAGTAGAGCACTGAGCCGACCCCGACTTCCTGCCCGGGCGCGACGGCCACCGAGGTCACAGTGCCGCTTGCGAGGTTCGCCGCGATCGGAACGGGCTTCCAATCCGCGACCGTGTTCAAGTTGATGCTCGAGCCGACCTCACCGGGAACGACCTCCGCCGTGGTGAACGGCGTCGAATCCAGCACGTCCGGCGGAGGCGCGAAAACCGTACTACCAGCCCAGCCGACCGCCGCACCCGCGGCCACAAGCACGATCCCGCCGAGCACGCCGCCAACCCACCAGCGCGCGCGAGACTTCGAACGCTTCGGTGACGAGCTCATGGGACCCCCTCTCGGCAACGGCGATCCTCCCACGAAACACTCGCTAGCGGGTGCGGACCGCAGAAGCTGTGGTGCTGCTAACAACTCGGGCTAGCGGTGTTGACGCGACGCGTCTCGCGCCTCATCCGTAGAACCCCGCGGGCAGAAGCTCGCACTCCGCATACACGCGCTGGTACGCGTCGAAGTCGGAGCCAACCGCGCTGGGTACCGGGTTCCAGGTGTCGACTGTCTCGAAGGTCTCCATGAACACCTCGAAACTCGGCGGCTCAGCGACGTAGAGCCCAATGTCTTGGAGGCATCGCGTGAGCGGCCCAACGTAGTGATCGTAGAGCGCCCGCAACTGCAGGTCATCCAGCGGCTTGCGGTACTTGGGATCGATCGGATACATCGCAGCGCAGGTATACGAGGCGAGTTGATATACGGGCAGCTGCGCTTCGGCGAGTGGACTCGGGGTGACACCACCGTCGAATCTCGCGGTGACATCCGGGAACCCCTGCGACCGCAAGCAGGCAGCGGTGACAGGTGCCCATTCCTCGGGCATCAGCAGCCGTACGATCTCGACCTCGGGCCGCTCGAGCGTCGGATCTAGTGCGAGCACCCATTGCCACTGAAGGTCGAGCTCCTCGCGAACCTGCTGGGCGCCAGCCGTATCCAGACCAGCGGCCGTACTATTCGGAGCGCACCCGCCGAGCAGTGCCACGCCGACTGCCGCGGCGATGACCGCATAGCGGACCGCAGGTCGCTTCATCCTGACCAGCCTCTACTTCATCTCTGCCTTGCAGAAACGGTAGATCGCGGACACCCAGCAACGTCTCGACGCGAAACGGATTTCATGACTTGTTCACCGACCGGGGGACGAGTCATGCACAGCGCCGGCCATACGGTCGCGGTGATAGCAGCCGTTCAGCACCAGCTGGTTGGGCGGGCGCTGCCACCGTCAGTCCACTTCGGGATAGGCAACGGCTCGCCAAAGCCGGCATTCCGCTCCCCGTGAACTACCGCCGAGGCGGGCCTCTCCTTCGATGCGCCTCAGAACGTACGTGTGGTGGTGGAACAACGCGCGCCCGTACGGTGAGCTCGACTACCGCACCCCGGTCGAGGTCGAGGAGGCGTACTAGGCTGGCTTCGAATCAGTCCAGCCATCGCCGCCGACGTGTATGGCAACTACATCGAGTGCAATCCGACGGGGCGTGTCTCGATTTCGAGCAGGAGCTCTGGCCCGCATGTTGGGTTCGTTGTGCAGCACAGCGTAAGTGGTTCATACATCACCAGTTGGACGTTGCCCGGCTTTCACTTGTCGATCCACTCGGTGCCGGGCAATAATTGGCTGGTCTATACCTCGCACTTCATCACGAATGCCGGTGCTGCGTGCGCATAGCTCCGGTAAAGAGATCGGCCTCGGCATTGGCGCTGCTGGGTCGACTGATGATCAGCGGCGCGATCGTCTTTCTCTTGGCGGGATGCACGTCGACATTGCCTACTCCGAACACCACACCGCTCTTGTCGGAGGAGGACTACCTGAATCAAGTCGCGTCTGATTGGGCGGCGGCGCTCGGCGTCGAGGACCCGCCCGAAGTACGGATGGTGAGGTACATCTTCGCCGAGGAGCGCGACGCGACACTCCGTAGCTGTTTGGAGGGCGAGGGGTACTCGCTGGACAACTCTGGTCTCTATTCCGTGCCCCCGAACCAGGCGGAAGCGTTTGCGACTGCACAGTATGTCTGCGCAGTTCGGTATCCGGTCGATCAGCGATATGCGCAACCATGGACTAGCGACCAGGTCCGGATTCAGTATGCCTGGACCAATCGGTTTGTGGTGCCCTGCCTTGAGGCGCAGGGCTACTCGATTGGAGACCCGCCCAGTGAGGGGACTTTCGTCGATACTTGGTCGTCAGATCCCTGGTATCCGTTCGCCCAAGTCCGACTGAATGTGTCGGCGGAGCGATTCAATGTCGAATGGGCGAAGCTCGAAGCGACCTGTCTGCAGATTGCGCCATCCCAAGTCCTTTGGGACTCGATGACCATTGACGAGTGGCTCCGGCTTCATCCAAGCTCCTGAGAATGGGCTTTGAGCCAGACAGGTGAGGTCCATGCGCGCAAAGCGACCACAAGGCATGAGCCGCGCTTCGGTCAGCCGGCCCTACTTGGGTCGATCATTGGACACAGCGTGAGTGCGCGGCTCATGTCACGTGGACCCGAAATCGCGAGCCAGGGTATCCATGGTGCGGAGTTATATGTGTCCTCGAATTCCGCACGACTGGGCTTGGCTGGGACGTTGAACCCAGCCGTTTCAAGGCAGGTCGCGATCTCGTCGTACCAGGCATAGACGATGTCGTAGTCAGCAGGTGTCAATGGCCGATCCGGATCGAAGCCCGTTGACTCGAGACATTCCTGGCTGTCACGCTCGTATGCGTCTCTTTGTGCCTCTGCGACGTCGGTGACGATCGCTCCTTCTTGAACCTGCACATTCCACCCTCGTTCGTTCAGGCAGGACCCCTGCAATGCTTGGGCCTCGTCTCTGAGGAAGAGCGCGTTCAGACCCAACGAGCTGCTGTTGCTTGGCGCTGCGCAACCAAACAATGAAATGAGAGCGAGAGCAAGTCCGGAGACGCTGAGCGATACCCGTCTAAGGTTACGGCGTCCTGTCATGAGAAAGTCGGTTGCCGGTACCGCGCGGCTTCATAAGCGTCACCGCGTGGGGCGCGGCGAACTGGACCGGCAACCGCGACTGCGCTGGGGCGCGAGTTCGTCACGCCGGCCGCGCGGTGTTCGGTCATGAATCAACCTTGGCATGCGGAGCAAGCTTGTCGGCACGCACTTCTCGGTGTCGACGTTCCACAACGCTGACTGACATGCCGGCCCGGACGGCACGGACTCGGCCAATACGCTCCCCGGCTGCTAATAGTTGAGCGTGCGGATCCGCTGGCTTGGGTGCTGCATTGTTGTCGCCCTAGTTCCGACGATGGTCGGCTGCGTGGCAGCCGGCCCATCACCATCCGCGTCGCCATCTGAATATGCGATGTCGGAACTGGAGTATCTCGACGCTCAGTGGGGGATTTATGTGTCCTCACGCTTTCCCGATGCGACCCGACCTGAGATAGAGCCAGTTCGGCGAGTCACTCGCACCGAGTTCCCCGAAGTGGTGGCGGAGTGTCTGCGCGACGCAGGATTCGACGCTGGCACAGACCCGGACGGCAGCTTCTGGTTCTCTTCTGCTCCGGAGCAGGCCGAGTCGCTAGCAATTGCGATCTATGCGTGCATTGCGACATACCCGCTGGCGCCGGAGTATTACCAGCCGTTCGGTGAGGCACAGGTCGGCGAGCACTACGACTATCTCGTCAACGTGGCCGTCCCATGCCTTGCCAGCCTCGGATACACGTCGACTGCTCCGCCCTCGCGGGAGGAGTACATCGAGACCTACAACACGAGCAGTATGTGGGACCTCTACGCCCCCATCGCCGGAGCCGTCGCGAACATTGATGAGTGGTACGACGTTGTAGTCCAATGCCCTGAGTTTCCCAACTAGCTTGCAGAGCCTCTCGCGGCCGTTGGTGCGCCCGTAGTGCGTCCCCAGCCTCGTTCGGCCCACACAGCGCGACGGGTCCCGATATGGATCCGTGCACGCGCAATCGAGCTTGCTCGCAGGAAGACGAAGATATGGGCATAGCCAATAACAGCCCTTGGCGGTGACTGCCCGTGACCGACGTTACGAAGGCACAGGTGCCTTTCGACCAGATCGCTTGCTCGTTTCCGACCTTGCGGGCTGCGGCGCGCGCTACCCAACGAATGTGTGCGAGTTGGTTCGGGTGGAACCGTTCTGCCGTCGACGGGGCGCAGACGCCTGGCGTGACTTGGCACGCGGGCTCGAGGACTCAGGGGGAGACCACCGGTGCGCCGAAGGTGGCTAGTCAGCGCCGAGATCCCACGAGGGCTGATGGCACTGCTCGTTGACTGTCCTCCATTCCGAATCCGGCATTTGGGCGGTCGAGATGCTGGAAGCCCCGTACGCCGTCCACCTGTTTCCAAAGAACCTGTCGACATAGGTCTGCTCGGTCGGTGGCTCCTCCACGTCGTATCCCTGCGCGATGAGGCAGTCCCTGGCGACCAGTTCTAGCTGGTACACAGCGCGAATCTCATCGTCCGTCATCGCAAGGATGCGTTGGTCGACCTCCGCCCTGCAAACGTCCGCGTCAGCGTTGTACAAGTCCCATTGCTCGTTCGGGATTGTTTCACTCGACGCCAATACACCCCCATCCCACAAAAGCTCGACCGGCCAGCCCTTCTCGGCAATGCATTCATAAAGAGTGTCTCCGGCCAGGGAGAGGCTCTGGCCTTGCGGAAGCGGCGTCTGCGTCGCCGGGCCGACAGGCGTCGCACAGCCCGACAGCACCAAGGACGCAGCCACACAAGCTGTCAGCAGGACAACCCCGCCGAGCACACCCCTGAACGGCCGACGGGCGCGAGGATCCGAAGGCTTCGATAACGAGTTCATGTGCCCCCTCTCGACAACGGCGATCCTCCCAAGAGGCGCTGCTCAGAAACCGCGGAATCCTTTGGGCATTTGGGGACACTTCGTGGAAATTGATTCCCACTCCCCGCCCCGAGTCGGCACGACATCCTGGTACGCGCTCCACGGTGGGCTGCCACCGAGGTAGTCAGAGATGAACTTCGATTCCGAGGGCGGGCTTGGGACGCTGTACCCCTCCGCCTCGAGGCAGGCGGTGAGATCGCCCGTCTGGTAGCGATAGAGGAATGCGACCTCCTCGCGCGTCAGTGGGGTCGTGTAACGCGGGTCGACGGGATACTTCGCGTCGCACTCGTACTGCGCCAAGGCGAGTGGTCCCTGTTGGGCCTCGGGGACATTGAACTGAATGCCGCCGTCGCCCGTGCCCGACACATCGAATCCGAGGGCCTGCAGGCAAGCGACTTGCGTCTCGCCCCACTCTGCCAACGAGATCGTCCTGACGCGCTGCACTTCAGGTCGCTGTGCGTCCGGCCACTGGGACGCTACCGACGCCCAGTGCTGATCGAGCGCCTCGGCTATCAGCTGGTCAGAATCCCCCGGGCTGAGCTCCGGCAATGGAGGCATCCCGTCGCCTGGGTTCGGCGCAATCGCGCACCCGCTGAGAGCCAGGAGCGCCGCCTCCGCCGCAAGCGCAAGCAGTTGCCCCGTCGATCGCGACCGCATATGCACCTCCTCCGCGTGAGCGTACCGACCCCGACCGTCATAGCGCAGTGCGCACTGTGTCCAACGCCTAGTCCCAGAACCCGTCGGGCTGCTGCGGACAGCTCTTGATCATCTCCACGATGGCGTCGATGCCGCGAGCGCGAGCCTGAGGCGCGGCGAAATAGATCGGCAACCATGGTGTTGCGAGGTGCGTTTCGATGAAGACCTGCTTCGTCGGTGGCTCAGGGATCGTGTAACCGAGGCTCTCAAGGCATGCCGTGTGGTCACCCACGTAGTAGTCATAGAGCCGAAAGAGCTGGTCGTCGGAGAGGGGGCGTTGAAGCTTGGGGTTCAGTGGGAACCGCGCGGCGCAGACATAGCGGGCAAGTTCGAACGCCGCTTCCTGCTCGGCCGGCACAACGCCGAAGTCGATGCCGTCCTCGAAGACGTTGAGGCCCACCTGGCCGAAGCCTTCCGAGTGCATGCAGTCGCTAATGACCGTCGGCCACTCGTCGCCGGTGATGAACCTCACCCGTTCGATACGGGGTCGTTGCACGTCGGGGAACCGGGCCGAGTACTCAGCCCATGACTGATCGAGGATCGACTGAGCTAGTTGCTCATCAGTGAGATCGATCGGATCAGAAGTTGAAACTGGCTCCGCGCCGATGCAACCAGACAGGCTCACGCACGCCGCCAGCGCAGCACCCACGACGATCGAGCGGCGATTCCGAAGTGTCATCAGATCATCAGCCCACGAGCTCTTCCCAGTCGCTGTGCCGTGGCGCGGTTCCGACCGTTCTCTCGAATCGTGCGACCGCGACGGTGACAGTATCTCCGGCAAAGCTGCAGCACGCCTATAGGCTGCCCTGGCCGATCACGGCCGGACTAGGTGAGCGACATGGAACACCGAGTTCCTACTCTCGGCTAGGCGGTGCTGCGTCGCCTCCGAGTGGAGCCTCGAGGTAGTGATCGTCGGTTGTGAGATGCCCCCTGTCACTGCTCCAAACCGGACCTGCACAACCTTGACGAGCCTGCGCGAACAAGGCAAGCATGAGACCTTCGCGAGGATCCCGCGCGAGGGCGGCACTGATCGAGGTGGTCACGATGAGCATCCGGACGAGCGGCGTTGGGAACCTCTTGGTGACGGCGCTGGCGACATTGGTGCTCGCGGGCTGCGTGACCGCCGGGCCCATCGCGGAACTGAGCGCCAGCTCTAGTTCTGCTGCCGGCGGGCACGTCTGGCAAGAACAACTTGATGACGCGTGGGTTCTCGTCGAATCCCGCTTTCCGGACGCAGCTCGACCTCCCGTGCAAATGGATCGGTATGTCCATCCCTCTGAATGGGCATCGCTGGTCGTCAATTGTCTGCACGAGCTTGGTTACACGGCAGCGCGGGCTTCACCAGACGGTGGCGTGCAGTCCGGCAGCCTTGAGCCGAGTCAGGCGGAACCGCATGCGCTCGCGCTGTATCAATGCACGGGTCGCTATCCGATTGATCCTGTCTACTTTGAATCAACCGATGCCCAGTCAGTCAACGCCCTCTACGACTACTTCACCGACGTGGTCGTCGATTGCCTGGCCGCCCAAGGATTCACGGTTTCACCTGCTCCGAGTCGAGAGCGGTTCTTGGAGACCTTCGGTACTAATGAGCAGTGGGACCTCTACGGCGAGGTCGCGGCGCAGGTAGGAAGTCAGGAACGCTGGTATGAGGTCAATGAACAGTGCCCTCAGCGACCGCCAAGCAGTTAGCCGCATGGTCGACGACTCGTGTCGAGCTCAACTCGATTCCGAACGGACTCGACCTCGAACGATCCCTCGAACGTATGCTTCCGGTGGCCGTGCATTGCCGAGAACTCACTAGGACCTCATCAACGGGAGCGTGATCTGTTGATCGTGAAGGCGCTTCGATCTGCGGTACTTGCCACGGTGATCGGTGTGACTGCGCTCGTCGTCACTTCGTGCGGGACACCTAGCGACCCCTCTGACTCGGCCCCCACCGCGCCGAGCGCGGTGGACGTGGATCCTGCTACGCGCGCCTACCTGGATGAGACGGCGACAGCGCTGGCACGTCAACTTGGGATCGTTGACCCTCCCGAAGTGACGCTCGTCCGGCTGGTCACCCTGAGTGAGTGGGCGCCCACACGAATCGCATGTCTTCAAGAAGCGGGATTCGACGTTACCGAAACGGCGGACGGAGAAGGAGTCCAGTACCCGCCGATCGACGATCCAACGCTTCGGCAGTCCTTGAACTTGGCTATCTACACCTGCGAACTGAAGTACCCCACTCAGCTCAAATACATGACCCCGCTGTCGAGCGAAGCACTGACAACCCTTTACGCGTATCGAACCGGCGAACTCGTCAGCTGTCTTGAGCGGGAGGGATACCGCGTGCAAGCCGATCCGCCCAGCTTGGCCGTGTTCATTCAGACCAATGCGGGCTGGTCACCGTTTCAGGATGCCGCTATTGCGGAAGCCGACGTGAAGCGGATCTACGCCGAATGCCCGCAAACACCAGAGAGCGTGTACGGACAGTAGCGCGCGTGAGGTCGTCATGGTTCTGAAAGCGGTGGCTTGCTGCGATGCGTGTTCCCCCGAGTGCCTGGCCCGACCCGCCGCGAAAGGCTTGAATCGCCCCGGGTTTAGTGGAGGGCGAGTTTTCCAACCAGCGGTTGCTGCTCGGTGTCGATTTGACAGTAGTAGGCGTCTTCGACTTCGACCGGTGTCGAGTAGCCGATCGCCGAGTGCAGGCGTTGCTCGTTGAACCAGTGCACCCAGCTCAATGTCGCCAGCTCGAGTTCGTCGACGCTCTTGAAGGGGCCGTCGATCTTGACGCACTCGGTCTTGTAGAGCCCGACGACGGACTCGGCCAACGCGTTGTCATAGCTGTCACCGACCGAGCCGATCGAGGCGATCGCACCGACCTCAGCGAGGCGCTCGGCGTAACGGATCGCGGTGTATTGCCGGCCCGCGTCCGAGTGATGGGTCACACCGGTCACGTCCTGCCCGGCACGCCCCCGGACCCACAGCGCCATCTCGAGCGCGTCCAGCGGCAGCTCGGTCGGCATCCGGTCCGCGGTGCGCCAGCCGACGATGCGCCGCGAGTAGACGTCGGTGACGAACGCAGTGAACCCGAACCCGGACCAGGTGGCCACATAGGTGAAGTCCACTACCCACAGTTCGTTCGGCCGGGACGCGGCGAAGCGCCGGTTGACGTGGTCCGGAGGCCGCGTCGAGGTCGCCTCCGGCCGAGTCGTGACGAACTGCTTGCCGCGACGGATCCCGCGCAGCCCCAGCTGACGCGTGAGCCGCTCGACGGTGCATCGAGCGACCTGGATACCCTCGCGGCGCAGCAGGTGCTACATCTTCCGATACCCGGCGATCCCGCGGCCGAGGTCCCGGTCCCAGAACACCCGCTCGATCTCGACGATCAGCTCCGCGTCACGCAGCGTCCGCGCCGAGGCGGGTCGGGACTTGAACGCGTAGTAGCCGGACGGGGCGATCTTGATCCCGTGCTCGGTCAGCACGCGGCAGATCGGCTCGACCCCGAACCGGTCACGGTGGTCGTCGATGAACGCCACTACCAGGGCAGTCGCGGGTCGAGCTCCCGCGCGAAGAACGAGGACGCCGCCAGCAGGATCTCGTTCGCGCGCTTCAGCTCGCGCACCTCAGCCTCAAGATCTTTGATCCGCTTCGCGTCCCCGGTCGTCACTCCGGGCCGCTCGCCACGGTCGACCGCGGCCTGCTTGCACCACCCATACAGCGTGTCCTTGTTCACCCCGACACGCGGCGCGATCCGCACCACGGCCTGGTTCATCGTCAACGCCTCATCGGCCTTCTGCGCCTCCAGCACGAGCCGCACGGCCCGATCCTTCAGCTCCGGCGGATACTTCCTCGGAGTGGTCATGGTCTCCATCCTTTTGGATCAAGACCCTCCACCAAACCCGGGGCGATTCAAGCCGCCTCGCCCGCCATCTCGACGAGCTCGAGACCGGAAATGGCAAAACCGCTACACCGGCTCGACACCGCCCGGACTGCTCCCGTCTGAGGACCTCGCCATCAAACTCGCAGCCCGACGCACCGCCCGCACCGGCTCGCCCGTTATCGATACCAGCTAACTCACACCAGCACTCGATACCCGCGACGAGACGTCGCATTCAGCGTGACATCCAGGCGTCAGCCTGCCCTAAAACGCAGCCAACGCGTCACCTGCACGAACAAAGAGCCGCTCGGGCACCGCCCAAGCGGCTCTTTCGCTTCATGCGCGAGCAACTCACCGCAGAAACCAGATCGCGACCCCAAGTACTCACCATCCCCAGACAGTTCTTAGGACAGTTCTCAGGACGACCTGTTTCGTCGGGCTGACAGGATTTGAACCTGCGACCCCTTGACCCCCAGTCAAGTGCGCTACCAAGCTGCGCCACAGCCCGTGAACAGCCGTACGAGTCTACCCGGTCGGCGCGCGAGGGAGCGACGACGCTCTCCGCCGGCTGTCCGGTCCGAACGCGAGCGCCCATGGTGGCAATGGCGGGAGGCTAGAACGGCGCCCGCATGCTCTCGACGATGCTCTTCGTCATCGCGGTGACCGGGACGTGCTTCATGACTGCGTTGATGACGGCGGAGACCGTGCCGTGCTCGACCATCATCACCTTCGCGAGCATGCGCGAGTCGTTCTGATTCTTGACGACGAGATCGTGGACGCGCTCGCTCCAGCGCGCGACCGCGGTCGGGGCACTCCGCGCATCGGCGAGCGAGAGGTCGTAGGCGAGCGCGGCCGCCGCGCGAAGGGCGTTCGAGGCGCCGACGCCGGCGGTCGGCAGGAAGCCGACACCCGCATCGCCGACGAACGCGAGGCGATCGTCGAGCGCGGTGATCGCCGGCGCGCGCACGTCGCTCATGGTCCACAGGAACGGTATCGCGCTGCCGTCGCCCCACAGCCCCTCGATCGCCGCCGCACCCGGAGCGTTGCGCTCGATGTGCTCGCGGAGCACGCGCAGCTTCTCCTCGGGACTCGCCTCGTGCGCAGGCGAGTGCGCACGCGGGACGCCGACAGCGACGTTCACCCGACCGGGCATGGGGTAGAGCCCGACGAACGCCGACGGTCCCCAGTACTCCGAGGCCGTGCCCGCCGGTCCGGTGTCGGCAGGCGCCCACCACATCCATGCATCGAAGCCCGTGTCCTTCGGCGCAACCTCGCCGAAGACGGCGGTGCGCAGCGCGCTGTGCATGCCATCCGCCGCGACGACGACGTGGCCCTCGAACGTCTCGCCGGACTCCGTCGTCACCGCGGCGCCTTCGCCGGAGCGCACCACGTCGACGGCTTTCGTCGCGAACCGGATGCGTCCGTCCGGCACGCGTGAGGCGAGCACGTCGATGAGGTCCGCACGGCTGACCCCAAGCATCGGTCCGAAATCCGCGAGCAGCTCGCTGAGATCGACGGTCTGCAGCTCGCGGCCGTCCGGACCGTGCACCACGTACCGCTCGAGCGGGCTGCTGCGGCGCGCGATGTCGTCGGCCGCGCCGAGCGCATTGAACACGGCGCCGCCGAGCGGGTACAGCCCGATGCCGTAGCCGGCTTCCCCGTACTCCCGCGCCCGCTCGAGCACCGTCACGTCGTGAGCGCCGGTACGCGACAGGAGCGCCGCGACGGCGAGCCCGGCGATACCCCCGCCCGCGATAACGACCTTCATGATTCCCCGATCCCCGCCGTGGCGTCAGCGTCCCAGCGGTCGGTCACCAGACTTCCGCGCGACAGCACGCGCGTCAATCGTGCTGGCGGGATTTGAACACGCGCCCCCTTGGCCCCGTGGGTGACCGTTCCCCTCCTGGGAGGTGAACAACGGGTGGACCGCGGCTGACGGCGTTCTCGTCGGGGCGACCTTTGCGCTCCCCCGCGCGCGGTCACCATACTGTCCACGTGTTCTACATCGCGATGATCCTGCTGCTGCTCATCGTCGGGCCGATCGGCGCCACCGCGATCGACGTCGGGTCGACGGATCATCCGCTGCTCGCGGCCGCGACGTTCTGGTTCGTGTTCTTCGGCGGGGCGCGGCTGCTCATCGCGGGGATCAGCCAGGCGCTGAACCCGGCGTTCACGGTGCACAACATCCTCGGCCAGAAGGACCCGAATCCCGGCGCGAACTACCTCGCGCAGGAGCTCGGCTATGCGAACATCGGGCTCGGCGTCCTCGGCGTCGTCAGCCCGTGGCTCGGCTGGGCGCCCGCCGGCGCCCTCGCGATCGGCGTCTTCCTCCTGCTCGCCGGCATCCGCCACCTCGCGAAGCGCGGCAAGGGCGGCAAGGAGTGGTTCGCGACGATCACCGACCTGGCGTTCGGCGCGGTCCTGCTCGTCATCTTCGTGTTCGCCGTCATCCTTGCCTGAGGCCCGAGGCCTGCCGCCGCCGAGCGCGGCTCAGCCCGGCGACTCCTTCGTCGGCAATCCGATCGCCGCCTGCATGGTCAGCGGTATTCGCGAGCGCTCGATGCGGTCATGCACGAAGCCGAGCTTCAGCCGCACGAGCTCCACGATCTCGAAGGGGTACAGATCGCCGAAGCCCATCGAGCGATTGATGCGGTTGAACGCCAGCGAGACCCAGGCCCAGTCGCTCAGGATCCGCCCGATCGACATGCCGCTGTAGTCCTCGAGCGGCACGACCTCGGGCAGGTCCGGGTGCTGCGCGTCGGCGCGGTACGAGATGCCGACCCTCGCCGCGGTCTGCAGTGTCCCCGTGATGTGGAGGTAGTGGGCGAAGGTCTCGGCGAAGTCCTCCCACGGATGCATCGTCGCGTACTCGGAGATGTACGACGCCTGCCAGTCGGGCGGCGCGCCGGTCGCGTAGTGCCGCGTGATCGCCTCCTGGTAGCTGGAGCGCTCATCGCCGAAGAGTGCTCGGCACACCTCCCAGGTCGCCTCGTCAGGGAGCAGCACGGACTGGTAGTAGTGCCCGACCTCGTGCCGCAGGTGGCCGAGCATCGTGCGGTACGGCTCCCCGAGCCGGATTCGAAGCGCCTCTCGGCGGTCGTCGAGGCTCTCCGCGAGATCGATCGTGATGATGCCGTTGGCATGACCGATGACGACGCGCTCCCCCTCGGACAGGCTGGAGATCAGGTCGAAACCGAGACCGCCCTCGTACTGATCCCATGGGCGCACCGGGAGCCCGAGATCGCGCAGCTGGAGCAGCATCCTCCGCTTGGCCTGCTCGGTGGAGGCGAGCTTCTCGAGCGCGATCGTGTCGTCCGCCGCCGGCCGGCGCCGGGTGAGCCGGCAGGAGAAGCAGCGACCTGCCGGCGCATCCTCGCGCACCAGCCAGTTGCAGCCCCAGCTGCGGTTCGAGCAGGCGTACCAGCCGACGCCATCGATGGAGATGGGCTTGTCGCCCACCTCGAAGAACTGGCCGAGCAGGATGTGGTACCCGAGCTCCGTCGCGCACTCGGGGCAGCGGAGCTCGTCGAGGTACACGAAGTGCTCGCATCGCGGACACTGCGGCACGGACGACACAACGTTCACGGTAGCCCGCACGGCTCGTCACCGCACCTGGGTAGGCTCCCGCTCGTGATCGCCGCCATCGTCTTCGTCGTCCTGCTCGGCCTGCTCGTCCTCTTCCAGCTCGCCCTCGCCCTCGGCGCGCCGTGGGGCCGCTTCGCGTGGGGCGGCCAGCACGCCGGTGTGCTGCCGACCGGCTACCGGATCGGCTCCGTCGTCGGCATCCTCGTCTACGGGCTCATCGGCACGATCGCGCTCGACCGCGCCGGGCTCGTCGCCTGGTATCCCGCCGGCTTCTCGCAGGTCGCGATGTGGGTCGTCTTCGGCGTCCTCGCGCTCGGTGTGCTGATGAACGCGATCTCCCGGTCCAAGCCGGAACGCTATGTCATGACGCCGGTCGCGCTCGCACTCGCCGTCCTGGCGCTGATGATCGCCCTCGGCTGACGTCGGAGGATCCCCGCCGCCTCAACGGAAGTACGCGTTCGCCTGCTTCGTGTAGAGCAGGACGAGCCCGACGAGCGACAGCACCCCCGAGATGATCGGCCAGGCGACGGTGCCGCTCGTGAAGCCGATCGACCCGATCGAGAAGATCGCCGAGGCGACCTGCAGGATGAGCACGATGGTCGTGAGGATCCGGGCGATCTGGCTGCCCATGAAGAGCCCTGCGGCGACGAGGAGCGTCAGCACGCCGAGGATGAGCGCGATGATCGTCGACACCGCCGGGCCACCGTAGATGAGCGTCAGGATCGCTCCGAGCGTGCTGATGACGCCGTTGATGAGGACGATGATCGCGACGACGGTGACCCCCGTCGGCCTGTTGCGTGCCATTGGCCCGCTCCTCCCTGAGCCCATCGGGCTGTCGGGGCGAGCCTAGCGAGTGCGCGGTTCGCCGTCGACAGCTTCGAACGCGATCGCGGGCGGTTCGCGGGCGGTCTCAGTCCGGCGGCTCCCCCAGCGCGCGGTCGACGAGCCCTTCTTCGACCTGCTCGTCCTCGCCCGCCTCGTCGAGCTCGCCGTCGGGCGTCGCGGTCGCGGTGCGGTCGGCGTCCGTCGTGCGGACCGTCTCGTCGGCCTCCTCGGCCGGGCCTGGCTGGGTGCTCTGCGTGTCGCTCATGCCGACGACGCTATGAGCCGCGATCCCTCGGGCACAGGGGGCTTGACTTCCGGCCCGCGAGCGCGCAAGCGCTATCGTGAGAGCCGGGAGAGGTGTCCGCATTCCATGGCCGGTGAACGAGTCCCATACGACGCGCAGCGCGTCGACGCGCCCCTGCCCCGCGTCGTCGGCATCGACGCCCGGCTCTGGAACCGTCTCTCCCCCGACGCCCTCCTCTCCGCATGACCTCGGCAATAGGGGCGGGACCCCTCGTGCGCTGCCCAGTCGGCGCCTTCCGCGGCGTCTCGGCAGACGGGGTGGACTCCTGGCGGGGCATCCGGTACGCGCTCCCGCCCACCGGCGAGCGGCGCTGGCGCGCACCCGTGCCCGCTCCGGCCTACGACGCCGAGGCGACCGCGTTCGGCGCCGCCGCGCCGCAGGCGCCGTCGGAGACGGTGCGCCTCGGCGACGGCGCCCGGATCGACGAGGACTGCCTCTTCCTCAACGTCTGGCGACCGGCCGATCGGGCCGGCGACGCGCTCCCGGTCATGGTCTGGATCCACGGCGGCGCCTACGCGCTCGGATCGGGCAGCCAGCCCCTCTACGACGCGACGCGCATCGTCGCCGACCAGGACATCGTCGTCGTGACCATCAACTACCGTCTCGGTGGGCTCGGCTTCGTCGAGCTCGGGACACTCCCGGGCCAGAACGCCGCGTTCGACGGCAACCTCGGGCTCCGCGACGTGCTCCTCGCACTCGCCTGGGTCCGGGACAACGTCGCCGCGTTCGGAGGCGACCCCGCGCGCGTGACCGTCGCGGGCGAGTCGGCCGGCGCGGGCATCGTCACCACGCTGCTCGCCAGCCCGGCGGCGACCGGCCTCTTCTCGCGGGCGATCGCCGAGTCCTCGCCGGCGTCGAGCGTCTACGGCATCGACCGCGCGGCCGAGGTCGCCCGACGCTTCGCCGGCCACCTCGGCGTACCGCCGGGGGACGCCGCGGCGCTCCGCGGTGTGCCGGTCGACACGATCGTGAGCG
>Ga0182739_1000915_pt1 | contig 33584 bp, 31 predicted proteins | sample eDN5th30CBELigBY_FD_128873 | JGI IMG/M metagenome (GOLD analysis project Ga0182739, IMG submission 128873) | Enriched backyard soil microbial communities from Emeryville, California, USA - eDNA 5th pass 30_C BE-Lig BY (version 2) (version 2) | ecosystem: Environmental > Terrestrial > Soil >... | reverse complement strand
TAAAAAGCGCAGCAAGGCGGATCAGGACTGAGTGAATTGCAAGGGCTGTTAGCTCAGTTGGTAGAGCAGCGGACTCTTAATCCGTAGGTCGAGTGTTCGAGCCACTCACAGCCCACCAGAATTCCTGGAAGCTCCAGAAAAAAGCCCACCGAATCTCGGTGGGCTTTTTGTTTTCCGAGGATTTTGACCGCGCATGCTCGCGGCGGCTTGGTGGCGTATCCCTGGTACCCGTGACGAAGGCCTTCGTGAGATGGCTCTACGGACCACCGCGTCTGGGGCGAGCCCTTCCCGTCTCCGCCCGTGCGCCAGGGCGTTCAAGGAGTGAGGCCGGCCCGTCGTACACGCCATGCGGAATGGAAAGCGGCCGTCGTCGCGAGTAGGCCGTGCCCGGTTCTAGCCTTCAGGCGAGTAATAAAGGGTGGTGCCGCAGGCGGCGCAGAAATGCTCCCGCGTGTAGCTGTGCTGCATCAACCCTCGAACACGGATATGTCTTCCGTTGCAGCTCGCGCATGCGACCCGTCCATTGGCGTCACAGAAGTCGGGATGCTTGCGCTTGTACCAGGTGAAATTCTTCTTCTCCCATCTGTTGAATCGGAAATACTGACTGAATCCCGCTAGCGTCATCACCCCGCCGAACAAGAGCAAGAACAGCGCCGATGAGTCATCGCGGATAAAAAACGATTGGGCAGAGAATAGAAACAGCGGCAGGCCGATCAGGCCAAACAGCATTCCCATCCATTTTCCGATTTTCCGTCGCATTTTTTTGATCCTAATGGTGAACGTGGTCCGTCACGCGCATGAGCATGGACCGATTTTGTGATGTCGAGCGTGTGGCTGGGGCGCGGGCTTCTTCATGAGCGCTTCAATCCAGCTGGTCAGGGCCGGCAGAGGATGGTCTCGCTGCCGGGCGTTGTCTCCGTCGTGCTCGTAGCGAGGTTCGCCGAGCGCTGCGCTTCTGCGCTTTCCGACCACGTTTGCATGGCGCTGGCGCGGGATTTTGTGCGCGTCGTTTGCGCATATATGAGGTCAGGAGCGTCCGCCTCCGCGGCGCCCAGGCAATCTCGGGCCATCGCATAGGCCTGTATTTCGATTGCCGTCGGTGCGCGGCCGGTTGTGCCTGCCAACATGGCTTTCGTGACCTGCAATGCGTAGGACTCGCCGCGCTCACGCGCCTCGCCCTCAGGAAATGTCTGGCGCAAGGTCTTGTCGATTTCATCGCGCACGCCGTTCTGGTCGGCGTCCGGCCCCAGCAGGTCTTGCTCCTTGATGGTGAGCGGGCCCAGTACGGGATGGTTCACGATCGTTGGCCGCACGCCAACGACGTAGTCGTCCCCGGTTGCGGCGCATCCGCCCAGGATCATCGCCGCGGCCGTGATCAGGGCGGCGGAGTTCGGCTTCACAAGCAAGTGTCTAGGCATGATGATTCAGCGTGAGGCGGCCATGGGTAGCGCGGCGCCCTTCGCGTCGTATTTGGGGCTGAAGGTGTAGCCATACTCGCGCACGCTCTCCGGATAGTAAGAACTGGTCTCGCCAAAACCTTGGTATGCACCGATGCGCGGGAGGGTCGCCAAGCATTCTTTGTATTTCGGGTCGGCGGCCCGACACAAAATATGCAGTACCACGTTGCCTTCGCCGCTGGCGACGAAGTTCTTGACGACATTGGCGGTTCCCGTTTGGCGCAGCTCTACGACATCGCCTTGTTTCAGGGCCGGAAGATGGTCGGGGATGATGCCGGTCGTTACCCAGCCTTTGCCACCTGCCCGTACCCACGCGCCGTATTCCGGATGGCGCATTTGAAGAAATGCCACGCGCATCGAATACTCGGGCTCACCCTTGATAACACCCACGGTATAGAGTTGATTGCGAGCCGCGAACGGATAATCCCCTGCCCAGGTTTCGTCGCGGATGACATGAGCGGCGACGTTCACCTGCCGCATGTTCGCCGCCAGTTCCGTGTTCCCCCCATTCAGCACGGCGTTCATCACGTGCACGGCCGGCGTCTGACATCCTGAAAGAGCAATGGCTATCGCGCCGTATGTGATTGCTTTCACCAGGATGCTCGGCGGCTTTTCCCTTTGTCGCATTTGCGGTGTTTCTCGGTAGATGATGGAAAAAACCGGGGAGTCAGAAATCTCTGAGTTATGTAAATATTTAGATACAATGAAATATAACACGTTACATTGTAAATATTCCTTACCTCTCACAGCGACTATCCGGAGAGTACAAGAAATGCTTGTCCCGTCGCGGCGTTCTTGCTTGGCGCGCGGCTCTACGCCTAAGGCACTCTTCCTTGGCGATTGTGCTCTTCATCACGCTTGCACAGCTGCTTCATTGCGATTCCCAAGGCCACGTAAATGAGGCTATTTTGTTTTCTACGGGGCGTGGAAAAAAACCGGGGTTTTGATTACGTTGGACCGTCCGCACCGTTGAGCAAGCAACCAGGCGCTTTTCATCCAAAAGGGAGAGAGGACATGGGCAACATTTTTCAAGAAATTGGGAAGGGTGTCGGTAACGTCATAAAGGAAGCAGAAAAGGGCGCGCAGAACATCGGCAAGGAAGCGGAAAAGGGCGCGCAGAACATCGGCAAGGAAGCGGAAAAGGGCGTCCAGAACATCGGTAAGGAAGCGGAAAAGGGTGTCCAGAACATCGGCAAGGAGGCCGAAAAAGGGATTCAGAACGTCGGCAAGTTCTTCGATAAGGCCGCCAATGACACTGTCGCCCAGGTCGGCCGCTCCTATGGCGATGTGGTGCAGCTGGCCGAAGCGTCCTATCACTTCATCGAGAATCAAGTTGAGGGCTATGCCTTGAGCATGTCCGACGCGGCCAAGAGGATCTCCGAAGGCAAGCTGATTGACGCGGTGTGGCACGTGATGACCGACCCGACGCGAATTGCCGAGCAGTCCGTGGCGGAAGCCGTCATGGAATCTTCGATCCTCAACACATTGGCCGCCTCGGGCGCCGCTGTATTCGGCGGCCCGGCAGGCGCGGCAGGTTACGCGGGGTGGTACACCTACAAAGTCACAGGCAGCCTTGATGCAGCGCTGCGCGCCGGGGCAATTGCTTGGGCCGCGAGCTACGCCGGCAAGGCCACCAACGGACTCGAAGGCAATGCGCTGGACGCGGCAGCAAAAAGGATTGTTGCGTCGGCGGCGATCGGCGGAGCGGCTGTCGCCGCCTCAGGAGGCTCGGATGAACAAGTTCTGGCGGCATTCGGCCGTGGGGCCGTCGTGGGAACCGTGCGTGAAGCCTATAAGAGCTTTACCAAGCATGACATGGAAGGCAAGCCGGCAACCAAGCCCCCATTGCTGAAGACAACTGACGCAGTCAAAGGGGCATATGGAACCCTCTCCAATGGCAACCTGGATATAACCACGACCCCTCAGGACATCTCCCATGTGGGCTTGGCGACGAGCGCGGATACTGGGGAATATTGGGGCGCCGCCGAGACTAGCGGCATTATGCGAGATCTCGCCAAGCTTCCTTACATGAATGACATGGCCTACTTCCACGACCAATGGATGGCGTTGACCGACGCGCAAGGAATTGCGGTTCAAGTCACCATCCTGCCGGCTATCGCCTTTGTGGGAATGGGGTCCGAAGGGGCTCAAAACAATATCGGAACCCAGCAGGTCGTCGAAAAGGAGCAGGAAAAGCAGCTGCGATGAGTGGGCCTGGAGTGCGAGGGAACGGGAAGCTCCTCCTGCGCAGTCTCGTCCGCCGCGTCCGGCCTCGATGCCGGCCGCAATGTACGAAGCTTGCGGCGGGTCTCGCCGCAAGCCCGCAGGCCGATCAGCGCGCTAGCCTTGTCGCCGGCGCCGCCGCGCCGCCGGTGGTTTCGGCAGCCTGCGCGGAACGCTTCTTCAGTTCCAGGATGACCTGGCCGCCCGACAGGATGTCGGTCTGGACGGCGATCCGGGCCGCCTGGCTGTCGCGGTTGCGCATGGCGGTGAGCAGCGAGTAGTGGCCGTCGATCATGTCGCGGCCTCCCTCTGAATAGCACTGGGCGATCAGCGGGCCCATCTTCAGCCAGAGGCGCTCCAGGATGCTCAGGAGCACCGGCATATTGGCGATGCGACAGTATTCGAAATGGAAGTGCTGGTTCAGGCTGATGGCGGCGAGGACTTCGCCGGCGGCCAGCGCCTGTTCGTTCTGTTCGATCAGCGCTTCCATGCGCGCGATGTCTTCGGCGGAGGCGACCTCGGCGGCCCGGGCGGCGGCCATGCCTTCCAGTTCCAGCCGGATGTCGCGGATTTCCAGGTATTCGGGGAGGGTGACTTCGGCTACCCGGATGTCGCGCGCGCTGCGCATGACGAGCGCGCCGTCCTGCACGAGGCGCAGCACGCCGTCGCGCACGGGGGTAATGCTGGTGCCCAGTTCCGCCGCCAGTTCCCGGATGCGCAGCCGGTCTCCGGGCCGGAGCTGGCCTTCCATCAGGGCGCTGCAGATCTTGGTGTAGACCCGGTTGCCCATGCTTTCGTACTGCATGGCCGAAAAACGGGCCTCGGCCTGCGGGGGCGGTTGAGTGGGCGCGAGAGGCTCGGCGGAGGGCGGGGTAGGAGGGCTTGCGCTCGGATGATGCATCAAGGTAGGTGCCTGAAGTCATAAGTCCGCCACGGGAAACGCTGTCCGGGCGGGCGGAGGGCGCGCTTTCGGCCCAGCTCCTACTTTATCAGTCTTATAGGAAAAACAAGCGCTTGAGAGCGGCTTTGCCGGGATTTCCATCTCCGGGATTACACCGATGTCGTAATTCCGCGATATTGATGCATGATGCATCAAATATTTTAATTGGGATGCCTAGTGATGCTGTCCGACGCCGCCGCCGGCATGGAAGAACCGGTGGACGCCCTGCTGGTCAATTCGCCCCCGCCGATCCGGCAGGAGGATGCCGAACGCGTGGCCGGGGCCTGCTACCCCGGTTATGCGCAGTGCGTTCCGCTCTCGGGCGAGCGCGACATGAACTTCCGGATCAGCCGCAAGGACGGCGCATCCTTGACGCTGAAGTTCATCAACGGCGCGGAAAGCCCGGACGAAACGCGGATGCAGATCGCGGTGCTGAAGCACCTGGAAGCGCGCCAGACGGGCCTGGGCACGCTGCGGGCGCCGCATCACCAGCCCGCGGACGCGGCCGGCCTGTCGGCGGATCCGGATATCCGGCCGGGCAGCGATGATGGCGCGGCCCTGCAGGATTGGCTGGACTTCCGCGTTCCGGACCTCGCGGGCGCGGTGCGGGTGCGGGCCTATGGCTTCCTGCCGGGCCGCCCGGGCGCGGCCATGGCGGCCGGGCCGCAATCCTGGCAGGCGGTGGGCAGGGCGGCGGGGCGGCTGGACGCGCAGCTTGTCGATTTCGAGCATCCGGCGGCGCATCGGCAGTTCCTGTGGGACGCCTGTCAGGTGGCGCGGGTGCGGCCGATGCTGGACGCGGTGGAGTCGCCCGACGAGCGGGCGCGCATCGCCGCCTACCTGGACGTCTTCGAGCGGGACGTGGTGCCGGCGCTGGCGGCGCTGCCCAGCCAGATCATCCATAACGACCTGTCTCCCAGCAACATCCTGGTGAACGAGGCGGGCACGGACCTGGCGGGCATTCTGGATTTCGGCGACATGGTCCACGCGCCTCGCATCGCCGAGGTCGCGATCGCCGCGTCCTACCAGATGACGGCGCCCGGCCGTCCCCTGGACGTGCTGTCCGCGGTGGTGGCGGGCTACGAGTCGGTGCTGCCGCTGACGCCGGACGAACGGCGCCACGTGCTGGACCTGGTGCTGGCCCGCCTCGTGCAGCGCATGGCGATCCCGTCCTGGCGCGCCCTGCGCTTTCCCGGCAACGGCGCCTACATCCTGCGCAGCCGCGCGGCGGCGACGGCGCTGTTCAACGAGCTGTACGACGAATGGAGCCGGGGCGCGCGCTGAGCGCGTCCCGCATGGAGTTGCGCGATGCCGCGCAAGAAACGAGCGAAGGACATGCGATGACGGTGAACGGCAGCAATACGCAGCAGGATCTGCTGGCGCGGCGCAAGGCGCTGGGGCCGGCCTACCGGTTGTTCTATGAAGAGCCGGTGGAACTGGTGCGCGGCGAGGGCGTGTGGCTGTACGACGCGTCTGGGCGCCGCTATCTGGATGCCTACAACAACGTGCCGGTGGTCGGTCATGCCAATCCCGCCGTGGTAGAGGCGCTGACGCGCCAGGCGTCGGTGCTCAACACGCACACGCGCTATCTGCACGATGGCGTGGTGCGCTACGCCGAGCGCCTGCTGGCGCTGTTCCCGAGCGCGCTCGACACCGCCATGTTCACCTGCACGGGCAGCGAGGCCAACGATCTGGCGCTGCGCATCGCTTTCGAGGCGACGGGGCGGCGCGGCGTGATCGTGACCGGCAACGCCTATCACGGCGTGACGATGGCGCTGGCCGACGTGTCGCCGTCGCTGCGTCCGGTCGGCGCGCACGTCCGCACCATTCCGGCGCCCTGCCTGCTGGAAGGCACGCCGCAGGAAGTCGCGGCCAGGTTCGCCGCCAGCGTGGACGCGGCGGCCGACGAGCTGGAAGCCGCCGGCACGCCGGTGGCCGCGCTCATGGTCGACACGGTGTTCGCCAGCGATGGCCTGTACGCCGATCCCGGCGAGGCGCTGACCCTGGCGGCCGAACGCGTGCGCGCCCGGGGCGGGCTGTTCATCGCCGACGAAGTGCAGGGCGGCTTTGCTCGCATGGGCATCAACTGGTGGGCATTCCAGCGCGACAGCGTGATCCCGGACATGGTGTCCATGGGCAAGCCCATGGGCAACGGACATCCGATAGGCGGCCTGGTGGCGCAGTCGCGCCTGGTCGAGGCCTTCGGCCGCGAGTGCCGCTATTTCAATACCTTCGGCGGCAATACCGTGTCGTCGGCCGTGGGCCTGGCCGTGCTGGACGAGTTGGCGCGCATGGACGCGCCGGCCCACGTCGAGCGCGCCGGCCAGGCCATGGGGCAGGCGCTGGCCGATCTGGCGCGGCGTCACGAATGCCTGGGCGCGGTGCGCGGACACGGCCTGTACTGGGGAGTCGACATCGTGTCGCCCGACGGCGATGCGGCGCATGCCGCCCGCCTGACCCAGCGCATCGTCAACGGCTTGCGCCAGTCCGGCGTGCTGCTGGGCACCGCGGGCCGCAATGCTTCCACGCTCAAGATCCGCCCGCCGCTGGTGTTCCGGCCCGAGCATGCCGCCATCCTGGCCGCGGCCTTGGACGAGCAGTGCCGGGCCGCGCTGCGCTGAGCCGCGCCAACACGCCGATACCACAACACAACAACAAGACGTTTCACAAGATCCGTCCCATTCCACCACGTCGAATACGCAAGGGAATCATCATGCGCAACACTAAGTTCTTCAGGAAAACCGCACTGAATGTCCTGCTGGCCGGCGCCGCCGTCCTGGGGGCAGGCACGGCCGCCATGGCGCAGACGCACGGCGGCACGCTCAATGTGATCCTGAATCCCGAGCCGCCCATCCTGATGCTGGGCCTGAACCAGCAGACGCCCACGCAGATCGTCGGCGGCAAGATCTACGAGAGCCTGCTGACCTACGATTTCAAACTGAATCCCCAGGCCAGCCTGGCCAAGTCGTGGAACGTGTCGGCCGACGGCCTGACCTATACCTTCGAGTTGCAGGAAGGCGTGACCTGGCACGACGGCAAGCCGTTCACGGCCGACGACGTGCTGTTTTCGCTCAAGGAATACCTGCCCGAGGTGCATGCGCGCGCCCGCAACAACCTGAGCCATGTGGCGAGCATCGAGAAGACCGGTCCGCTGACCATCGTCATCACGCTGAAGGAGCCGTATTCGCCCTTCATCAACGCCTTCGAGGTGTCGTCCGCGCCCATCGTGCCGGCCCACATCTACAAGGGCACGGATTTCCGTAACAACCCGGCCAACCAGACGCCGATCGGCACCGGGCCGTTCAAGTTCAAGGAATGGCAGCGCGGCCGCTTCGTGCTGCTGGAGCGCAACGACAAGTACTGGCGCCCCAATCTGCCTTACCTCGACAAGATCTACTTCCAGGTGATCCCGGACGCCAATTCGCGCCTGGTGGCGCTGGAAAGCGGTTCGGTGCAGGTGGCCAGCTTCGGCGACATCGACTTCGCCTTCCTGCCGCAGATCAAGGCCAACCCCCAGCTGGAAGTCACGACCCAGGGCTATGAGTTCACCGGCTCGCACGCCGCGATCGAGCTCAACCATCGTGCCAAGCCGCTGGACGACGCGCGCTTCCGCCAGGCCATCCAGTACGCCATCGACCGCAAGTTCCTCGCCGACCGCATTTTCTTCGGCGCTGCGCGCCCGGCCACGGGCCCGGTGTCGTCGGTGACGCGTTTCTACGACGACAAGCTGCCGCGCTACGACTACGACCCGAAGAAGGCCATCGCGCTGCTCGACGAAATGGGCCTGAAGCCCGACGCCAGCGGCAAGCGCGCCAGCATCAAGCTGCTGGGCCTGCCGTATGGCGACACCTGGACCAAGGTGTCGGAGTACGTGAAGAACTCGCTGTCCAAGGTGGGGGTGGAGGTGGTGCTGGAAAGCACCGATGCCGGCAGCTGGGCCCGGCGCTACTCCAACTGGGAATTCGATACGGTGGTCGAGTACCTGTACCAGTACTCGGACCCGGCGCTGGGCGTGGATCGCACCTATCGCTCGGACAACATCCACAAGGGCGGCTACGGCACCAACACCTCGGGCTACGTGAACAAGGACGTGGACGCCGCGCTGATCGCCGCCGCGAAGGAAGTGGACCCGGTCAAGCGCCAGCAGCTGTATTCGCAGGCCTACGGCCAGGTCGCCAAGGATGCGCCGACCGCGTGGCTGGTCGAACTGGCCTTCCCCACGATCACCAACAAGAAGGTCAAGAACGTGACGACGTCCGCCATCGGCGTGGCGGAAAGCTTCGCGACGACCTACATCGAGAAGTAAGCGGGAGAACGCATGATGAGGTGGCTGCGGCCCTTACTTTCGGTGCTGGGTAAATCGGTCACGGTGCTGATCGCAGTCGCCGTCATCAACTTTGCCCTGGTCCACATGGCGCCCGGCGACCCGGTCAGCGTGCTGGCCGGCGAAGCCGGATCGTCCGACGCGAAGTTCCTGGAGCAGTTGCGCCGGGAGTTCAAACTCGACCAACCGCTCGTGGTGCAACTGGGAAGCTATCTGCAATCCATCGCCACGCTGGACCTGGGCTACAGCTACCGGCAGCAGCGTCCCGTCTGGGACATGATCGCCGACCGCTTGCCGGCCACGCTGGTGCTGGCGATTCCGGCGTTCCTGATCGCCCTGCTGGGCGGGATACTGCTGGGCGCGCTGGCCAGCCGATACCGGGGATCATGGCTGGACTCCGCCATCACGGCGGCGTCGCTGGCGTTCTACGCCACGCCCATCTTCTGGGTCGGCCTGCTGCTGGTGCTGGGGTTCTCGGTCAGCCTGGGCTGGCTGCCGGCCTTCGGCTACGAAACCATGGGTTCGTCGCTAACCGGCATATCGCGAATGCTGGACATCGCCAAGCACGCCCTATTGCCGGTCGTCACGCTGGCGGGCTTCAACCTGGCGGTCTACACGCGCCTGGCGCGGGCCTCCATGAACGAGATCCAGGGGGCCGATTTCGTCAAGACGGCCTGGGCCAAGGGCCTGTCGTCCGGCCGGGTGGTCTGGGTGCACCAGTTGCGCAACGCGGTGCTGCCGGTCATCACCCTGGCGGGCATGCAGGCCGGCCAGCTGATCGGCGGGTCGGTGCTGGTGGAAACCGTGTTCGCGTGGCCGGGCATCGGCCGGCTGGCCTTCGATGCCTTGCAGCAGCGCGACTATCCCGTCCTGTTGGGGGTGTTTTTCTGCACGTCGGTGGTGGTGGTCGCGTTCAACCTGCTGACCGACCTGATCTACCGCCTCGTCGATCCCCGCATGCAGAGTCAATCATGAAGTCATTGATCAAGCGATATTTCACCAATGCCGGCGCCGTGGTCGGGCTGGTCTGCCTGAGCGCCATCGTGCTGATGGCCCTGGGCGCCCACTGGCTCTATCCCATCAATCCCTGGGATACCACCGAAGCGCCGTTCCTGCGTCCGTTTGAAGAAGCCGGCGCCTGGCTGGGGGCCGACTCCATGGGCCGCAACATCGCGGCGGGCATCGTGCACGGCGCGCAGGCCTCGCTGCTGGTGGGCGTGGTGGCGACGGTGGTGGCGGTGTTCATCGGCATGCTGATCGGCGTGCCGGCCGGGTATCTCGGCGGCCGCTGGGACGAGCTGCTGATGCGCGTGACGGAAATCTTCCAGACCATCCCCAGCTTTCTGTTCGCCATCGTGCTGGTGGCGATCTTCCAGCCGTCCTTCGGATCGGTCATCACCGCCGTGGCGCTGGTGAGCTGGCCGCCGATCGCGCGGCTGGTGCGCGCCGAATTCATGCGGGTCAAGGCCAGCGAGTTCGTGGAGGCCGCCACGGTGCAGGGCTATTCGCGCGCCCGCATCGTGTTCACCGAAATCCTGCCCAACTGCGTGTCGCCGCTGATCGTGATGGCCTCGCTGATGGTGGCCAACGCCATCCTGCTGGAAAGCGCCATCAGCTTCCTGGGCCTGGGCGATCCCAACCTGATGACCTGGGGCTATATGGTGGGCGCGTCGCGCACGTTCCTGCGGCTGGCCTGGTGGATGTGCCTGTTTCCGGGCGTCGCGATCTTCGTCACCGTGCTGGCGGTCAACCTGATGGGTGAGGGGCTCAACGATGCGCTCAATCCCCGTCTCCATCGCAAGGGGTGAGCCGTGACGCCGTTGCTTCAGATTGAAAACCTGTCGATTTCGCTGCCGGCGGGCGGCGACCGCAAGTTGGCGGTGGACGACGTCAGCCTGACCTTGAACCCGCATGAAATCGTGTGCGTGGTGGGCGAGTCGGGATCGGGCAAGTCCACGTTGGCGCATGCCGTGCTGGGTCTGCTGCCGCGCGGCCTGCGGATCGCCGGCGGGGCGATCCGCCTGGGCGAACTGCAACTGGCCGGCATGTCGCTGGGCGAGTTGCGCAAGGTGCGCGGCAAGCGCATCGCCATGGTGTTCCAGGAGCCGCTCAGCGCGCTCAATCCGCTGATGCGCTGCGGCCGCCAGATCGGCGAGATGTTGCGCACGCACGGCATGCGCGATGCGGCCAAGGTGGAGGCGCGCGTCGCCGAGCTGCTGACGTCGGTGGGGCTGCCGGACCATGCCCGCATCGCCGATTCCTACCCTTATCAATTGTCGGGCGGGCAACGCCAGCGCGTCATGATCGCGATGGCCCTGGCGCTGGAGCCCGATATCCTGATCGCGGACGAGCCGACCACGGCGCTGGACGTGACCACCCAGGCGCAGATCCTGGCGCTGATCAAGGAGATCCAGCAGCGCAAGGGCCTGGCCGTGCTGTTCATCACGCACGACTTCGGCGTGGTGTCCGAAATCGCCGACCGCATCGTCGTGATGCAGGGCGGCAAGGTGGTCGAGTCCGGCGCGGCGCGGCAGGTGCTGCACGAGCCGCAGGCGGCCTACACGCAGTCGCTCCTGGCCGCGGTGCCGTCGTTCCGGCCGCCGCCCGCGATCGCGAGCCAGCCCGATCCCCTGCTGACGATCAAGGATCTGCGCAAGACCTATCTGCGCAAGGGCAAGTGGTTCGGCCCGGCCCAGCGCTTCCCGGCGGTCAAGGGCGTGTCGTTCGATATCCGGCGCGGCGAGACGGTGGGGCTGGTGGGCGAATCGGGCTCGGGCAAGTCGACCATCGGCCGCATGCTGGCCGGCCTGGTTTCGGCCGATGGCGGCGAGATGCGCCTGCGCGGGGCCGACCTGCTGGCTGAAGGCGCGTTCGCCGATCCGGCGCGGCGCCGTTCGGTGCAGATGATCTTCCAGGACCCCTACGGTTCGCTCAACCCGCGCCATACCGTGGCGCGCATCCTGACGGGCGGCATGCGCCGCCATGGCATGTCGGCGGCCGCGGCCATGGACCGGGCGCGCGAACTGATGCGGCTGGTCAAGCTGGATCCGTCGGCGCTGGACCGCTATCCGCACGAATTCTCCGGCGGGCAACGCCAGCGGCTGGGCTTTGCCCGCGCCATCGCCGTGACGCCGGAGCTGATCGTGGCGGACGAGCCGGTGTCGGCGCTGGACGTTTCGGTGCAGGACCAGGTGCTGGCCATGCTGCGGCAATTGAAGCAGGAGCTGCGGCTGTCCATGCTCTTCATCACGCACGATCTGCGCGTGGCGTCGCAGTTGTGCGATCGCGTCATCGTGCTCAAGCATGGCGAGATCGTCGAGCAGGGCCCGACCGCCCAGGTCCTGGAGAATCCCCGGCACGAGTACACGCGCGAGCTGATCGCCGCGGTGCCCGGACGAAGCTGGAAATAAACACACCCACACGCTTTATAGGATCGCGCAGTGAAAGCCTTCATCTCCCCGACCCATGACGTGCCCTGGCCCGGCAATGCCATGATCCGTGGCTTGCTCAAGCAGCACCACGACCGCGCCGAGCGCAGCATCGAAATCCTGGCCGCGCTGCGCGACGACCTGCGCCTGGACTGCCGGTTCGTGCAGCGCGCGGCCGAGCGTCCCGTCGAATTGTTCGAAGTCCATGCGCCCGACTACCTGCACTACCTGGAAACCGCCTGGGATGAATGGTCCAAGGCGCCGGACGCATCGTTCGAGGTGCGGCCGTACATCAACACCAACCGCTACTTTCCCACGCTGCGCACGCGCATCCCGGTGACGCTGGCCGGCCAGTACCTGGGCGACGGCGGCTCGCCGCTGGTCCAGGACGCCTGGGTCAATATGAACGGCAGCGTGGATACCGCGGTGGCGGCGGCCGACGCGATCATCGCGGGCGAGCGCAGCGCGTATGCGCTGCTGCGCCCGGCCGGCCACCACGCCATGCGCGACCTGGCGATGGGCGGCTGCCACATCGCCAACACCGCGATTGCCGCGCAGCGCCTGGCCAAGCGCTTTGGCCGCGTGGCCGTGCTGGACATCGACGTGCACCACGGCAACGGCACGCAGCAGATCTTCTACGATCGTGACGACGTGCTGACGGTGTCGCTGCACGGCAAGCCGGAAACGCTGTTCCCGTTCATCTGCGGCTATGCCGACGAGATCGGCGCAGGCGCGGGCGAGGGCTACAACTGCAACCTGCCCATGGAAGGCGGCACGGCGATCGACGGCTACCTCGGCCACTTCGACCGGGCGCTCCAGCGGATCAAGGATTTCGCGCCAGGCGCGCTGGTGGTGGCGGCGGGCTACGACACGTTCCGCCACGATCCTTTCGGCAACCTCGATATCGACACGGCCGATTACGCGGTGCTGGGCGACCGCATCGCCCAGCTGGGCGTGCCCACCCTGTTCGTGCAGGAAGGGGGCTACAAGGTCGATACGCTGCGCGCCAACGTCAATTCGCTGGTGGAAGGCTATCTGACGCGCCAGGGGGCCTGACATGAGGACTGCCGAATCCGGGGCAGGCGCGGGCCGCGTCGTGCTGATCAGCGGCGCGAGCCGAGGCATCGGGCTGGCGCTGGCGCGCGAGTTGCTGGCGCACGGCTGGCGGGTATCCGCGGGAACGCGCCAGCCCGTGCCGGCGCTGGCGGAATTTGGGGCCGACCGGTGCCATTGGTCGGCGTTCGACGCGCGCGATCCCGCAAGCGAGGCCGCCTGGGTGGCGGCTGCGCACGGCCATTTCGGCCGCATCGACGCCATCGTGCACAACGCCGGCATCCTGAGCGACAAGTCGGTGGTCGAGGCCAGCGACGAGGACTTCGACGATATCTTCGCCGTCAACGTCAAATCGCCCATGCGCCTGACGCGGCTGGCATGGCCGCATTTGCGGGCCGCGCCGGAAGGCAAGGTGCTGGTCATCGCCTCGCTGGCCGGCAAGCGCGTGCGCGCGGCCGAAGGCGGGCTGTATTCCATGAGCAAGGCGGCCGCGCTGATGCTGGCCCATGGCATCCGCCATGCCGGCGAGCCGGACCGCATCCGTTGCACCGCGATCTGCCCGGGCTTCGTCGCCACCGATATGGCCGATGGCGTGGACGACTCCATCAAGGCGCAACTGACCCAGCCTCAGGAAGTGGCCCGCATCGCCCGGATGGCGCTGGAGCTTCCCGCCACGGCCAGCGTGGCGGAAATCCCGATCAGCTGGCGGGTGGAAACGGCGTTCTGAGCCGGGCATTCATTGCCCGGGCCGACTCCGCCGACCGTCAGCTCAGTACCTTGCCCTTCGTTTCGGGCAGCAATAGCGCCGTGACGATGACGATGGCGTAGGCGCCCGTGGCGAATGCGCCGATGGCCCATCCCAGGCCATGCGTCTGCGAAAGAACCCCCACCAGACTGGGGAACAGCGCTCCGATGCCCCGGCCGAAGTTGTACGCGAAACCTTGCCCGTTTGCGCGCACGTCCGTCGGGAACAGCTCGGTCAGGTAGGCACCGATACCGCTGAATATCCCGGATGCCGCGAAACCCAGCGGAAAGCCAAGGACCAGCATCGCGTCGTTGCTCAGCGGCACGAGCGTGTACACATACACTGTCAGCGCCGACAGAACGGAGAAAATCAGCAGGTTGGCCCGGCGTCCGAGCTTGTCGGCGGAATACGCCCCGGCGATGTAGCCGCAGAACGAGCCCACGATGATGACCATCAGATAGCCGCCGGTGCCCAGAACGGACAACTGGCGCTCCGTCTTGAGGAAGGTGGGCAGCCAAGTGGTAATGGCGTAATAGCCGCCCTGGACGCCGGTGCACAGTAATGCGGTGACCATCGTGGTTTTCAGCAGGGAAGGGGAGAAGATCTTCCAGAAGGAGGGCCGTTCCGCCGAGCTCTGCGCCTGGGCGCGCGCGCGCTGGAAGACTTCGGGTTCCGGGACGTGCTTGCGGATGTAGATGACGAGGAACGTGGGGGCGACGCCGATCCAGAACAGCGTGCGCCACGCCCATTCGGGAGGCAGCACCGAGAACGCGATGGTGTAGAGAATCGCGGCAGCGCCCCAGCCTACCGCCCAGCCGCTTTGCACCGTGCCGACCGCCTTGCCGCGGTGCTGCGCGCGAACGATTTCCCCCATCAGCACCGAACCGACGGCCCATTCTCCGCCGAAGCCCAGCCCTTGCAGCGCCCGCAGGATCAGGAGTTGTTCGAAATTCTGCGCGAAACCGATGGCCACCGTGCAGGCGGAGAACCAGAGAATGGTGATTTGCAGGATGCGCACGCGGCCGTAGCGGTCCGCCAGGATGCCCGCCAGCCAGCCGCCGATCGCCGAGAACAGTAGCGTTACGGTGCCAAGCATGCCGGCCTGGCCCTTTTCGATGCCCCACAGGCTGATGAGTGTGGAGATCACGAAGGTGAACACCATGAAATCCAGCGCGTCTATCGCCCAGCCGCCGAAGGCGCCGATGAACGTCCGGCGCTCGGTCTTGTTCATTTCCCTGTACCACTGCATGTGTCGACTCCTGATTCTTCTTGCCAAGACGCGCCGCGGCGGGCGCGCGGGTGAAGGTGAATGGGCCCTAGACGGCGGGGAAATCGTAGAGCCGCTGCGGGTTGCTCACCAGTATGCGTCGCCGCAATTCGGGCTCGGGCGCCCAGGCGGCCAGCTGGTTGCGGAGCCGGCCGGTGTCGACCATGGGCGATATGTGCACATGCGGCCAGTCGCTGCCCCACACGACGCGATCTGGCGCGGCTTCGATCAATGCCCGCGCCCAGGGCGTGACGTCCTCGTATGCATCGAATCGGGTGCTGATGCGGTAGGCGCCGGAGAGCTTGGCCCACCAGCCATGGTCGACCAGCATATGGCGCAGGGCCTGGAAGCCTGCGCTTTGCAGGCCTTCGGCCACGGGCATGTGGCCCATGTGGTCGACGACGCCGGGCACGGGAAGCTTGCGCATCCTGGGCAGCAGTTCGGGCAACTGGCGCGCGTCCATCAGGAACTGCATGTGCCATCCCATGTCCTTGGTCCGGTGCGCCAGGGTTTCCATGGCGTCGAAACCGATGCCGCCGCCAAACAGTACGTTCAGGCGCAGGCCGCGCACGCCGGCAGCATGCATGTTCTGGAGCTCACGGTCGGTGACATCCGGGCCGACGACGCCGATACCGCGCAGCTGGTCGGGGTGCCTGCGCAGCACCTCCAGCATGTAGCGATTGTCGGTGCCATAGACGCTGATCTGCACCAGCACGCCGCGCGACATGCCCTGGCTGCGGAGCATGTCCAGGTACATCTGCTCGGTCGCGGGCGGGGGCGTGTAGGTGCGCTCCGGCACCATGGGGTATATGCCGGCGTCCCCGGCCACGACGTGGGCGTGGGTGTCGACGGCGCCGGCGGGGATATCGAATGCCGGGGGCTCATGCTCGCCCAGGGGCAGCGGGGCAAGGCAATGAGGGATGTCCGCGTCCGGGCGCGGTTCGAAGCTGGTCATGCTCGTCTCCAATGGCAAGGTGCCGATGGTTCAACGCCCATTCTTGTGAACGGCCGGCAATTGACGGAAAGTCGACGATGCGATGGCCTCGAAGATCGCAACGTGCTCGCGATGCACTTGTTCGGGCAGTCCTTCTTCGCGTTGCGTGTGTTCGCGCGCGGTGCGCATCGTTTGATAGATCTGTGCGTTGATATTGCAGCAGCTGCAAGTGGTACTTGTTGCCCGAGGCGGCCGCGATCCGGACGTGGAATTCCTGGTCGGTGGCGCTGCTGCTGGAGCAGCACAGGGCTGCCTCCAGGCGCCGCAGGATGTGTTCCATGACGTCCACGTCTTCCTGGGTGCGGCGTTCAGCGGCCAAGGCGGCCACCGCGCTTTCGAGGTCCAGCCGCAATTCATAGATGGCCGTCAATTCCGCCGCATCCAATTCCGGGCACGAGGTTCCGGCGCGCCTTACTTGATTCCGACGATCTTGATCGTCATGATCAAGCTCGCTCCGGGTGGAATGTCTTCGCTGCCCGAATCGCCCTCAATCAGCTTCGCGGGAACGTGGATTTTCGCGGAGCCGCCCAGCCCCAACTGAGTGACGGCCGCCTTGAATGCCGGCGGCAGATCCGTGACCTTGCTGGTGACTCCTTCCTTGGTGGAAAGCACTTCGCCGGAGCTCAGCTTTTCTTCCAGCTCGAAGAGGATTTCGTTTTGGGCGGTCACCATGGGCGGCGTGCCCTTCTTCAGGATGCGATACACGGCGCCGTCCGGCATCTTGACGGCGCCTTTTTCTTTTGCGGCCTCCGCCAGCAGGACCTTGCTCTGCTTTTCATTCTTGGACAGCATGGCGGCATCCAACTGCTGGTCCACGCTGGCAAGATCGGCGGAAATCGTGTTCTGGGGCAATTGCATGCTGTTGGCGACCCGGTCGTTGAACCCCTGCGCGAACGCGGGCAGGTCCAGCTTTCGGCCGATGGATTGCAGCTTTTGTGTTTCCTGCGGCGCGCTGTCTCCGTACCAGGCGCCCAGCGCGTAGCTGATGCGGACATCCTTCGGGGCGGTGCTGTCGATGGCGACACGCCTTGCCGGGCCCGGGATTTCTCCCTTTGCGTCGCCGGCCTGTTGCGAGGCCGGCTTGTTGCCCGCCTGCTGGTTGGCCTTGCGCAAGTCCGCCAGCGCCCGTTCCTGTTCCTCCCGCTGCTGCGCCAGGATCTGGTTTTGCGCGAGAAGCTCGGCGACCTGCTGGTTCAGGCCGATGATTTCCTTCCCGGCCGCATCGGATCCGGCTTCGGATGCGTCATGGGCGGGGCGGCTGGCAGCCGCCGCCTGCAGGGCGGCAAGTTCGTTCTCTAGCGCCTGCTTTTGCGCCAGCGCGTCGTTCAGTTGCCGGGTCAGTTCGCCGATCTGCCCGGCCGCCTGCTGTGGCGCGGGCGCGGGAACAGGCGCAGGGATCGAGCGGCGATGCGAATCGCTGCCGATGATGTTCTCTTCTGCCAACCTATCCAGCAGGCTGGTTTCGGAGGCGGGCGCCTTGGCAGCGGAAAACATGAGCGCGCAGCACAGCGCGGTGCCGATGGGTTTTTTCATAGCTGGCTGTGCAGGCCCTGCGCACGCTGCAGCATGTTGGAATAGATGGCGTTATTGATGCGGAAGCACACCAGCGAAAGCACCCTGTCGATTTCGGTCTGCATGACTTCGGCCGCCTTGCCGTCGATTGCCGAAGCATTGGATTTGTAGAGAACGTAGTTTTCGTTGATGGCGGCGAGCTGGGCCCTGTAGGTTTCGTAGGCGTCCGGGTTCAACTGCTTCAGCGCGGAGAATTCCTGGTAGCACTGCTGGTTCTTGTCGATGGCATCGTCTTTCGTGGCGACGAGGGCGGTGGGGCGGGCGCTGCAGCCTGCCAGGGCTAACGCGGCAGACAGAATGGCTGCGCTGGCTGGGAGAAATTTCATGAATGCTGGTCCACGGATGAGTGCGAAACCGCCTGCCGAACCGGCGGGCAGCCGATCGCGCCGCGTCGGCGATGGCGATCGCATCGATTCGGGGGGATCGAGGTTTTGACCAGCAATAGACCATAGATGGCCGCGCGAAGAATATAGGGCCTGTCTGATTTGGTGGGCGCGATTTCCGCAGGTGCGCCTGGATGCAACTCGGTCCATTCGAGGCGCTTGCGGCCTGGGAACGCCGGGTGCGCCGAGCGTGGCGCATTAAGGACTGGCTTAAGTGTGGGTAAACGGGCCGTGAATCACGGCGAGCGCCGGACTATTTATAGTGGGCCCATCATCATTCCGAGAGAGCGCCGCATGCCCAGTCCCGCCGTTACGTCTTCCTATCCCCGCGCCGTGCTGTTCGATCTGCTGACCGCCCTGCTCGATTCCTGGACGGTCTGGAACCGCGCGGCAGGCGCCGAGTCCGCCGGCCGGGCCTGGCGCGCGGAGTACCTGCGCCGGACCTACGGCTGCGGCGCCTATCAACCCTATGAGCGCCTGGTGGAGGAGGCGGCGCAGGCGGCGGGCCTGCCCGCCGCGGCGCCGCGGGCGCTGGAAGCCCACTGGGACGAGCTGCCCGTCTGGGACGGCGCGCGCGAACTGTTGCAGGCGCTGCGTCCGCATTGCCGGCTGGGGGTAGTTACCAACTGTTCCGAGCGCCTGGGTCACCGGGCGGCCGCCCTGCTGGGCGTGGAATGGGACGTGGTGGTGACGTCCGAGGAGGCCGGCTATTACAAGCCCGACCCGCGCCCCTACGCGCTGGCCCTCGCGCGCCTGGAGGTCGAGCCGCCGCAGGCGGCGTTCATCGCGGGATCCGGCTACGACATGTTCGGCACCAGCAAGGTGGGGCTGCGCACCTACTGGCACAACCGCGTGGGATTGACCCTGCCCGACGGCGCGGCGCGCCCCGAGCGGGAGTCGCCGGGGCTGGATGCGGCGCTGCCGTGGCTGGCCGGGTTCCACGCCGGCTGAGCGCGCCGGACAGCCCTCCAGGCCGCCGCTTGGGGCAATACAAAATGTTGCCCGTGGCGGCCCTTCCGCTTGCTAGCATGGGCAAGCCGGAATGATCCGGCATACCGACGGGATAGTGGAGGTTGCCATGCGTTCAAGAACAATATTCAACCGTATCGCAATTGTCGCGGCATCGGGGGCCTTGCTGGCCGGGTGCGCCACGCAACAGCAGACCAATACCGCCGTGGGCACCGGCGCGGGCGCCGCGCTCGGCGCGGGCATCGGCGCCTTGATCGGCCACGGCACGGGCGCGGCCATCGGCGCGGGTATCGGCGCGGTGGCGGGCGGGCTGGTCGGCTACAACTGGAAGGTCGTCAAGGAAGACGTGCAGAATTCGGGCGCGTCCTCGCTCGGGATCGACGTGGTGGAAATGCCCGACGGCAGCCTCAAGGTCAACATCCCCAGCGGCGTGTCGTTCGACACGGACAAGACGCAACTCAAGCCCGCCTTGCTGCCCGTCCTGGACAGCGTGGCGCGTTCGCTCAACCAGCATCCCGAGTTGCGGGCGAAGGTCGTCGGCCACACCGACAGCACGGGCGCGCTCGCGCACAACCAGACGCTCTCGGTCAACCGCGCGAAGAGCGTGACGGACTACCTGAGCAAGCAGGGCGTGGCCGCCGGCCGCCTGTCCGTGGAAGGGCGCGGCCCGAACGATCCGATCGGAGATAATGCGACCGCAGAAGGCCGCGCGCTGAATCGGCGCGTGGAGATCTACCTGTACGCCGTGAAGCAGTAATTCCTGGCCCGTGCCCCTGTTCCGGCGCCTCTGGCGGCCGGCGCGTTGCGCGGCCGCCGGCTCCGGCGACAGGGGCACTTTTCCGGAGTCCGCCATGTCCATGTTTCCTCCCGCCCGCATAGGCACCGATACCGCGGTGGCCGCCCTGTCCGGTTGGCAGGCGGTGGCGATGCGCGACGCCATCGAGAAGCGCTTCCGCTTCGCCAGCTTCAATGCCGCGTTCGGTTTCATGACGCGCGTGGCGATGTTCGCGGAAAAGCTGAACCATCATCCCGAATGGACCAACGTCTACAACCGCGTGGACGTGACCCTGACCACCCATGACGCGGGCGGCGTGACCGAGCTGGACGTGCGCATGGCGCAGTTCATGGACGAGGCGGCCGCGCAGTTGGGCGGGACCGCGCCGAAGGCCGGCGCCTGAGGGTTCAGTCGTCCGCGGCGTCGTCGCGGGCCTGCAGGTGGTCGATCAGGCGGTCGAGCATGCCGCCCAGGAGGCGCTGTTCGTCCGCGCTCAGGCAGGCGAAGATTTCGTCGTTGCGCCGGGCGATCAGGTCGATGACGCGCCGGTACTGCGCCACGCCGGCCGCGGTCGGCGCCAGCACCACGCCGCGCCCGTCGGACTCGGAATTCGTTTTCTCGACCAGGCCGCGCTCCACCAGCGCCTGCGCCGAGCGGCTGGCCTGACCCTTGTTCAGGTTGGCCGCGCGCGCCAGGTCGTTGACGGACAGGGGCGCATAGCGGCCGATGGCCGCCAGGCAGCGCGCCTCACCCAGGGGAATGCCGCAATCCGCCAGATAGACGCGATTCGTGTCCCGGTCCGTGATCTTGTTGAGCACGTGCAGGCGATAGGTCAGGAATCGTTCGAGGGCGGGCTGGGTCACGTCGGGGCGGCGGCGGTGGGGGCGGGATAGTTTGCCACAGGCCCGTCGGGCTGGCAGGCGGCCTCGGCCTGCGCCAGCAGCGCCGCAGCCTGGTTGGCGTCGGTCAGCAGGGTCAGCAGCGACAGGCTCAGGATGGACAGGAAGAGCGGCGCCTGCGCTTCGCCGACGCGCGTGAGCGCCTGCGCCATCCCGGTGTAGGTCTGGTCCAGTTCGTCGTTGGTCATGCTTGGCCTTCCTTGTTTGGGGTCAGGTCGATCGAGGGGTAGTAGGGCTGGAGCGCCGCGAGCAGGGCGCTGGCCGCGGGCGCCGCCCAGCGGCCCAGCACGTAGCCGTCCGGCCGCATGAGGTAGACGGTGCCGGCGTCGCCGCCGAACCGCTGGCGCAGTTGCCCGTGGGTGTCGCGCAGGCTGCCGGCGTCCGTGCCGATGCGCAGCACGCGCAAGGGTTGGGGCGCGCCGCGGGACGAGGCGGCCAGGGCCTCCAGGTCCGCCGTCAGCGCCGGGCCGGGGGAGAACGCCAGCGCCACGAAGCCGGCGCCGAAGTATTCGCTCAGATGGCGGGATGTGTCGCCGTCGTGCAGCAGCGCCTCGGGCGCGGGCTGGCCGGGCGCCGCGGCGCCGGCATGCGGCGCCCGGTCAGCCAGGTTCAGCGGCGAGGTGTCGTACGAGATGGGCGCGGACTGACGCGGGTTGATCAGCGGCCGCACCGCGTCGTTCACCAGTGCCAGGCGCAGCGCCGCTTCGCGCATCAGGCGAAAGCCATAGTCCGGCGGCGCCATGAATTCCGTGCTCTTGGCCCCGTAGGCCAGGTTCTGCCGGGTGGCGTGGACGCGCTCGACGCTGTAGCTGTCCAGCAGCGAATCGGGCGCCTGGCCGTTCAGCACCCAGGCCAGTTTCCAGGCGAGGTTGCCGGCGTCGTCCAGCCCGGAGTTCAGGCCGCGCACGCCGAAGATGGGCACCAGGTGGCCGGCGTCGCCGGCGAACAGGACCCGGCCGTGGCGATAGCTGTCCAGGGTCAGGCACTTGGCGTTGTATATGGAGATCCAGAGCGGCTTCCAGGGCGCGGTCTCGCCGATCATGTCCAGGTGGCTCTGCACGCGCGGCAGCACGTTTTCGGGCTTGACGGCCTCTTCGGGATCCTCGTCGTCGCGGATCTGGTAGTCCACGCGCCAGACGTTGCCGGGCTGGCGGTGCATGAGCAGGGTGGACCCGGGATTGGACGGCGGGTCGAACCAGGCCAGGCGCTCGACCGGGCGCCGGGATTCCTGTTCGATGTCGACGATGACGTACCGCCCTTCGTACTGCATGCCTTCCAGCTTCAGGCCCATCGCTTCGCGCACGGTGCTGCGGCCGCCGTCGCAGGCGATCAGCCAGTCGGCGCGAACGCTGTGACGCTGGCCGCCGCTGTCTACCTCGACGGTCACGCCGCTGTCGTCGGCCTGCAGGCCGGCGACGCGGGCCGACCATTGCAGCGCGGCCAGTTCCGGATGGCGCTGCATGGCCTGGTGGGCGTATTCCTCCACCGCGTACTGCTGGATGTTGACCATGGGCGCATAGCGCTGCAGCGGCTCGTGCGGCATTTCGAAATGCAGGACCTCGCGGTCGCGGTAGTAGCTGCGTCCGCCGGTCCAGGCCAGGCCCGTGGCCGCGAGCGGGCGGTCCGCGCCGACCCAGCCCATGATTTCCTGGGAGCGCCGGGAAATGCAGATGGCGCGGCTGCCGCTGCAGTAGTCGTCGTCCGCTTCCACGGTAAGGGAGGCGATGCCGTATTCGGCGAGCAGGGCGCCCAGCATCAGGCCGACGGGGCCGCCGCCGGCGATGAGGACGGGAACGTGAGAGGGGAGCGTCATGGTGTCTCCGCAGTTTGGTTGTTTGCGCAACTATATGCTGGGGTGGTTGTGTGCGCAACTACTTTTTGAAGACAAAAAAAACCCGCCGGATCAGGGCGGGCTTCGGGTCGAGGCGGCGGTTCAGTTGCGCACGTAGTAGATGCGCATCGCGTGTTGCTTCTGCCCGCCGTCCATGACGCGCAGCACCACGACCTTGGGCGTGAAGCCGTCGGGCAGCTTCAACTGGCCGATCGCGTAGTCGTAGCGGTCCACGTTCAGGGTGGGGCCTTCGGGCGTGACCGTGGCGGCGCGGCCGTTGGGGTAGGTGCCGTCGATGGAGAAGGTGAGCGTGCCCTTGAACGGCGCGCCCTGGCGTTCTTCGCGCATGACCAGGACCTGGAAGTCCAGCTGGCCCGGCGCGCGCTTGAAGGTGGCCGAGCGGATGCCCAGGTTGCCGCCGCGCGGGTCGGCGGGCATGGCGTCCTGGAACAGGACCAGTTCCTTGTTCAGCGTGTCGATCTTGCTGCGGGCCTCGGCCAGGTCGCTGGTCAGCTTTTCGTGGCCGGACTTGTTGGCGTCGCGCTGCTGCGTGGCTTCTTCGAGCTGGCTTTGCAGGCGCTGGCGTTCGAGGTTGGACGCGCTGAGTTCGGTATGCAGCTGTTCGGATTGCTCGACGGTCAGCCGTTGCGGACCGTAGTTGGTCTGGAGGAAGAGCACGCCGCCCGCGCCCAGGGCAATGCCCACCAGCAGCAGGACGAGCCAGCGCGGCATGCGGCGCGTGCGTTGCCCCGGTTGGTATACGGAGGGCTTGAACACGGCCCGTTGCGATCTTCCGAACATCCCCATTCCTAGAAAACTTCCTGTAATTTAGGCTCATCCGCGTGCTGCGCGCGGGTCAAAGCGTCAGAGAATACCCCGTTAGCCGGGGCGTTGGGTGCGCGGACAAGCCTGGTTGCGCACCTTGATATTGTGAAATATGTGGACATCAACGGGCCAGGGCGTCGAGCTCGGCGTCCAGGTCGGCCAGCCGTTGAGGCGTGCCCACGTCCGTCCATCGGCCCTCGTGGCGCGCGCCGCGCGCCAGGCCGCGGGCCATGGCTTGCCTGAGCAGGGGCGCCAGGGGCGCCGCCGTGCCCCGGACGACGTCCGAGAACAACGAAGGATGGTAGACGCCGATACCGGCGAAGGTCAAACGGGGTTCGCCCTGGGCATGGACGAGGCCGTCCGCCGCCAGGTGGAAATCGCCCGCCGGATGCTGGACGGGGTTGTCCACCAGCAACAGCCAGGCTCCGCCCGGGGGCAGCGTCCGGCCGAGCCCGGGCGCCAGGCCCGGATCCCAATCGCACCAGACGTCGCCGTTGACCACCAGGAAGGGGGCGTCGCCCAGCAGGGGCAGCGCCTGGGCGATGCCGCCCGCGGTTTCCAGCGCGGACGCTTCGGCCGAATACCGGATGCGCACGCCGTATTCGCCGCCGTCTCCCAGCGCCCGCTCGATCTCGTGGCCGAGCCAGGCGTGGTTGATGACGATGTCGCGGATGCCGGCGGCGGCCAGCCGTTGCAGGTGCCAGACGATCAGCGGCTTGCCGCCCACGGACAGCAACGGCTTGGGCAGGCGGTCCGTCAGCGGGCGCATGCGCTCGCCGCGGCCCGCCGCGAGTATCATGGCCCGCATCAGAACGTGTACCCGACGGAGACTTCGCGGTTGTCCAGCTTGTCCAGCAGGCGCAGGAGCGGGGTGAAGACGCCGTAGCGCTGGGCCACCTGGCGGACGTAGGCGTTCATGCGCGGCAGGTGGGCCAGGTAGTGGGCCTTGCCGTCGCGATGGTTGAGCCGGGCGAACACGCCCAGGATGCGCAGATTGCGCTGCAGCCCCATCCATTCGTAGGCGCGATGGAATTCGGCGAAATCGGCGTCCACCGGCAGTCCGGCCGCGCGCGCCATTTCCCAATAGCGGATGGCCCAGTCCAGCTGCTGGGGTTCTTCCCAGGTGGTGCGGGCGTCGGTGACGAGCGAGGCCAGGTCGTAGGTGATGGGGCCGGCCAGCGCATCCTGGAAATCGATGACGCCGGGATTGGGGCCATATTGCGGCTGGTCGCAGACCATCAGGTTGGGCGAGTGGTAGTCGCGATGCACCAGCACCCGCGCCTGGCTGCCGTTGGTGGCCGACAGCAGGGCGAAGATCTTGTCCAGGGCGTTCGCGGTCTTGTCGTCCAGCGTGACGCCGTGGTGTTTCCCCACGTACCATTCGGGAAACAGCTTCAGTTCGTCGGCCAGACGGGCCGAATCGTAGATGCCCAGGCCGGCCGTGGACGCCTGCTGCAGCTGGACCAGCGCGCGGAGGGCGTCGCGGTACAGCGCCTGGAGCTGGCTGTCGGTCAGCCCCGACTGGATGCGCTGGTAATAGGTTTGCTCGCCCAGGTCGGACAGCAGCAGCAGGCCCAGGTCCTGGTTCTTTTCCAGCACGGCCGGCACGTTCAGGCCGGCATCCGCCAGCAGTTGGCCCACCTGCAGGAACGGGCGGGTGTCTTCATGCGCCGGCGGGGCGTCCATGACAATCAGGGTGCGTTCGCCGGCGTCCAGCCTGAAGTAGCGGCGGAAGCTGGCGTCCGAGGAAGCCGGGCGCAGCGTCTCGACAGCCAGATTCAGGGCGGCGGGCAGGCCGCCAAGCCAGTTGCGGATCTGCTCAAGGCGGGGGTCGTGATCGTTTTTCAAGGAAGATCCGTGTCAGAAAGGCAATATTGCGGAAAATTGTGCCGCGCGGGGGCGAGAGGCCGGCCGTGAGCACTTAGGGCTGGGCCTATGGCGCGGCTTCTCTATAATACCGGCTCGTTTCCGTTAGCATTGGCCCTTCGTGGGTGCCGGTGTCGGGTTTCCCCATCGTCAAAAAGGGCTGTTTTCACTCGTGCGCAAGGTTCGGTGGTTGATCCTCTCTGCTGTCAGCGTGGCCGCCGGAGCCGTCCAGGCTCAAGGCAGCCAGGGCACCGCTCCCGCCGCGCCGTCAGCCACGCAGACGCCCGCGCTGCGCAGCTCGCCGGGCTTGCGTCTGCATCGCTTGCCCGACGACGCCATTCCCGCCTTCATGGAAGCGGACTCGATCGAGGGCGACCCCGATTCCGACCTGACCCTGACCGGCAACGCCCAGGTGCGCCGCATCGACGGCGTGATCAAGGGCGACCGGATCAATTACCGCAAGGACACGGGCGAGGTCGACGTCCAGGGCAGCGCCCGCATGATGCGCGACGGCACCCTGGTGACGGGGCCGAACGCCAAGTTCAACGTGGACAAGTACTCGGGCGAGGTCGAGAAGCCCAATTTCTGGATGGGCGCCACGGGCGGCTTCGCGGTCGCCGAGCACGCGGACATCTTCAGCAAGTCGCAGATGCGGCTGCATACGGTGACCTATAGCGGCTGCGCCTGCGAGACGCCATCCTGGTACATCAAGGCCAATACCGTCGACATCGATTTCGACGAGAACGAAGGCGTGGCGCGCAATGGCGTGCTGTACTTCAAGGACGTCCCGATCCTGGCTTCGCCCTACATGACCTTCCCGGTCAAGAAGGAACGCAAGTCGGGCTTCCTGATGCCGACCTACGGCACCACCAGCCAGGGCGGCTTCGATCTGTCGGTGCCGTACTACCTGAATCTGGCGCCCAATTACGACATGACCATCCAGCCGCGCTATTTCTCCAAGCGCGGCCTGCAGCTCGGCGGCGAATTCCGCTACCTGGGGCCCAGCTACGCCGGCACGCTGAACGGCACCTACCTGGCCGACGACCACGTCACCGGCGAGGACCGCTGGATGTACTGGTGGCGCCACCAGCAGCAGTTCTCCCACGGCTTCTATGCCGACTGGGACGTGGCGAAGGTCTCGGACGACGACTATTTCCGCGACATCTCCCAGCTGGGCCTGAACCAGGCCTCCACGACCTACCTGCCGCAGCGCGCGCGGGTGGGCTGGGGCTCCCAGTACTGGAGCGCGTACGCCCAGGTCTACAAGTACCAGACGCTGCAGGATCCGGAAGCGCCGCTGGTGCCGCCGTACGACAAGGTTCCCGAGCTGTACCTGCGCGGCGCGCGCTACGACTGGGGCGGTTTCGACGTCGACTGGACCTCCACCGCCGTGCGCTTCAGCATTCCCACGGTGGGCGGGGTGCGCCAGGGTCCCCAGGGCGACCGCCTCCAGAGCTACCCGACGGTCTCCTACCCGATCGTGAAGCCGGGCTGGTTCATCGTGCCGAAGGCGGGCGTGAACTACACCCAGTACCAGACCGACTGGTACGGCCGCGACTGGCTGCGCCTGAATTCCGGGACCTCGGCCGCGGGCACCTCGGCGGGCTATCCCCGCTCCCAATCGCGCACCGTGCCCATCATGTCGCTGGACACCGGCCTGATCTTCGAACGCGACACGTCGCTGTTCGGCAAGGCATCCACGCAGACCCTGGAACCGCGCCTGTACTACCTGTACGTGCCGTACCGCGACCAGTCCAAGCTGCCGGTCTACGACACGTCGCTGGCGGACTTCAGCTTTTCGCAGGCCTTCGAGGAAAACATCTACACCGGCGGCTGGGACCGCATCGCGAACGCGAACCAGCTCACGGCGGCGCTGACCACGCGCTGGCTGGATGCCAATACCGGTTTCGAGCGCCTGTCGCTGTCCGTGGCGCAGCGGCTGTATTTCGCCGACCAGAAGGTGACGCTGCCCGGCGAGACGCCGCGCGAGAACGTGCGTTCCGATTTCCTGGTGGGCGCCAGCGCGGCGCTGACCGACACGCTCACCACGGAAGTGGCGGGCCAGTACAACCCGTATGACAACAATTGGTCGCGCGGCCTGGTGAGCGCCCGCTGGACCCCGCAGCGCCTGACCACGGTGGCGGTGTCGTACCGCTACCAGCGCGATCCGCAGCCGGGCGTCGCCTACCAGCCGCAAGGCCAGAACCAGGTCAGCCTGGCGCTCCAGTGGCCGTTCAGCAAGCGCTGGTACGGCGTGGGCCGGGTCGACTATTCCCTGCGTTCGGGCCCCTCCAGCACGATCGCCAACACGACGGACTCCCCGCGCGTGACCCAGGCCATCGCCGGCCTGGAGTACAAAGGGGATTGCTGCTGGGTGGGCCGCGTGGTCTACCAGCGCTATGCCGTTTCGGCCACGGACGCCAACTCCGCGGTGTTCCTGCAGCTGGAGCTGACCGGCCTGGGTTCCCTGGGGACCGACCCGATGAACCTGCTGAACAGAAGTATCCCCGGCTACTCGCGCATTACGCCGCCTGTGCCTGCCGGGACCACATTTGAAAGGTATGAATGATGCGTAGGTTGCACTCTTTGCGCCGCCTCTCCCGCAATGCGTTGCTGCTGGCCGTGTGCGCCGGCGTGCCTGCCGCGTACGCGGCCGAGCAGAACGGCAAGGGCTCGAACAACGGCGCCAAGGCCGCTTCCGCGCAGAACGGCGCGAAAGCCTCGTCCGCGCAGAAGAGCGCCGCTCCGGCTCCGCAGGGCGAACAATTCGTCGACGGGATCGCCGCGGTGGTCGACAAGGACGTGATCACGCTGCGCGAACTGCGCGACGCGTCCCTGCGCATCGCGGGGGAACTGAAGTCCCGCGGCATCCAGGTGCCCGACGACCAGACCCTGCAGCACCAGGTGCTGCAACGCTTGATCACGGAGCGCGTGCAGCGCCACGAAGCGGATCGCATGGGCATCCGCGTGGACGACGCGCAGGTCGACATGGCCATCCAGACCATCGCCGGCCGCAACAAGATCACCGTGCCGCAGCTGCGCCAGGAAATCGAGAAATCGGGCACCAGCTGGGACGCCTATCGCAAGTCGCTGCGCGATGAGATCCGCATGGACCGCCTGCGCCAGCGCGCGGTGGATTCCACCATCGTCATTTCCGACGCCGAAGTCGACGCCTTCCTGAAGGACCAGCGCCGCAATCCGGCGTTCGCCGCGGCGCCGGAAGCGCAGCAGCAGCCTCAGGCCCAGCCGCAGGCCCAGCAGCAACCGGCGCCCGAGCAGGCCGCCGCGCCGGCGGGCCCGATGCTCTACGCGCTGGCCCAGATCCTGGTGCGCGTGCCCGAAGGGTCGTCGCCCGAGCAACTGGCGGCGCTACGCAAGAAGGCCGAGGGCCTGCTGGCCCAGGCCAAGCGCGGCGACGATTTCGCCAGCCTGGCCGCGGCCGCCTCGGACGGCCCCGAAGCGCTGCAGGGCGGCGTCATGGGCGTGCGCCCGCTGGACGGCTGGCCCGACCTGTTCGTGAAGGCCATCAGCGGCCTGCAGAAAGGGCAGGTCAGCAGCCTGATCCAGAGCGGCAACGGCTTCCACATCATCAAGGTGATGGATCGCGGATCGGCGCAGCCCGCGCCCAGCCGCACGGCCCGCGCCCCGGCTCCGGCTCCGGCGCCCGCGCCGCAACCCGCCGCGCCGCGTCCCCAACAGGCGCAGCAGGGGCCGGTCGAGGTCGTGCAGACCCGCGCGCGCCACATCCTGATCAAAACCTCCACCGTCATGAGCGACGAGCTGGCGCGCCAGCGCCTGGAGCAGGTCCGCCAGCGCCTGGTGAGCGGCGGCGCCAAGTTCGAGGACATGGCTCGCCAGTACTCGCAGGACGCGACGGCGCCGCAAGGCGGCGAACTGGGCTGGCTGAACCCGGGCGAAACGGTCCCGCCGTTCGAGGCCGCCATGAATGCCTTGCAGCCGGGCGAAATCAGCCAGCCGGTCCAATCGCCTTTCGGCTGGCACCTGATCCAGGTCGAAGAGCGCCGGCAGCATGACGCGTCGGACGACATGGCCCGCATGAAGGCCCGCCAGCTGCTGTTCGAGCGCCGCGCGCAGCCCGCGTTCGAAGACTGGCTGGAGCAGCTGCGCGCGCAGGCGTATGTCGACAACCGCCTGGAAAAGCAGCAGAAGATCCAACAGAACAACCGCTAAACGCATTACGGGCTTTACATGTCTCAACACCAGGCGCGCAAGCGCTTCGGCCAGAACTTCCTGACCGACGAAAGCGTCGTCGAGTCCATCGTCCGGGCGGTATCGCCCGCCCGCGACGATACCGTGGTCGAGATCGGGCCGGGCCTGTCGGCGCTGACCCGGCCGCTGCTCGAACGCCTGGATCACCTCACCGCGGTGGAGATCGACCGCGATCTGGCGGCGCGCCTGCGCAAGCAGTTCGAGGAAGGCCGCCTGACCGTGGTCGAGGCGGATGCGCTGACGGTGGATTTTTCCCAATTCGGCAGCGGGCTGCGGATCGTGGGCAACCTGCCCTACAACATCTCCAGCCCCTTGTTGTTCCACCTGATGACCTGGGCCGACCACGTTCGCGACCAGCACTTCATGCTGCAGCGGGAAGTGATCGACCGCATGGTGGCGCAGCCCGGTTCGGGCGATTTCAGCCGCCTCTCCGTGATGCTGCAATCGCGCTACCGTATGCACAAGCTGTTCGACGTGCCGCCGGAGGCTTTCGATCCGCCGCCCAAGGTGGTGTCGGCGATCGTGCGCATGGTGCCCCTGCCGGCCGAGCGCCTGCGCCCGGTCAGCGCGCGCGCCTTCGAAACGGTGGTGGCGCGCGCCTTCTCGCAGCGCCGCAAGATGCTGCGCCGCGTGCTGGCCGACTGGGCCGCGCAAGTGCCCTGGGAAGCCCTGGACATCGCGCCCACGGCCCGCGCCGAGGATATCTCGGTGGACCGCTACATCCGCCTGTCGGATGCGCTGGTCGAGGCTGGCGTGCTGCAAGGCGGCTGAGCCCTTCGGCGCCGGCAAACAAAAAAGCCCGCTCGGCGGGCTTTCTCGTTTGCGGGCGGGGCGGCCCTACAGCATGCGTTTTTGCGCCGCCATCCACAGTTGCATGACGTCGCGGGCGCGGTCGCTCAGCAGTTTCTCCGCGTCCGTCAGCGCCTGTTGCAGCGTGATGGGGCCCGGCGCCAGGCTGAACGCGGCGCTGATCCCGACCGCGTGCAGCGCTTCATAGCCTTCGCCCAGCGAGCCGGCCAGCGCCACGACCGGCACGCCCGCGCGCTGCGCGATCCGGGCGACGCCGGCGGGCGTCTTGCCGCGCAGGGTCTGCGCGTCCATGCGGCCTTCGCCGGTGAACACCAGGGTGGCGCCCACGACGGCCTCGGCCAGGCCGCCCAGTTCCGCCACGATCTCCACGCCGGGCCGGAAGCTGGCGTCCAGGAACGCCTTGGCCGCGAAGCCCAGCCCGCCGGCCGCGCCGGTGCCGGGTTCGTGGCGGTGATCCGCCGCCAGGTGCCGCGCGCAGACGTCGGCGAAATTCTCCAGCATCTGGTCCAGGACCGGCACCTGTTCCGGCGTGGCGCCTTTCTGCGGGCCGAACACGTGCGAGGCGCCCTGCGGGCCGCACAGCGGATTGTCCACGTCCGACGCGATATCGATGCGGATGCCCGCCAGGCGCGGATCCAGGCCGCGGGTATCGATGCTGGCCAGCTTGCCGAGCGCGCCGCCGCCGGGCGGCAGGCTGCGGCCTTCGGCGTCGAGCAGGCGCACGCCCAGCGCCGTCAGCATGCCGGCGCCGCCGTCGTTGGTGGCGGACCCGCCCAGCCCGAGGATGATGCGCGTGGCGCCCGCGTTCACGGCGGCCAGCATCAGTTCGCCCACGCCATGGCTGCTGGCGCGCATCGGGTCGCGCTTGGAGGGGGGGATCAGTTCCAGGCCCGCCGCCGCGGCCATTTCGATCACGGCCGTGCCGTCTTCCAGCAGCCCCCAGGTTGCGTCGACCTTGTAGCCCAGCGCATCGTTCACCGTCAGTTGCCGCGCCTTGCCGCCGGTGGCCGCCAGCACGGCCTCGACCGTGCCCTCGCCGCCGTCGGCCATGGGGATGCACACCGTATGGGCGCCGGGGAAGGCGGCCTTGACGCCGCGCGCGATGGCCGCGGCCGCGTCGGGCGCGGAAACGCTTTCTTTGAAAGAGTCGGGAGCGATGACGATTTTCACGGATTCGAACGGGCCGGTAGGGGTTGGAGTGATGCCCATGATACCCGGCTGTACGCAGCCGGCGTACCATAACGCTTCCGTTGTTTTAGCGAGAGTGGACCGTCATGCCCGTATTGCGCCGCACCAAAATTGTCGCCACCCTGGGGCCCTCGACCTCGACGCCCGAACGCATTGACGCGATGATCCGCGCGGGCCTGGACGTCGCCCGCCTGAACTTCTCGCACGGCAGCGCGGACGACCATCGCGAGCGCGCGCGGATGGTGCGCGAGATCGCCGCGAAGCAGGGCCGTTTCGTGGCCATCATGGGCGACCTGCAAGGGCCCAAGATCCGCATCGCCCGCTTCACCGACAAGCTGGTCCAACTGCAGGTCGGCCAACCCTTCACCTTGTCGCGCGCGCATCCGAAGGAGGCCGGCACGGCCAGCATCGTCGGCATCGATTACCCCGAGCTGGTGCAGGACTGCCGCGTCGGCGACGAGCTGCTGCTCGACGACGGCCGCGTCGTGCTGGTGGTGGATCGCGTCGAGGGAGACGAGGTCCACACCACCGTGACCGTGGGCGGCCCGCTGTCGAACAACAAGGGCATCAACCGCCGCGGCGGCGGCCTGTCCGCGCCCAGCCTCACCGACAAGGACCGCGTCGACATCAAGCTGGCGGCCGAAATGGAGCTGGACTACGTGGCCGTGTCGTTCCCGCGCTACGGCAGCGATATCGACGAGGCGCGCACGCTGCTGGCCGCGGCCGGCAGCCAGGCATGGATCATCGCGAAGATCGAGCGCGCCGAGGCTGTGGCGGACGACGAGGCGCTGGACGCCCTGATCCGCGCGAGCGACGGCGTGATGGTCGCGCGCGGCGACCTGGGCGTGGAAGTGGGCGACGCCGAGCTGGTGGGCATCCAGAAGCGCATCATCCAGCACGCGCGCACCCTGAACAAGGTGGTCATCACCGCGACGCAGATGATGGAGTCGATGATCTCCAGCCCCATGCCGACCCGGGCCGAGGTGTCCGACGTCGCCAACGCGGTGCTGGACTACACCGATGCCGTCATGCTGTCGGCCGAGAGCGCCTCGGGGCAGTATCCGGTGGAAACGGTGCAAGCCATGGCGCGCGTCTGCCTGGGAGCGGAAAAGCATCCCACCTCGACCAAGTCGCACCATCGCCTGGGCGAGACGTTCTCGCGCTGCGATGAAACCATCGCGCTGGCCGCCATGTACGCCGCCAACCATTTCCCCGGCGTGAAGGCCATCATCTCGCTGACGGAAAGCGGGCACACGCCGCTCATCATGTCGCGCATCCGCTCCGGGGTGCCGATCTATTGCTACAGCCCGCACAGCATCACGCAGAACCGCGTAGCGATGTTCCGGGGCGTGTACACCATCCCGTTCGCGCCCTCGGACTACGAGCCGGCCGACCTGAGCAATGCCGCCATCGACGAACTGCGCCGCCGCAACCTGGTGCAGGCCGGCGACTGGGTGATCCTCACCAAGGGCGACTTCTACCGCGACAGCGGCGGCACCAACGGCATGAAGATCCTGCTGGTGGATTGACGCGCGCCGGCCGGGAGGAGGCTCCCGGCCGCGCCGGCCTCAACCGAAGAACCAGTAGCACACGCCGATGGCCGCCAGCACGCCGGCCAGGTCGGCGATCAGCGCGCAGCCCACGGCGTGGCGGGCCCGCAGTATCCCCACCGATCCGAAGTACACCGCCAGCACGTAGAACGTGGTCTCGGTGCTGCCCTGGACGACCGCCGAGAGCAGCGCCGGGAAACTGTCCACGCCGAAGTGCGTCATCGTCTCCAGCATCATGGCGCGGGCCGCGCTGCC
>Ga0182739_1000914_pt1 | contig 33587 bp, 26 predicted proteins | sample eDN5th30CBELigBY_FD_128873 | JGI IMG/M metagenome (GOLD analysis project Ga0182739, IMG submission 128873) | Enriched backyard soil microbial communities from Emeryville, California, USA - eDNA 5th pass 30_C BE-Lig BY (version 2) (version 2) | ecosystem: Environmental > Terrestrial > Soil >... | reverse complement strand
TTCACTCCTTAGAGTTTTTAGAGTAAAGTCTAAAAACTCTAAAGACAGTTGTGACTTTACTCTAAAAGGATTATCTCAAAGTTGAATAGGTGATTCCATACACTATCTTATTTGACGCTTACTAAAGGAAAAGGTATATGGTGAAAAAATATAAACATTAATTAATTGGAAATGTTCTAATATTATAAATGATCTGTTGTGGATAGGAATTGAAGCGCTGATTGACTTTCTATGCAACGTATTTATGAGTAGGTAGAAGTAACACCTAGTGTGTAAATTACTTTTAATATAGGAGATATGCCTATGGGGAAATTACATTCATTTAGAGATGTTATTCAGGAAAAGTATTATAATCAAATTTTCGATGAGTTAGGATATTATATTGAAGAAAACCCTGCTTATCTTGAGTCTCAATCATATATTGTTGAGGAACCAGATGAAGCGACCCTTGATGATTTTGAAGTAAAATGGATTAATATTACTAGCTCGCAGGACAATGCTCTCAATTTTGATGTTATCGTATCTGCAGAAATCCAAATTGCTGAAACAGTAAAACGCAACAGGGAAATTGATGGATTAATTCAATGGTTCAGAATTTCATGTACAGCAATATTAGAGGACGGTCTTCAGGAATTTGGTGTAATAGATGTGTCTATCTATATGAAACAAAGAGAGAATAAGGAGAATCGCCTTTCAGAATACTTGGTTCCTGTCATTAGTAAGGACCAGCTAGATCAAGTTGCAGAAGGGTTTCTTGAAAAGTATTATCCTGAAGCACTCGAAAAGCCAATGAAGGTTCCAGCTCGTAAAATAGCTGAAAGAATGGGACTTGGCATCCGAGAAATACACATCACAAAAACAGGTTCTGTTTTTGGACAGATATATTTTTCGAATGCTAAAACTCGATATTATGACATCAACACTGGGGCCTACAAGTCAGTAAAGGTAAAAAGAGGAACAATGCTTATTGACCCAGATGTGTTTTTTATGCGTAACATTGGATCTATGAATAATACGATAATACATGAGTGTGTACACTGGGAATTGCACAAAAAATTCTTTGAACTTGAGAAACTTTATAATCGAGAAGCAAAAGCAATCAGTTGTAGAGTAATAGAAAGTGCTAAGCCAGAAAAGAATAGGACTCCGTTGGATTGGATGGAATGGCAGGCTAACGCTCTAGCTCCAAGAATACTAATGCCCGAAAAGCAAACAAGGATAAAGATAGAAGAGTTAATTGCCAAAAACAAACGATTATATTCAAGAGAAAACTCTTATGAGATTTTTGAATCAGTAGTCCTTGAATTATCTGAGTTTTTTGAAGTGTCTAAAGTGGCAGCAAAGATTAGAATGATTGATCTTGGTTATAGAGAGGCTGTTGGCGTTTACACCTATGTAGATGACCGCTATGTAGCAAGCCATGCTTTTGATAAAAAGGCTCTTAAAAACAATCAAACGTTCACCATTAGTATTCAGGATGCATTGTTTGAATATGCGACGAATGCCAACCTTAGAAGTCTATTAGATTCGGGGAAATATCTATATGTTGATTCTCATTTTTGTATAAACGATCCGAAATACATATACCGGGATGATTACGGATATGCAAATCTAACAGATTACGCAAGACGACATATAGATGAATGCTGTTTGATTTTCGATGTGAAAGCAAGTCCAAATAAATATGGCGTCAACTACTACAAAGAGGCAGTTCTATATAGAGATGTAGCGTCTGATAAGCTAGTAGAAGTTAAGTTTTCAGATTCGGATAATAATAAATCGATAGAAAAGAATGCCAAGGAATTAATGTTATTTGGAGGTATGGCCAGTCAAATAGCCAATATCCAGCGCACTCTTCCCACTACATTTGGAGACACTCTTGTATCCCATATGAAGCGTCTTAATATCACAGAAGAAGAATTGGCTCAAAAATCATTAGTTAGCCCAAAGACGATTCAAAGAATGAGGAATGATTTTGATTATAATTCAAAACTCGGGACAGTTATTGCGATCTGTATTGGACTTCAGTTACCTCCTCCACTGAGTTTGGATATGGTAGCTAAAGCAGGACATTCTTTCAGACCAGGTGATCAAAAACATGTCATTTTTCAAATGTTATTAATGACAAAGTTTCAAAGCTCTATATATGAATGTAATGAAATTCTTGTGGCATGTGAATATAAAACTCTCGCAAAAGAAGCTTAAAAAAATAGAAATATTTATTGGTGCTGGACATTCTATGTCCGGTTCTTTTTTTGTTTGAAATCAAGAGCACTCTCAAAAGTGATAAGTAAATATCACTTTGGGGGTGCTCTTTTTGCGTAAAAATAGGACATTTCGTGTCCGGGTTAAACAATGCCTGAGAGATTACTATTAAGTCAAGAGGTTGGCCAACCCTTAATAAATAAGCAGAAATTCGTAGAAGGACCATCGCTAAGAATTTCTATTAAAAAAAAATTAATGATTTTTGGTTACCAAACCACCCTTCCCGTTAGCTAATAAGTGAAGGGCCATATCTAAAGACAAGGAGGTGACCTGTGATGACAACACAAGTAAAGCAAAAGGGTGTCAATAAAGATATGCAGGAAGAGATGATTGGTGTCCTTGTAGCTATCAGTATTGTTTCTAAAAGACTAGCTAATCGTCTGAGCCAACTTGATGAACAAAATGAAAAGAAAGGAGAAAAAGCAAATGAGTAAAACGAAACTCGCTCTTGATGTAGTGACGGACTTGCGAAGTCTAGCAGGGAGTATTGAAACCTTGGTGTTTGCATTAGAAAACAATCAAACGGATTCCGCAGCCCCTGTAGAGAAAAAGGAAGCAAAGGAAAACAAGGAACCGAAGAAAGCAACACAACCTCAAGAAGCTAAGCTGCCAACATTGGAAGATGTCAGGGCAAAACTTGCAGCACTTTCTCAAGATGGAAAACAGGCGCAAGTGAAAGAGCTAATTACAAGATTTGGAGCAAAGAAATTAAGTGACATCCCAGTTGAAAAGTATCCAGAGCTTTTAGAAGAAGCGGCCAAGCTTTGATAAAGAAGAAGGCAATCAATCAGTCAAACGGGAGAGGAGGTTTCTTCAATTCTATGAATCATTCAGAACGAGCTCATGCCATATTAAGTGCATCTAAGGCAGGCATGTTTTTAAAATGCACACCAAGTATTCGGTTGGGTGAACAATTCGAAGAAGAAACGAGTGTTTTTGCCAGAGAAGGAACTTACATGCATGAACTATCAGAGCTTTATTTATCGTATGAGTTAAAACAGGTGACTAAAGCTCAGTTGAACAAAAGGCTGAAGCAAATGAAACAAAATGAATTTTATAACTCAGAAATTGAACGAGCTGTCCAAAGCTATGTAGATATTGTCGTCGAAAAAATAAGTGAAGCTAAGGCAAGAAGCAAAGATCCACTCATCCTCATTGAGGAAAGGTTGGATTTCAGCCCTTGGGTTCCAGAAGGATTTGGAACGGGGGACGTCGTGATTATTTCAGACGGAACTTTGGAAGTTGTTGACTTAAAAGGTGGTAAAGGTGTCAAAGTTTCAGCAGAAAACAACCCACAATTGCGGCTGTATGCATTAGGTGCTGTAAATGGATTTGGAATGTTGTATGACATTCAGACTGTATTGATGACTATTGTACAGCCAAGATTAGATAACATTTCCACTGATGAAATACAAATAGATGACTTGTTGGAATGGGCGGAATGTGAAGTTAAACCAAAGGCGGAATTAGCATTTGCTGGCGAGGGGACATTTGTGGTTGGACCGCATTGTAGGTGGTGTAAGGCAAAAGTCGCCTGTAGGGCTAGGGCAGAAGAAAATATGAAACTAGCATGCTTGGATTTTCAAAAGCCACCACTACTGACAGATGAAGAAGTGGTCGAAGTTCTAACTTCTCTTGATGAATTGATCAGTTGGGCGAAAACCGTTCAAGAATACGCCTTATCCATGTCAGTGAATGAAGACAAGAAGTGGCCTGGTATGAAACTGGTTGAGGGCAAAGGTAGCCGCAAATATAGTGATGAAAATGCTGTGGTTGAAGCACTCACTGCTGCGGGATATGACAATGATGTCATTTACAAGAAATCACTAAATACAATCACCGCCCTTGAAAAAGAACTTGGTAAAAAGGAGTTTGAAGAGTTGCTTGGCTCTTTAGTAACAAAGGCACCGGGGAAAATTAAGCTCGTCCCTGAAGAGGACAAGCGACCAGAATTAAAAGCTTCACCAGAAGCAGATTTTAAATAATGAGGAGGAACGAAAAACATGGTAAAAATTACGATTGGAACACAAGAAGAACCGGTACGATTCAGCTATGCGAATGTGCATCAAGCAGTGAGTGTCAATGGAAGCGATCTGAAGTATTCAGTGAGTATCATTATTCCAAAATCACATAAGGCAACAATTAAGAAGGTAAAAGATGCGATTCAAAAAGCAACTCAAGAAAACAAGGATAAGTTTGGTGGTAAGGTGCCATCTAATTTGAAAACACCATTACGTGACGGGGATGTCGACCGTGAAGATGATGAGGCGTATGCAGATTCTTATTTCATTAATGCCAACAGCAAGATTAAGCCAGGCATTGTGGATGCTGACTTAAATCCAATTATGGATCAAAGCGAGTTTTACTCAGGCTGTTATGGGAGAGTCAGTTTGACTTTCTATGCTTACAACGTAAATGGAAATAAAGGGATTGCGGCAGGACTTCAAAACATTATGAAGACTACTGATGGAGATCCACTTGGTGGCCGAAGCAGTGCAGAAGCCGATTTTGCAGATGATAGTGACAATGATGACGATATTTTAGGTTAATATCTATGAAACTATTAGCAATCGATATTGAAACTTACAGTAAGGCGGACCTCGTGAAATGCGGGGTCTACGCCTACAGTGAATCAGTAGATTTTGAAATTCTCCTCTTTGCCTATGCGGTTGATGAAGAAGAGGTGCAAATTGTTGACTTAGCATCTGGTGAGAAGATACCGGATGACATTGAAAGAGCGATGACAGATCCAAATGTGTTAAAAACAGCTTACAATGCAAACTTTGAACGAACGTGTTTAGCCAAACACTTTAACAAACCAATGCCACCTGACCAATGGCGATGTTCATCTGTTCATGCTTTAATGCTTGGTTTGCCCGGATATCTCGAGGGAGTAGCCAAATGCCTCAAGTTGAAAGAACAGAAACTGAAGGAAGGGAAATCCTTAATTCGCTATTTTTCGGTTCCATGTAAACCTACCAAAGTGAATGAGGGGAGAACTCGAAATCTACCAGAACATGATCCTGATAGGTGGAACACCTTTAAACTTTACTGTAAACAGGACGTTGAAGTTGAAAGGCAAATCCGTAAGAAACTAGATGCATTTCCAATTTCGAAAATTGAACAGAAGCTTTGGGAGTTAGATCAAAAAATCAATGATGAAGGGGTTCTTATCGATAAAAGCCTAGTCATAAATGCTATTCAGGCAGATAAGACGTTTCAGGATGAGTTATTCGATGAGGCTATCCTTTTAACAGGGCTAGAGAATCCAAATAGTCCAGTGCAATTAAAAGGTTGGTTAATGAAGCAAGGAATAGAAGTGGATAGCCTTGCTAAGAAAAATGTCGAAGCGTTGATGAGTGAAGTGGCAAATTCAGAAGTGAAGCGGCTGCTGGAACTGAGACAAGAAATGTCCAAAACATCGGTGAAAAAGTATGAAGCCATGGAGCGTTCCGTCTGCCTTGACCAAAAAATTAGGGGATTGCTGCAATTTTATGGTGCGAGTAGGACTGGCCGTTGGGCAGGAAGGCTCGTACAAATTCACAATCTACCAAGGAACAGTATGGGCGATTTACACATTGCAAGAAGTCTTTTGAAATCCGGGGACTACGAAACGATAAATATTCTTTTTGATAGTTTGTCGGACGTATTATCGCAATTAATCCGAACAGCGTTTATTCCATCAAAGGGTAACCGTTTTATTGTAGCTGACTTTTCAGCAGTTGAAGCAAGAGTGATTGCTTGGCTTGCAGGAGAGGGTTGGAGGATGGATGTGTTCCAAACGCACGGAAAGATATATGAGGCCTCAGCTGCTCAAATGTTCAAAGTCCCCATTGAAACCATCGATAAGGGTAGTCCGCTAAGGCAGAAAGGGAAAATTGCTGAATTGGCTCTTGGTTACGGTGGATCTAAAGGGGCACTGACACAGATGGGGGCTTTAGAAATGGGGCTAAATGAAGATGAACTTCCAGAGTTGGTATCTGCTTGGAGAGATGCTAATCCAAATATCGTGAAACTCTGGTGGGCCATAGAAGCAGCAGCCATCAAAGCTGTGAAGGAAAAAGCAGTAGTGAAAATGCAGTATGGTCTTACCTTTCACTACGCAAAAGGGATTTTATTTATTAAGCTGCCATCTGGTCGTTCACTTGCTTATGTACGTCCCAGAATTGGGGTGGACGAGCGTTTTGGCAAAGAACAGCTTACGTATGAAGGAACGGAACAAGGCTCCAAGCAGTGGGGGAGGATTCCTACTTACGGTGGCAAGCTTACGGAGAATATTATTCAGGCCATAGCGAGAGATTGCTTAGCTGTTGCTATGCTTCGGTTGGCTGAAGCGGGCTATCATATAAGTTTCCATGTGCATGATGAAGTTGTTCTGGATGTTCCAATTGGAACGGGTTCTACGGAAGAGGTAGAAGATCTGATGGGTCAGCCAATTGAATGGGCTCCTGGGCTGCCATTAGGAGCAGATAGCTTTGAAACGGATTATTACAAAAAAGATTAAATTGAACAGGAGGAAATTGATAATGAATAGATTACAAGTAGTTTCAAATGAGGTTTTTGGACAGTTACAGGTAATGGAGTGGGATGGTAAGGTATATTTTCCTGCAACGGATTGTGCAAAGATGCTTGGCTATTCCAATACGAAAGATGCTATCAAACGCCATTGCCGGTGGGTAGCGAAACACGACCTACCTCATCCGCAGAACGAAAAAAAGGTTATTCAGAAGAATTTCATCCCAGAAGGTGATCTCTATCGTTTGATTGCGAAATCGCAACTTCCGGCGGCGGAGCAGTTCGAACGTTGGGTGTTTGATGAAGTGCTACCAGATATCCGAAAACACGGAATGTACGCTTCCGAATCATTACTTGATGATATTCTTAAAAACCCGGATCTCGGTATTAAGCTTTTTACGGAATATAAGGAAGCTAAAGAAGAAGCAAAAAAGCTAAAACTTGCTAATGCCCAACAGAAACAAATTATCGGTGAGTTACAGCCGAAAGCGTCGTATTATGATTTGGTTCTTCAGAATAAATCGGTGGTACCAATAAGCATTATTGCGAAGGATTACGGTCTATCTGCAAGAAAACTGAATGCCATTCTTCATGAGTTAGGCGTTCAATTCAAAATGGGAAAAACATGGCTGCTTTATCAAAAATATGCGGAGATGGGCTACACGCAATCAAAAACCCATGCCATTGATGCTGAAAGAAATGTAATGCACACCTATTGGACTCAAAAGGGACGGCTGTTTCTTTATGAGTTGCTTAAGAGAGAGAAAGGATTAGTGCCGTTAATTGAACGTTCTACTAAATCTGCATAGCGGGGAAGTGTCGAGTATGGTTGACATGGACACTATGCAATTTGTAACGGAACTAAAACGGTACAAAGATGTGTTGCCAAAACAGACAATTAAAACGCTAAGAGGTCAGGCTCTTTCCGGTGATTTGGAAGGAGCCAGAAAAGGCCAAGGTACTGTCTTACGTAGGAGGGTTGATCGAAGTGAAAGAGCCCAGTGAAAAAAGAAAGCGTAGTTTAAAGCATGATGGAAACCTCACGATTGCAATCGGAAGAAATCGCAAAGAACTAAACTGGAAAAATCGAGAGATGCTTTGGTCCGATGTTGTTCAGAAATTAAGCAATACTGTTAGAACACACGAAACGTATGAGGAATATAAAAAGCTTTCCAAATCAAAACAAGACGAGATAAAAGATGTTGGTGGATTTGTTGGTGGTACCTTGAAAGGTGGCAGACGAAAACATGACAGTGTGGTTTGGCGGCAGATTGTATCCCTTGATGCCGATTTCGTAAAAGGGGACTTATGGGCTTCTGTCGAGACCATGTTTGGCTACGGGTGCGCCATGTACTCTACTCATAAACACCATCCGAAGAATCCAAGGTTAAGACTAGTCATTCCTTTATCCAGACCAGTTACCGCCGATGAATATGTACCGATTGCTAGAAGGATAGCTGCTGACCTCGGCATTGATTTTTTCGATGATACCACCTATCAAGTACACCGGCTGATGTATTGGCCATCGACATCATCAGACGGGGAGTTTGTTTTTAAAGTGTTGGACGAGCCATGGATTGATCCAGATACGGTTCTTTCTAGATATCCAGATTGGCGGGATTCATCTTATTGGCCGGAAAGCTCCAGAACAGTTCATGAACGAAAGAAGCTCGCTGATAAGCAGGGTGATCCCAAATCCAAAGAAGGTGTGGTCGGTGCTTTTTGCCGGACTTACACAGTCACCGATGTGATTGAGAAATATTTAAGTGATATTTACGTTCCTTGCGAGGATCCAAACCGATATACGTATTCCGCTGGTTCAACAGCGGGTGGCTTGGTAATTTATGAAGATGGTGACTTTGCTTATTCCCATCACTCAACCGACCCGATTGGTGGACGGTTATGCAATGCTTTTGATTTAGTTCGAATGCACTTATTTGGCGAGCTTGATGAAACGGTGAAAGAAGGAACGCCAATCAATCGATTGCCTTCGTATAAAGCGATGGTGGAAAAAGCCTTAAAAGATAAACAAGTGAAGCTGACACTTGGTAAAGAACAGTTAAGCCTTGCTGCAGAAGATTTTGAAGACGAAGAGATGGAATGGCTGACGGAACTGACGAGGGACCAAAAAGGAAACATTGTCTCTAGTGCACCGAATGTCATCCTCATTCTTGAACATGATCCAGCTCTTAGAGACAGGATTGCCTTGAATGATTTTGTCCATCGTGTGGTTATTAAAGCTGATTTGCCTTGGCGTGGTGTTGAACGTGGCGAATATTGGTCTGATACGGATGATGCTAGTTTACGAAATTATCTTTACTCTATATACGGTATCAAAGGAGCGGGTGTTATCGCGGATGCATGGAGTGAAGTGGCTGTGAAATATGCCTTTCATCCGATTAAAGATTATTTAAATAGTCTAGTTTGGGATGGCCAGGAGCGGATTGAAACTTTGTTGGTTGATTACCTCGGAGCGGAAGATAATGACTGTGTTCGAACATTTACCAGAAAAATTTTACTAGCAGCTGTGACAAGAATCTACCATCCCGGTGCAAAGTTTGATTACTGCGTGGTTCTTGTTGGCCCTCAAGGTGTCGGGAAAAGTTACATTATTAAGCTAATAGGCAAGGAATGGCACTCGGATTCCTTGATTACCGTAAAGGGAAAGGAAGCCTACGAGCAGCTTCAGGGGGCGTGGATTTTGGAAATGGCAGAGTTAACGGCAACGAAGAAAGTAGATGTGGAGGCAGTAAAGCATTTTATTTCCAAATCCGAGGACACCTTTCGAGTCGCTTATGGCAGACACAATGAAACGTTTAAGCGGCAGTGCGTGTTTTTTGGAACCACCAATGATTACGACTTCTTAAACGATCCAACAGGAAATCGGCGCTTCTTACCGATAACGGTTAATGGTGGAGGCAGTAAAAACATGTGGAATGATTTAACGGAAGAGGAAGTCGATCAAATTTGGGCGGAGGCAAAGGTGCTGTATGAAAAGGGAGAAACCTTGGCTTTAAGCAAAGACATTGAGGAAAAAGCACGTGAACTTCAAGCTGCTCATACACAAGAAAATCCAATTGCAGAAAGTATCAGAACTTATCTGGAAACCGAAGTGCCAACGAACTGGTATGAACTCGATATTGGTACAAGAAGAACTTATTTGCATATGGGTCAAGCAAAGGACAACTCAGTTCAAACCATGAAACTAAACAAAGTATGTGCTCAGATGGTGTGGGAGGAGCTTTTCCAAAAGGACGTATCAATAATGACCAGGTACGATGCCAAAGAAATCAATATGATCATCCAACATACACCGGGTTGGAAAAGGGTGAGTTCCATTCGGTTCGACAATGATTACGGAACACAAAGAGGTTTTAGAAGGGATGTTTTGTAAAACATGTAAACTATAAAATTTTTTAATTGTTTACATCAAACCTCTTGTCCCTCTTACTCTATATACCTTGTAAACATGATAAACATATATTGTCAACACCAACTTAAAACTCCCTTAAATCAGCAATTGAAAATTCCCGTTTTGTAGCAAAATTATGCTTCAGTTTCGTCTACCATTTCTGGCTTAAAGAAACCTGCTTTCTTCTTTTCTTTAATTCTGTAGCTCTCACCTTTAATATTAATTGTCACCGAGTGGTGCAGGAGGCGGTCCAGTATGGCTGTCGCTAATACCGTATCGCCAAAGATTTCTCCCCAAGATCCAAATGACTTGTTTGACGTTAAAATAATGGAGCCTTTCTCATAACGTTCAGAAATGATTTGAAAGAAGAAATGAGCAGCAGCTTCATCCATTTTACGGTACCCAATCTCATCAATAATGAGCAAATCGGCTTTTAAAAACATCCGTATCTTCTGCTGTATCGTATTCGCTTGGTAAGCCTGCTGCAACGTTTGAACAAGGTCATGTGCCGTAATAAAATAAACGTGCTTACCCTGTGTGATGGCTTCTAATGCTAGAGCCACGGCTAAATGGATTTTTCCTACACCCGGAGGTCCAAGAAACACAAGGTTCTCTTGATGTTCAATAAAGCGTAGAGTAGCTAAATCTTTGATCCGTTTTTCATCAATAGATGGCTGGAAGGCGAAGTCAAAATGCCCTAGTGTTTTATGGTAAGGTAGCTTCGCCATTCTCGTTCTCGTCTTGAGATAGCGGTCTTGTTTAGCGCGTAATTCTTCTTGAAGAAGCTTGTCCAAAAACGCTAAATACGATATATTTTCTTTAGCAGCATCTTCAGCGTAATGATGCAGGATTTCGGGTATGCGAACCCATCCCATCTGCTGAAAGGCTGCTTGAAGACGTTCGGTGAGGATCATGAGTAGAATACCTCCTCATCGCTTAACGCTTCGTAGACCGCTAGCGGTCGTTCGTGCACTTCGAGCGTGCGATTCGTAACCAGTTTGGGCATAGGCGTAGGAACCTTATGGTTGCCGACTGTACGGATTCCCTCGAAGTGTTTTTTATTGGTGATGACTTGGTAAACACCCGTTGCTTTGATATGCTCAGCGATAAGTTGATTTTGATGATCATACACACGTAGGATCCCATTTTTTTCGTCTTGCAATTGTACAACTTGGCCAACCAAAGCAAAGGGTACAGAATAGCGATTATTTTGGTAAGAGATCAGAGCATCTGAACTCACCTTTCGACTATGACGAATGGTCTGTTCGAACGGTTGAGGGTTCATCGGTAATAGGGCTTCCGCTTTTAATCGCTCAGATGGGATCTCATGCGTCGTGCCATGCACACGTTGATTGGCAATCTGATTGAGCCACCAGCGTGCTTGTCTATTGAGGTCATCAAGATCCGTAAATGAAGCCACACGAGGCCAAAAGTTCTTACGTACATACCCAACGCCATTTTCTACCTTTCCTTTTGTCTGAGGACGATAAGAATTACATCTACGAATGGCAAATCCATGATGAGCGGCAAAACGAGCGAAGGTCTCGTTCCATATGACTTGTCCATGATCATCTTGTCCCGTCACAACAGTCCTCATATTGTCGTACAAACAGGTTTTCGTCATGCCACCAAAATAATGCATGGCACGCTCATGACAACCAATGAGTGTTTCTACTTTTTCATCTTCCGTAAATTCAAGGTACATCTGACGTGAATAGCCAAGCACCATAATAAAGGCATACAGCTTAATCGCTTTTCCTTTCCAATCTACGCGAAAATGTCCCCAATCTACTTGGGCTTGCTCACCAGGCAGTGTTTCAAAACGAACCGTAGCCTTAGCTTCTACGGCAGGTCGAATCGCTCTCATGAAGTAGCGAAGCGTTGTAATGCTTCCCGTGTAGCTTTGCGCTTTAAGTTCATCATAGATGACAACCGCATTAAGACAGCCTTCTTCCATACGCTGCTGTATATATGCTTTGAATGGATCTAGCTTTCTAGGTTTTGCTTGTTTACGTTGATAGGAACGAGGGGCTTCTTCTTTCAACCACGCTCGAATTGTTTTTTCATCTCGTCCTAGTTCTTTAGCAATATGCGAGATGTACATTCCTTTTTGTTTCATCTCTTTAATCATAAAAAATTCCCCATTCTTAACCATGTATCTCTCTCCTCTCGGAGAGAATGTCGGCTGTTTGTCGGGAATTTTCAAGTGCTGATATCTGGTATTTTACAATTGATGTTCACAAAAGAATGTGAGACACCGTACTGGTCAAAAAGCCAAGGCACATTTCAACTTAGTTACTTTGGTTTACAATGCAATGAAACTAGCGTGTGATCGTCTGAACTTCCGAATAAATGAACAAGCGGTATAATTTTAAAAGCTCATTGACTCAAATTCGGTTAAGTTACACTTCTGTAACTATGCATTATGAAATTGATTCAATTAGGAAAAGTTCTTCTCCATTGATCCCCTAAAGTATGATACGATATTCATGAATAGACATTACCTATTATGGAAAATGGAGGAGAATGTTATGATTGACAAAGTCATTCGCATATTCAATATTATTAATGCAATACAAGCGAATCCAGGAATCTCGGCAAAAGATCTTGCCTTCAAATGTAATGTGAACATCCGTACTATTTATAGAGATATGGATCTTCTCGAATTGATTGCTCCGGTTTCCAGAGAAGGCAGGGGAACCGGTTATCGATTTATGGGTAAGTTCTTCCTATATCCTCTTAATTTTACCGAGCAGGAAGCTCTCGTGTTTTCCTTACTCCCTTCCATGATAGACAAGGACAAGCTGCCTCCAGGTTTCGATACAGCATATGATAAGGTAATGGGTACTCATCTTAAGGAGAAGTCGCGCCAAAATAACGTTATTGAGGATATCGTCAGTGTCATTCAGATGGGAACCCCCGCGTACCGTAAAGAAAGCCCCAATTTTCTACAGCCAATCATTCAAGCCATCTTAGAGCAAAAAACAATCGACGTCGTCTATCATACTCAATATCGCAATGAATCGACGGAGCGCAAAATTGACCCATATTATCTTGTTCCTCGCGATCATCGTTTTTATTTGATAGGCTACTGTCACTTAGCACAGGACATTCGGACTTTTCGGATCAGTCGTTTTCAACAGGTTGAGCTTACCGGGCAGAAGTTCGACAAAGGCCACTTCAATATTAAAAGATACTTGAAAAACACGTGGTCCATTGATCGAGGGGAAAAGAACGTCACTTTTAAAGTTCGCTTTAATGCTGAGGTAGCCCGTTATATTAAGGAAGAAGAATTGTTTGTACACCCACGAATGAAGGATCAGAAGGACGGCAGCCTTATTTTCGAAGTCACTGTCAATAATGAAAAAGAGTTTTTAAGATGGATTCTTCAGTACGGTCCGTCAGTGGAAATCCTAGAGCCCAAGGCTGTCCGAGAATCATTAAAGCAGCAATTGTCCCAATGGGTCATGATGTATCAATAAGAGTTATACATAGAGCAGCAACGGCCTCGCTTCGCTAAGAAGCGGGGTTTCTTTTTGCGAACGTCTATTCGCTGACAAACAGGTGCCCATGGGAAAGTTTAAGATAATAGGTATAAGGACGAAAAGAAGGAGGACATTGGCCAAATGAAGCTCATCATAACGAAACACGCTTTCGAACGTTATTGTGAGAGGGCGGCGACATGTCAGGACGACTTCTATCATTTTCATAATCAATTGCGGAAGGTATCGAGAAAAGATTTGTATTTTTTGGAGTGGAAAGGGAAACCTGCGGTCTACTTTGATCAGATCTATTGGCGGTATGTACTAGATGAAAAAACAAGTACCATTATTTTAATCACGTGCCTTGGAGTTCTGGAATATATCAGTTTTCATAAATGGGCGAATCATGTAAATGTAAAAAACAGCCGTGCAGCAAAAAAGTTAAAGAAATCTATTCAAAGAAAGGAGATGCAAACATGAATCAAACGGTATTGTTTATCTATTTATGGAGTAAGTCGTTTAGCCGACTGGGGAGTGGAGATGGTTTAGCCATTCATCGAAGCATATGGGATTGGAAGGATGAATGACTTCTAAGATCGCGCTTAGGTCAATCTGTCTCTAGTATTGGAATTATAGTTGAAATTAAAATATTTGTAGGAATTTGGAAGGAGAATCTTCTAATTTGAAGAATACTTAGTGTTAAATCATACTCGTGATATGAACTGACATTTAGTGACAAGGATTCGACAAACTGAGATTAGATAATGGCTATAGGTATGGGAGAGAAACCGTGAAGAAGTATTTGCTCTGTGACGAGAAGAAGCGATGTACCCGTTGCGGTTCAAGCTTTCAACTGATAAGGAAGAAGGCTTTATGGTATTATCATCGAATGCAAACATCTGTGGAGAAGCAGACGAATATTTACCAATGTAAGATATGTCGATTGGACTATGTCATGAATGGTTATCATGTGGATGATTCCGGTTGGGAGACTTTGGAGCTTCTGATTACGGTGCCTTCTTCTGTAGACATTTACCGTGGAGAATCTATTAAGCGTAGTTCTGAAGTAAGAACCTATATCGATCTAACTCTGAAGAAGCAGGCCAAAAAGCCAGTGACTCCGAAATCTGAAATGAATCAATCTCGTAAACAAGGTGGGGTTTCCAATAACAGTCCTAAAGAACAGGATCCCAAGAAGCTGAAGGGGATTAAGAAAAGCTAAAGCGAGTACCGTAATTGAGAGAGTTGTGACTTTTATATTAAGGGTATGTGTAGGACTCACTCCTTGATGACGTTAAGTGATGAAGTCTGTAGTAGATTTAAACATTATCGAAAAAGAGAAGTCTTCGGCGGGGCATTTTCACCAAGATAAACTGATGAATCTATCATTAATAAAATAACAAATCATATCATTAGGGAGGATTAAGACCTTGAATGTAATTGAGATGTGGAATTGGATTGTTGAGCGTGCAAATAGCCAACCTTTCGAGATACACACAGTCCCACAAAATAAAAGAACACCATTATGGTTTCAGGTCAGTACTAATGGAACTATACTTATCATCAATCAAGCACAGCATAACATACCAAGTTCCACTCTGAAAATTTCCCGAACCATTACATTCGAAGAATTTGAAAGAATATATCCCTATTATTATTTGCGTTCTAAAGGGGCTTCTGTAAGCAAGGAAGTAATGAACAAATCGGTTAATTCGGTTTACATTTATGGGTTAATTGCAGATGTATTATCGAACCTCGCTTGAACCCAACCGGGGTATTTTGTTTCTAGATTATTCCCTCGAGGAGGCTTTATATGGATTTGATCGATCGGCTATATCAGAAAATAACAGAGGCTCCACTGATTCCAAAAGTATTGTTGGCTAGATCCTACGCGGAAGGACACCAAATCCTCGAGCGATTATGTAAGCGCTATGGAGCTATCTTTAATGTAGAAGTGCAGACTCTTCGCGGGTTAGTAATTGCAAATGCAAAGTCAGAATTGTTTCGCAGAAAAATCAGTTTGCTTGAAGAGGAGCAGGCTGCTTGGGTTGTTCGTCAACTGATGAAGCAGTTGGCTGAGGAGAATCCGAAGAGTTATATAACTGAATCTATGTTGAAGCCCGGTATTGTGAATCAAGTGAATCGTGCCATATCCGATATGCGGCTGGCTGGTATTCGTTCTGATGATGTGAAGGCAGAGCATTTCGCGAATTTACATAAAGGCGAATATTTGAAACGATTGCTCGCAGCATATGAATCGTATCTGCAGGAAAACAGTCGGACTGATGTCGCTGGATTGGCTGAGTACTTGAAACCAGGAGCGGACGATACCATCTATCTAGCACTTATGCCAACAGGGTGGACCTGGGTGGAGCGGAACATTATCCACAAGTTGTCAGGTGATCGTCTCTGCATTCTTGATTCGGATGTACCCTTCTATATAAACGAAGATTTTTCTACAAATAAGTTCACTATGTTCCGCGCGACCGGAAGTTTAGCGGAAGTTAGAGAGGGTTTCCGCAGGATACTATCTGACCCCTTGGCTCTTGATCGGATGGAAATCATTTTGTCTGACTATGAGCAATATGCACCTATTATTCACTCGTATGCCGAAGTACTTGGCGTCGAATATACGCTCTCGAACGGGCTGCCGCTTGTATTTTGTAATGCTGGGAAAGCGGTTGTAGGTATACTTGATTGGATTGCAGAAGGCTTCCCAGTAAAGAGGCTTGTGGAAATGCTGCGACATGGATATATTTCATTTTCAGATGAACGCTGGTCTCGCTCCGATTGGGTTCGCTTGCTGGAGAAGTCCGGTATTGGTTGGGGAAGGGAAAGGTATCTTGCTTTACTTCGTCCAGAACGACTGAGTGAGGAAGAGCGGGAGCAAGGCATTGCCTTATATACTTTCATGAAAGCTTGGTTTGATCGACTGCCCGAAGGAACTGAATGTGATCCGCTATTACTGTTAGGGTGGTTGTCGGATTTTGTTCAGAAACATGTGACAGTGCGCTCACTGGACGATGCGAGCGTAGGGGTAGCGCTGAAGGAGATGACTAAACGTTACAAGGGAAGTCCCTCTGAACCTATGGGGATGGATTTGGCTGTCCAATACGTGAAAGAGATGTTAGCTGGAATTCGTATTCGCGCCAAGGCAACTCCGAAACCAGGAGCGATTCACATTAGCTCTTTACAAAATGGTGGATGGAGCGGGAGAGAGCGGACTTGGATCGTGGGTATGGATGAGAGAACTTGGAGTATATCTGCAGTGCAAGATCCTCTTCTATTGGACCAAGAACGTATTACGATGTCTAAGCATTTGGAGCCTACCAAGAAACGTGCCAAAAATGTCAGGAGCGAACGTGAGTCCCGACTATCGCAAATTCGGGGTGAGACCTGGTTAAGCTACTCGTCTTATGATATAGGGGAGCAAAAAAACCAAAGTCCTGCTTTTGAAATACTTCAAGTTCTGCGGTTACAGTCAGGGAATTCGTCATTAGATTTTGGCGCATTGGAGTACTCGTTAGGTGAACCATACAGTGTCATGGATATCATGCATGCTGCCGAGTACGTTGATCCGTTTGATGGAATCGATGCGTGGGCAGGGCTGCTCAAGGTGCCAAATGGCAAACCCAAAAACGGCTGGCAGGCTATGATTCAAACATATCCTGCTCTCGCTGCGGGTTATCAAGCTCAAGTTTTTCGACTAGATGAGAGGCTATCAGCTTATGACGGCTGGTTGGAAGTCGATCCTTCTACGATTTCTCATAACTCAGATGATGTTCAACGCCGAGATACAATTAGTGTAAGTCAATTAGAGAAATATGCGAGCTGCGGGTTACAATACTTTTTTTACTACGTCTTGAAGCTTCGTCCGAAGGAAATCGTAGAGTTCGATCGGAGCCGCTGGTTGCAAGCAAGCGAAAGAGGTACCTTGCTGCATGACGTTTTTAGAAGGTATTTAGAGGATGTTACTGATAAGGGTACGAAACACGCAATGCATGACAAAGGTCGATTGACGGAGATTGTGGAAATGGTAATCGGGGAGAATACACTATCGATCCCTGCTCCTAATATGCACGTATTCACAAAGGAATGTGAGGAAATCCGACGTGATGTGGAAATCTTTTATCAAAATGAAGTTGGCAAAACGGATCAACCATGCTTCTTCGAATTGGAGCTCGCGACGCATGATGGAGAGCCAATGGAGATTCATTTGTCCAACGGGATTCGCTTTAAGCTGAAAGGCTTCGTCGACCGAGTTGATCGAATCGGACCTCACGAATATCGAATTATTGATTATAAGACGGGGAGCACAAGTAAGTACAAGGCTTCAGAATATTTCAGCGGCGGAACGCAGCTGCAGCATGCTCTATATTCTATTGCTGTAGAGCAGCTGCTTCGCGAAAAGGGGATAGACCCCGAGGCCAAGGTTACCGAGGCGGAATATTATTTTCCAACAGAACGTGGGCGTGGCGAGAAAGTAATACGAGCCCAGAATAGGAGAGAAGAGCTGGCTGCTATCGTTGCAAGGCTGCTGGAATCTCGGGATAGAGGCATCTACGTCCCGGCTAAGGATTCGAGGACATGTCAATGGTGTGATTACCAAGCCGTGTGTGGATCTCATTCGGAGTGGATGGCTGACAAACGTGTTTCTACTGTAAATGCTGATATGCTAAACACACTGCTGGAGGTGGAGAAAAGTGGCTGAACCGAATGTGTTAACAGTACCTACAGATCAGGCTGATCGTGATCGAATACTTACGGATCTGAATACGACTTTGCTCGTTGAGGCAGGGGCTGGATCGGGTAAAACGACCAGCTTGGTTGGCAGGCTTCTTGCGTTGATCGAATCTGGCGTTAGCGTCGGCCATATTGCCGCCATTACTTTCACCAACAAAGCTGCGGACGAGATGAAAGAACGTTTCCGACTGGCATTGGAGAAAGCCTATCGGAGAGCAGCTGATGCTTCTTTAGTTCGTGAGCGGTTGTCCGAGGCGCTAGAGAATCTCGATCTTATCTTTATTGGAACTATCCATTCGTTCTGTGCATCGATATTGCGCGAGCGTCCAATTGAGGCAGGGCTGGATCCTTTATTTGAAGAAATGGACGAAGACAGTGATAAGCAATTCCGCACGGTTTGTTGGGATGATTACATGGTCGAGCTGGATGAAGAAGCGCAGTTACAATTCAAAGAATTGTTGTCGCTGCGTGTGGATGTTAATACACTTCGGGATGTATTTGATCGTGTGTCTTTCTTTACTGATATCGAGCTTCCTTGTGAGGAGCGGGTACGGCCCAACTTTGATCGAATTCGGGATACATTGTTTCCTTTGCTAGATGCTGCAGCGCCTTATATTCCGACGGTAGAGCCTGAAAAAGGCTGGGATACGGTTCAGAAGCTTGTTCGGCAGACGCGTCAGAAGATGCGATACATCGATTTGTCGGATGATATGCGAATTTTGGAGATCGCAAAGGAGTTTGACCGCAAGCTCGACGTGACGCTGAATAGGTGGACGTCTAAAGAACATGCTGGCCAGATGAAGAAACTATTTCCCGATTGGCAGATCAACATACTTTTTCCGTTCCTTCAGGAATGGCGTGAATATATGTATCCGAAGCTGATCCGCTTCGTGCGGCCTGTACTCAATTATTACAAGACACGCCGATACGCCGTGGGCAAGCTAAGCTTCCAAGACTTACTCATGGAAGCTGCCAAGCTTGTACGAGAAAATAGCGAAGTAAGAGCGTATTTTGCAGGACGATACCAAAGGCTGCTTGTCGATGAATTTCAGGATACCGATCCAATTCAAGCAGAGTTGATGTTTTTGCTCACGGGAGATTCGGTGGATGGACAATTCGAGAAGGACTGGCGGCAGCTTACACCACGGCCGGGTTCCTTGTTCGTTGTTGGTGACCCGAAGCAGTCAATCTATCGTTTCCGCAGGGCGGATATTTCTATATACAACGAGGTCAAGAAACGGATTCAGGAATGCGGTGCAGTTTTACGCCTAACGGCCAATTTCCGTTCTGTACGTTCCATCGGTGATTTTATTAATGGTCAGTTTGTCAGAAAATTACCACCTTCGGAGACGGAGTACCAGGCTGCTTTCGTGACGATGGAGACGAGAGCGTGCAATCCCCAAGCTGATCGTAAAACACCACATGGTATTTACGTTCTAAATTACCCTAAAATGTCTGGCGGTAAAGCTGTAGTCGCACAAACAGATGCCGAGAAGATCGCAAAATATATTTCATGGGCGTGTAATGATGGCAACCTGCAGATTGTAGATCGTGATGGAGGAAGTCGAGATGCGGTTCCAAGTGATTTTATGATTCTGACGAAAACGCGGGAGTTCATCCACCTGTATGCAGAACAGCTAGATTTGTTTGGCGTACCAGCAGATACTTCGGGTAGTACTACGGTCTACGAGGAGCTGCTATCCCTACTTCAGTTAACCCTGTATTTAGAGGACTCTAGCAATAAACCGGCGTTGCTCGCAGTTATGCGAGGAATGTTGTTTGGCTTAAACGATCGGCAGTTATGGGCGTATAAACAGGAAGGATATTCGTTCTCGTTATCTGACTTGCCAGCGTTGGAAGCATGCAGTGAAGAGATCATGGCAGTTGTCATGGTGCTTGGAAGGATTCAAAAATATAAGAGATGGGTTCGTACATTAAGCGCGGTCACTGCGTTTAGTCGAATCGTAGATGATCTGGGTGTGTTGCCATACGTGTCGACATTACCTGCTGGTTCCGTTCGTGCGGGGACCTTGGTTAGAATGCTGCAGATGTTACATGGGGATCCTTTGGCAAGCTCGAGCTGGTCAGAGTTGTATCGCTTGATTGAGCAAATGCTAGCGGATCGAGGAATGGAAACTTCAAGTCTATACGCTGGCGGCAACCAGGCAGTCCGGATTATGAATCTGCATAAAGCTAAAGGACTTGAAGCACCGATAGTGTTCTTGGCTTGTCCTTGCGGGGAGTCTGATCATGATGCGACGCAGTATATAGATCGTTCAGCAGTTCCGGCTGCAGGTTACTTTACGATTAGTAAATCAATTGGAGAGTTCACAAAGGAAGTGATCGCTCAACCATTAGGTTGGGGTGAGATGAACGAGCGAGAGCGTGCTTTCTCAAATGCTGAGAAAGATCGGCTGCTTTATGTCGCTGCTACACGTCCAAAGCAGATGCTAGTAATCAGCTTGTATCCTGATCAGCCGGCAAAGTGCCCATGGACACCTCTCGTAAATGGGATTGCTCTCGCACGCGAACTTGATGTGCCCGAGACGAAGCTAGAGAAGAAGAGTGAGTTGACAGTAGGTCCAGATTTGCAACAAGTGGCGGATATTCGAAAACAGAGGTTAGATGTGATTGCTGAGCCTACTTATGCGATGATGTCAGTTACAGGTCAAACCAAAGCCGCTGAAGAAAAACCCGAATGGTCCTCGGAAGGTAAAGGAATGGTATTTGGAAGTGTTGTTCATCGGGCAATTGAGATGCTGGGCAAGGGACTGTCTGAGTCCGATCTTGAGGAGACGGTATATGTTGTTGCGGATGAGGAGGGCTTGGCTGAGGAGCATATTAGCGAAGCGATTCGGGTTTTAAGAAACGTAATGGCTAGCGAACTGTGGCAGCGGAGCTTGCGCGCTCGCTGCCGATTATTCGAGGTGCAGCTATTGATTCGAAAGAATGATGTAGAAGTCAGTATTAGCGGTGCTGAGGAAGCTGGAACTGAGGTTGCGACCGAGTTGGCTGGAACAGATTCAACTAAGTATGCCTATGTTCGTGGAGTCATCGACTTTCTCTTTGAGGAAGAGGATGGTTGGGTTATTGTTGATTTTAAGACAGACAGCGTCACAGAAGAGACGTTGCAAGCATTCATTGATTTCTACCGCCCGCAAGTTCAGGCTTATGCTTCGGTATGGGAAAAGACATTTGGTTATAAGGTGAAAGAAGTAGGGTTGTATTTTGCCCAGTTAGGAAAATGGGTTTCCTAATACTGTCGAGCACATTCGAAATGTATATTCACAAAACTATAGTTATCCTGTGTTTAGAAAAGCAGTTGTTTGGAGGCTAATATGAACATTAACCAAATTGAAGAAGCCCTAACGATTACTGATACGTCGCTACGCTGCCAACGCGTGCTTGATGAGGTCCAGCCAGTACTTCGTCGACTAATGGACGAGTTTAGAAATAAATATGTTAGTCAGGCATCAGAACTGCTTGAATATCACGTCCACACGTATGAAGCTACACTTCGTACTACAATGCATGATGCCCGGAATCCGAAGTACTCAGATAGCAAGCAGAATTCGGATATTGGAAAAAAAGCTTTTGTAGAATTAATAGATAGAAGCCACTTTCAATCTGAGTACTCCGCATTAATGTTATTATTAAGCGGCAAGGATCGAAAGCTTAAAATCATTTTGACAAGCAATTTCTATCCCTATTGGGAGGCGGTTCGAACTCAGCGAAATACAGAAGAATTTTCGAATATCCTTGATTCGCTCTCCGATCATATACAGATTTATGCTGACGATAAAGATGAAGTCTTGATTAATATAAGGGATTTTATTCCTTATCTTCAGAAATGCGTAAATGAGAAGCGCAGGCCTTGGATCTATTTCGGCATTCAAATTGATTTTGACCAAATTCCGATTACAGATGAGCTTGTTGATGTTGTCTGGAACACTTGGAATCAGCTCAAACCGATTCGTAGTTTTTTACGTAATGAAGCTGCTAATCATGAACTTTCGTTAACGATTTTGGAACAGGTTAACGCTTATCAAGAAGAAATCCCAATCTCACTTTTTGGAAAAGATTATATCATTAAATTTGATCATGTGAATCAATCAAAGACAAATCAGCGCAGGCAGAAATACGGTATTTATGATAAGGGACAATTAGTAACGGACGGAATGTTGGAGAATTATTTGAGGGGACCTAACGAGGCGATCGGCATTTTCGTTAATGGGTATGGCCATCTTTTTTACAACATTCGTAATTTGCATGGGGATGGGCTTGTACCGTGGAAAATCACGAAAAGTTTTAAATTTCGGGGAAAAGACAAGTATGCGAGTAGTATGAACAAAGAATATCAATCCCAATCATTGGACGCCTTATCAAAACATGGGCTTCAGTTCGACGGTAATTCGTTCATTATTGGTACGTGGGATAATGAAAAGCTTCAGTTTATTGAGCCGATCGCGGAAGTTAAAAAGCGTTTAATCATGGCTGGTGTATTGTTCGCAGATTGTACGGAAATGATCACTCTTCCGAAAGACCATCCAGATAGCATATCTCCTACGGATCATAATAACGATGAAGAAGAGACGCAAATTGAAGAGGGTTATCAACACGACTTCAATTTAATTTCTATCTTGTCTAGCGTTCGCGAAAGTCCATACACATACGCGGATGCGATTATTCGCGACTTCCATTTAAACTTGACTAGCTTGGAAGACAAACACTTTGTTATTTTGAACGGGATTTCCGGCACGGGGAAAACTAAGCTTTGTTTGCTTTATGCGAATGCCGTATATGGAAAAACTTACGATGCGCAAAATCCCTATTTGAGAGTTATCCCAGTTCGGCCGGACTGGACTGATTCGACATCCTTATTCGGTTACTACAGCGCTCTAGAGAAGAGATATGTCAGGACACCTTTCCTGAACGCAGTGCTGCAAGCGATTCAGGAAGGCAAGCCGATGTTCGTTGTGTTGGATGAAATGAATTTGGCTCGCGTCGAGTATTATTTAAGCGACTACTTAAGTGCCATTGAGTCAAGACAACCTATTCGTTTGCATACGGAAAGCCACGTTATGGATGTTCCACAGGAGTTGCAAATCCCACATAACCTGTATGTCATTGGCACTATCAACGTTGACGAGACAACGCACAGCATCTCGGATAAGGTTTTGGATAGAGCCTTCGTTATGACTTTGTCGGATGTCGATTTGGAACAGTTCTGGTTGAATTTAGATTCTAAATATAAGACCAACTTGCAAGAAGAATGGGTGTTGCTGAGGGAGCTTCATCAAAAATTATGTCAGCACGATCTTCATTTCGGCTACAGAACAATGAAAGAGATGCTCCGCAAACTATACGCTAATTCCGAACTCGATCAAGATATTCGCATGGCGAAGAAAAAAGCTGTTGATCGCGTAATTGCCGAAAAAGTATTACCTAAGATTCGCGGGGATGAACGCATTGATGCTTTACTCATAGATCTGATTGATTGGACGAGAGCGTTATTTGGAGATGAATCGGAATCTCTTAATCACTTGCTGCGCATGAAAGGGGAACTGGATCGATATGGCGCTACCCAGTTCTGGAGATAATCTTGAATTTTTTTGCTCAGACACAGGAACATGGACTCCTATTGATAAAATGCGTTTTGAGGAAGCGAGAACATATCGTTGGAGATCATCGTTCAAATCCCCGTTCAATTTATTGTTAAATGAAATACCATTATCAATGGTTCGTACGGAATTTGGCTGGGAAGGCGAGTGGATTGCACCGTTCCAGTCCGGCATGATGACCTTTACGATAGATCATACCGAGCGAGTAACCGTGCAAACTTATCTGTATCCGGATAAGCGTAAATTAACGGAAACCGACTTCAATCTTATGATAGCTGATATTCTTTCAGAAGCTGCTGCATGTTTTCAGCAATACGGGGCGCATTTGAAGTTTGACAATAATGGTTTTGTACGAAAAGTATCCTTGGCTCAGTGGGACTATATTGATCGGACTTTTCATCAGTTGCAGCGCAATTTTCGTCAAATCCAAGTCGAACCTCTTCGCAAGCTAAGAGCGACTGAACAGTGGATTCGCAGAGAAAATGTGAAACATGTGACGTCGGCGCTTCTTGCTTGGTCAGAACGACACGCAGGTCATGGAATGAGCGAGGTGATTCCTGTTCCAGAGCTCATTTGGTCTGGTGTGCGCGAGGAAACCTTTAACGTATATGAAAACCAGGTCCTGTTACGGCAATTGCGAGATTTACTTCGACTTCTCCATGAATACCGAAAGATCTCGATTGATGCTATATGTTTGAAGGCCGAACAATATGATGATCGCGTCCATTACTGGCTTCGATCATCATTCCTGCAACAAATACAACCTCACGTTGGTCCAGTTGTTGTTTCACAAGCCTTTCGGAAGCATCCGGTCTATCGCAATTGGTTTTCCTGGTTTCATGAGCTTTATCAGTTTAACGAATATTCAATCGGCTTTAAAAGACCGATTCCACTTAAGGATACCTATCAGCTTTATGAAATTTGGGTATTCATGCAAATCGTGAAAATACTTCGGGAAAACGGTGCTGTTCTTGATGCATCTGATCTTTTTGCTCTGGAGCAGGATGGTCTAGTCTTGAACTTGTCTGAAAAGAAAGAGAGCCGAATCAAATTAGTTGGCGGTGCAACACTTGCATACCAACGTTTGTTTACAAGCACAACTCAGGATTTTGTTACCTATACCCACGGCATGAAGCCCGATATTGTACTCGAGGCAGATGGGAAATTATATATTTTCGATCCCAAGTATCGTCTTGATCATAATCTCCCGATGGCACTTGGAGAGATGCACAAGTACCGTGATGGAATCGTTAGCAAAATGAATCGTAACAGGGTGGTTGAGGAAGTTTATATTATTACACCAGCACCTGGGAAGGAAAACTCTCACTTGTTCGGTGATGAGTATCGTCAGCAATATCAGATGGGAGCTTACTGGTTGAATCCAGGGGACAATGGTCATGAGTTAAAAAACAAATTGGCCGAGATATTATCTGATCAATTTCTGGCCAAGAAAACGAATTGATAAAGAACGTGTACTAATTTGGCAGAATAATATGAGCCAGGTTAATATACGTTTTTTGCATATGGAACATATATTCGGTGACAGGTCGTTGTCCTAAACCCAGATTACAATTGGTGTTAGCACATTTGAGGAGCGTGTTCTATTGAATAGATTACGAGATATGCTTTATTACCTTATCATCGGATTACAACAGTGGACAAAAAACTATGATCGTGTACCGGAGGAGCTTCACAGGGGCATGCTTATGTTTGTACAAGAAGTTGGAAGGTCAGGGGCTGAGATTCCTACGGATTTGTACCGGCTTCTTCAAATTTTGCATAAACCATCTTGTGATTGGGGGATTCAAGGACTTACAGAGTATTACCCTGGCGAATCACCACTAATTGAAGAGTTTATTGGAATCACTCCGGATGCAGAAGATTTCATTAATACTTATATATCCCCTGATGAAGCGCAGCAGAAGAACATGATGGCTATATTGCAATTCTGCAGAGATGAAAATCGGAATTTGCATGCAGAATATACTCGCATACGCACATTTTTGTCCATGCCTCAGAATGCAGTGTTGTCTGCGCTTCAACTCGCACAGTTTGCTGAGTCCATTCGTGACCGTGATTTAAGCGTGTTAGTGCGTCAGTGTTATGAAGAGGTGACTCTACAAATGGAATACTATTGTAAATGCCCACATTGTGGATGGACATTAACATATAAGCATGATCGATGGCGATGTAATAAAGAAAATATCTGTCATTCGTTAACTGATTTCGAGAAATTTGATTTGTTCAACTTTAAAGATGAACGAGTATTCCGGCTGCTTCCTGGTATACAGAGGTATGTGCTGTTACCTGGGATTTCTGAAATGAAAATTGCTGAATGGTTAAAACAGAAAGGGTACGGTGTAGAGTTATATCCTCATATTGATGAGTATGATCTTGCGATATCACATAATGACAGTGAAAATAGGATGTTTTTGGATGTAAAAGATTTCAAGGATCCAAGAACGCTAGCGAATTTCTTTAATCAAAAATCATTATCGTATTTGGATAAGTATGGTGAACATGTGTATATTGTTATTCCCAAATACCGAAATGATCTTTATCCATATTATAGTATGAGAGCATCGGCACTATTAAAAGAAGATAGAAGGAAACTTATAAATATCATTATGGAGAATGAATTGGAAAAAACGTTGAAGAAGGTGCTCTGGTGAGGAAAACATATTGGGATTTAACTGAAGAAATAAACAAAGAGTTTTTCGCTCTAGAACTACCCAAATCCGAAATATCAACAATAGTAAGTTTGGAGCTATTTATTGCGGGTTGCCATTTGATTGACCCTATGCTTCATATTAATCAAGGCTGGTCATTATTGGTCGGTTATGATGAACCGATTTTAAAGTACATCGAACATAAAGATATCGTAGTTCGAATTAGAATCTTATTCCCTGAGTTAAGGAACAAGAAGATACTGACCAGACGTATTGAAGCTTATCGAGCTATTGATATGAAGTATCGATTGTATGAAATCGATGATCAGGGACTGACCAAGCAACGGGATCCACGATTTCTGAAGAATAGATTGAAAGATTACGAGCAGATACTTAAAAGACCGATTCCAAGACAAATCGATACAACTCCATTCGCAACTCAGGGGAAATTCGAATACTCCAGAATCGTAAGAGGAGGATTTATTCAAAGTTTTCATGGTAACATCCCGGAGGCTTTAATAGTAAAAGAAAAGCGGATATTACCTTCTTATCGTGAGAAGAAGAGACTGCGTTTAGAATTGCCATTCAATGGGCTATTGTTGGGTAAAGAAATGGATGGGATAACTGGCAAATCTTCTGCTTGGGAGAACAGAGCAGCTTCAGTTGTACTCGAATCAATAGATAGGGATACAGAATTTGTCTACCAAGGAAACCAGCAAATTGCTGGAGCACTGGGGGCAGGGAAATCTACTTTCATGCACATGGAGACGTACCGTCTCGTGAAGCAAGAAGGTGCCAGAGTCGGCTTTATTGAAGGCAGTGTTCCCCAGGTGGTAGAGCGTATCAAAACACTTCGGGAGTTAGGTATTCGTGCTGTTCCGATCATTGGAAAGTCATCAAGAAAAAACCATCAGGAAAATTATTTATTTGCTAATGCAAGTGAGATAAATGAGCTTAGCGATTGGAGAAATAACGAATTTCAAGATTTAAAGCATTTGTCGGATGTATGTGTCATTAAAGCTTTATCTGACGATTACGAACGAAATAGTAGTTATCCATGCACACAACTAAAGCAAGATAATAAGTCGGTGAAATGTCCACTGGCGGATCAATGTGGGGTTTTTCATGATTTCTCTCAAATTTTTGAGGCTGATGTTTGGGTGGCTACGTCTTCAAGTGTACTGAAAACAAAAATTCCAGCGATGATTGATCCGCTAGAGAGGACGATTTATGAAGCGATGTATGACCTTTTGGATGTCGTATTCGTGGACGAAGCGGACGAAGTACAAAAGCAATTCGATGCAACGTTTTTATCGGAATATAATGTTTTTGGAAGTGTAGAGGATATTTTTGAACGTCTGTTCAACGAATCCAATCAATTAACGAATGGACGGTACCAGTTAGCAGGTGATCCTGTAGTGACGGAGTGGAAAGATAAGCTTCGCCAATTGGATCATATAATCTGGAGAATCTATAGAAAGTTAGATCGTTCTCTGACCTTGCGTAATGATATTAGCCGGAATCTGATTAGGGTGGCAGCGCTAGCTGATTCATTAAGTGAGAAGATCTCCTTAGACGAGGTATCGCAAAAGAAGATTCGTAAGCTTTTATTGAATTATGCAAATGAGCCTTATCAAGACTCTATGTTATCTAGCATTGTTGATGAGTTAGTAGAAAAGGAAAATCACGATGAGAAACAGAAGCTACTGACAAAAATTACAGAGAAGTTGCTTAAAGGGAGAATTCGGCCGCGTGTAAACAAAGATTTATTTTATGCGCAATTGGAGTTTTTTATTTATTTATGCCGAGCGGAAGAATGTATCAAGTTCATTCTGACTTCCTTTACTATGATTCAAGCTAAGCTGGGAATGTCGGCAGATTTTTCTCCGTTATTCACCATGCAGAAAGATTATCAAGCGTTTATGAAAGAGGCCATGACGGGAACAATGATCGGGTATAAATATGATTTGAAGGATGGGGAAACAACAGGAGCATTTAAATTAGTCGAGTATACAGGAGTTGGCAGATTATTATTACATGACTGGCATTGTGTATACGAAGATTCTGATCAGAAAAAAGGTCCAGCAGTTATCTTTCTTTCCGGGACAAGCCATGCACCTGAGTCAGCGCATTACCATTTGAACACAGGATCGAAGTGGTTGCTCAAAGCAGATCGGACATCTTCGAAAGTCCAAATGATATTCAAACCCATTCTTGACGTTCACCATGGAAAATTTCTAGAAGTATCGGGGGTAGGCGATGATGAAGTTAGAAGCAGCAATTTATATCAGATGGTTCAACAACTTAAATCTGATATTCTCTATGAATTGAAATTTTGGAGTAGTAGAGGAAATCCGCGAAGGGCACTCTTAGTGGTGAACTCGTATGATGATGTTGCCACAGTCGCCAGGGCTTTTCGCAATGATCAAAGATGGAGTGGTCGGTATAAAGTTTTATCAAGAGAACGAAGTCAAGAAGCTGATCATTTCCCTAGAACAATGATAGAGTCTTTTCACAAAGAAAAGGCTGAAGTATTAATTGTTCCGCTTTTCTCGGTAGGTAGAGGTTACAATATCTTAGATCAAAATGGCGAGTCGTTGTTTGGATCGGTCTTTTTCCTCATTCGTCCTTATCCCATTCCAAATGACATGAACTATTTGGTTCAAGTACTCCATTCCTACTTGCCTCAATATCTACAACGAATAACAGGACAAGGGATTCATTACGATAAAGCTGTCTCTAAATTACGCCAAATTAGTAGTGGTAAATTTGAAGCAATGTATAAAAAGCCTGACTACTGGTCGTTTCTAAATGATTCTGAAAGAGAAGTAATGGCATGGTATACGTTTATTCCGATTTGGCAAATGATTGGTCGGTTACTGCGCGGCGGTAAAGATGCAAGGGTATTTTACTGTGATTCAAAGTTTAGTGCAAAGCCTACTGGTAGGCCAGAAGGGATGTCCATGTTGGATAGTTGGGCAGCGATTATGCAGAAGCACAAAAGGGATCCTTTGTTTATGAGTTTGTATGGACCATTTATCGAGGGAATAAATAATATCATTCTGGAGGGGAATTGCGATGAAGAAGATGGAACTGTTTGCATTGGAGATTGATGAAAAGCTGTTTTATAACGAAACTATTTATTATATGAAAATGCCGGAGAGTTGGAGAAATTTCTTCAATAGAGAGCGTACGGACCGTTTTAAGCTTGCCTTTAAAGTAGAACCTTTAGGAAAGAAACTTAAAAGCATATTTCCTGAAATCGTAAGCGTATGTACTAACAACAAAGTGCTGCTCGATGATCAGCCCTGGCTGGTTTCCACAAAACCTATTCATTCATCGTACATTAAGCATTTGACGCTTGGATGGCTAGCGCATTTAAAGGATTATTCGATTCCTGATTTACCGCAAGACGTAAGAGATTCGGAGCTTGTTTGGGCTTCTTCTACGTTTGATGATGTTCACGAACTCGTAGATAACTACCAGTGGGTTCCGGGCATGGCAGCGGTCAAGTTCTGCCAAGAATCGAAGTTTCTTGATTTAGGTGATGAGCTACGTGAAGAACTAAAATTCTATCATGTTATCTTTAATGATAAACACGAATGCATTTCTATACCGATTCGAAAATCCAATCGACATGATCCATTTTCTTATGTTATTCGATTTGCATTGAAAACTCGTGGGGGAGATGCTGATCGAGCCATATTAACGGTTTCTTTGGGAACAAGAAGGTATTTGAGCAATGTACAAATCAAAGATGGCAAGTGTTACATGAAATCTGGACATTCCTGTTCGGTTTTGGTATCCGTTCAAAATCCATATGTAACGAGCTCAGATCGTTCATTCTCCCAATTGAAATTTAAGAGACGTCCCCGCAACTCTTCATTTACGGCATGGGAGAGCGCATTGGACGAATTGTATTGGGACGTGTTGAACGGGGAGTCATTCGAGTCGGATTCGTTGCTGACGAATCCCAGGTTCTATTCTGATGGAGCTGGAGAAATTACGGCTTATGTCGTAAACAACAATCTATTTTCTGAAAAAAGTGTGAAAGCGGGAATCGGCCTTCCTGAAAAAAGCGGTTTGTATAACTTGACCAAAGGGTTCTTTACGAATTATGGTGCAAGAGAACTTCAACTTATTCCTGATATTTCTCTTAGAGGAATGAATGACAATCGCTTTCCAATCGTTGTTCCTAAGGAAGAGCGAATCACCATTGAGGTTTATAGTTCTCCAGAGATGTTTGATGCAGTCAAGAAGGAGTTATCTACTGCGCAAAAATCACTTGATAACGTGAGTATACTTGATGAGATTTCTGACTCCGTTTTCAGATTAAATTCGGATAAAGAGTTTATTGTTAAGCTTGTCCATTGTAATCCAGAAATCATAACATCGGAGTTAGAGATTGATAGATACAAGGATAAATCGATTGCTCAAGAAAAACGTATTAATCAAATTGTGAAGCAGCTTTCCCGAACTGATCAAAATGAATATCCGGTATTGGCAATTGTAGAACTTGAGGAAAAGGATACATGGAGAGACGGTGCTGACCCTAAGAAGGCAATTCGGGAAGGGTTCAAAAGAACAGGACGACTTACACAATTTATTCACCCACTAACAGGTAATGAGACAGGAGATTTATCTCGCATTCTGAATGCTATATTAGACCTCTTCAACGATTATGGTTTATTTAGTGACAACCTCAATAAAATCAATATGCCTGAATCGTTGTTATCTATATCTGTTATAAAGGCTGGAAATAAATTTTTACCTGCCATTTCAAGATTAGATGGCCCGGATCTCAGTGTTAAATTGCTAGGTAACGATAGGTGGATGACTTTATCAGAAGCGGCATTGAAAATGGACGAATCTAAACTTCTTGATAATCCTCGAAGAGAAAATAAAAGCAGCGAAGTGTTTAAAGCATTTATTACAGCTGAGATTCAACGTGAACTAGAACGATGTTCGGGGCAAGTCATAGTACTTATTAACGCTACCTTAAGAAACGGTTGGTGGGGTGCGATTGGTAATACCAAAATACAATGTGATCGCGTTCCTTATCTTAATGAGCGATTAGTCAATGAGCCACGTTTAAGGTTCATTCGCATTAATGCAACGGATGATGTCCCACAATATCGGATTATTATCGATGATGAAATGAACAGATTTAACAAAGCTTCAGGGGTATTTAAAGATCCTATTGGTGTTTATTATGGTGTAGGTGGAAGACCAAGAGCATGGAAAGGAATAGCGAACGATGCAATCAAGTATTCATCGCCCTCAAAACTATTACTCCAACAACGAGCTGTAGAATATATACCGTTGGGAGCAGAGAATGATGATGAGTCAGATAAACTTGCAGTTCTGACGGATCACCTAAGACGATTAGGGTTGACTTATGATAAGCACACTATTTTCCCGTATACGATGCGTGTACTCAACTCATTATCGAAATATATATATGGTAATGAGGACGATTATGATTACGATGCTGAGTTTGATGAAGAGGTAGAATTGAACACGGAGGATGATTTGATTCTCAACTGATAACGTATAATTAAGTTCGTTAATATAAAAAGGAAAAATCATCGGTACCTCCAAATTGGTAAGTGTCCAGCAAACCAGAGGGAGAGAAGTCGTAAAATTTCCTTCACAAACCTACTTGAACGTTTAAACAATGAGATACGAAGACGTACACGTGTGGTAGGCGTATTCCCCAACTAAGACTCCTACATTCGCTTAGTAACAAGCTATCTCATTGAGTACAGCGAGGAATGGACTAGTGGACGTTCCTACATTCATCCTAAGATTATTCAACATGTTCGGGAAAAACAACTAATTGCTGCGTAAACTTATTTGAGGTACTGATGCTTTTTTTGAGTTACTACTTAGGTATCTTGAAAATGTTGTAAATTTATTTGCGTAAGTTTAAAGAAATTTACCTTCTTAATGTCGAATTACTTCTTATCAAAGACTTTGAGATAAGGAGTGAAATGCCATGAAGGTGTCAACAATTGAAGTGAACAGAATGTCTAAGGGCGATCCAGAAATTGCTGACCTTTTCAATGGATTATTCGCTGTCATTTCGAAGCAATCGGAAATCATCGAGAAACAAGAAAAGTAAATCAAAAAACTAGAAAAACGAGTGAATGAACTAGAACGTAAACCAAATCAATAAGGTCGTATCTATTACCGTTGCGTCAAAGGTAACGATGGAAGAAGCACAATTATTTGCTGCTGAATACAAGAATAAAATGGATACAATTAGTCCTAATGAATACACATTAGAAGCAGATTGTACGTCGATGAAGGTTCTAACACCTGATTTGGCTGCAAGTCTAGAGGAAGTCATGAAAATGTATAGAGCTACTGGCTTCAAAAAAATAACTGTTCAGATCAATCCGAACAGCACGCTTAAATTACAATTATCACGACTTTCACGTAAAGCGGATATTGCTGATATTGTATCAATTGTGGAATTATAATATAGTACGTACAAAGAGAGTGCCTTTGCTGAGGTACTCTCTTCGTTAATTCCCATTTCTTTTCCGTCACCAGTCACAGAACCGAAATAAGGAGTTCCTGCGTAATCGCTGAAATCCTCGAATGTCCAACCCATAACATCTCCATATAACTTTTTCGCACGTTCCTTCATACATGTAACAAAATAATGTGAATCAATTTAAAAAATAATATAATGTAACGTTGTTTATTTTGTATACAATACACAACTATTTCATTTTCATTTAAAATTTAGGTTACTACTTAGGTCATTCAAACACTGTTTTACCGTTCAACGCTTGACTAAGTGAAGCTAAGATATTCTTTTTTTGTTTCAAGAGCGATGAAATGACACTACGTAAACGTGCGAAATGACGTG